>ENA-OOWV01002414-OOWV01002414.1-human-gut-metagenome-genome-assembly--contig:-NODE-2414-length-10314-cov-1.619261_pt1 | contig 10314 bp, 7 predicted proteins | sample MGYA00241584_ERZ501337 | MGnify/ENA primary metagenome ERZ501337 (study PRJEB25962, sample SAMEA2042744) | human gut metagenome | biome: human gut; feature: human-associated habitat; material: faeces... | reverse complement strand
GCGTTTGCTGCGCAAACTTAATTCTCGGGTTTTCTGTGAACTTTGTTCACAGAAACACCTCGCGGAATGTTACCAGTGAACAGTAGCGGGAGATCATCATCTGCGAAAAAAATCAAGCATCGATTCCTTTATCTCTCAGATAGTCGATCACATCACCAACTGTGTTCAGCTCTGTAAGCTCTTCTGCCGGAATCTCGATGTTGTACTCATCTTCCAGAGCCATAACAAGCTCGAAGAGGTCAAGGGAATCTGCTCCCAGGTCATCCTTGAAAGAAGTATCTGCTGTAATTGTCTCTGCGTCGCAGTTAAGCTGCTCTGCGATCATTTCACTCATCTTTTCTAACATTGCTCATTCTCCTTTAATAAATATCTCGAAAACCGGCTTCCATCAGCCGTATGTCATACACTGCGGAAAGTATATAATCTGCTGGCTCATTTGTCAAGAGAATTATAGGATAAATTCCGGCTCCTGGAATTTAATCTGTCTGGCCACACTTAAGGCCAGTCCCATCTCTGCCATCAGGAACAAAATGGAGGTACCTCCATAGCTGATAAATGGCAATGTGACACCTGTGTTTGGCATGATGTTCAGCACAACGGCCACGTTCATAATAACCTGCAAAGCGATATGTACAAAAACACCGCTCACAAGCAGGGAGCCAAACATATCCGGTGCATTCTGTGCAACAAAAAACAATCTGTACAGCAGATAACCAAACAACGCCAAAACCATGATCGCGCCAAAAATCCCCAGTTCTTCACAAATAATGGAAAATATCATGTCATTCTGTGCCTCAGGCACACTTCCAAGCTTCTGAATACTGTTTCCAAGACCTCTGCCAAAGAAACCTCCTGAACCAATTGCATACAAAGCCTGCAGAGTCTGATAGCCATCTCCGCTTGCATAATCCTCCGGATGAAGCCATACCTGAATACGACGTAAACGGAAGTTAGAGCTCTGATCCATATGGGAAAGACTGTATACCAGGATTGCCACCAAAATAACCGCAACAACAGCAAGGATAACAAATGGTTTTGTTTTTGGATGTGCGATAAACACCAGACCTACGGTAATCCCCAAAATAATCATAGCAGTACTCAGGTTATCCGTAAACACATATGCAAACAGTGCCTGAATGCCGCCCATTCCCAGAAGTACCATAGTAGCTTTCAGGGTTTCCACTCTCTTTCCCATTTTGACGATCAGATAGGACAATGTGATGATCACTGCAATCTTTGCAATCTCTGCCGGCTGAAACTGTACCCCAAGCTTCAGCCATCTTCTCGCTCCATGAGAGGTGACTCCCAGGGGAGTCTTTACCAGCACCATGAGAAAAGCGGCTGCTCCATAGATCAAAAGCGGAAATTTCGCCAGAATATGATAATCAAAATAAGACACTATAATTGCCAGCACAAGACAGCCAATACTGTACATTGCCTGTTTTTTGAAATAGAACATATCGTCCCCTTCATTAATCTGAGCCATGTAAGAGCTTGTACTGTAAAGCATGATCAGACCAAAACACATGATCAATATGATTACTGCAACCAGATTAAAATCATAGTAATCTGATTTCGCCTTTTTCATTTTGATCTTGGACTTATAGCCAGGACCTGCCTTTTTCTTTCCTGACCGGATACTTGCTTTTTTCTTTTTCGCAATATCCACTTTATCACCTTTTTCTGTTCATTTTTATATAAACTCTTTTATTTCCTTAATTGTTTTTCATTATAGCAGACTCTTTTTGCAGGTGCAACCCAAAGGTGCTGTTACTCCGTGAACGGTAACGGCTGCAGGGTTTATCCCGTAATAGAAAAGAGCAGGATACTCTCCTGCCCTTCTCTGTTTCCTTATAGAAATTTATATCTGACCTGCTTAAGATCAGTCTTCACTGCCATCATCGAAGCCTTCTGTTTCAATAATGAACTTCACGTTGCCACTCATGGAAGCATCTTTTCCTGTGAAGGATGTATAAGCAGCATCATCAGACTGGAGTGCTTCCAGGCGATCCAGAACACTCTGGAAATCATCTTCCATAGTATCTTTCAGTTTCTTGATACCCTCATCGTAGAACTCTTTCTCACCATCCTTCAGATCTTTTGCTCCATCCTTCAGATCCTTAGCTCCGTCTTTCAGATCTTTTGCCCCATCCTTCAGGTCTTTTGCTCCATCATCCAGGGTCTTAGCTCCGTCTTTCAGACTGCTTGTTCCGTCTTTCAGAGTCTTAGCTCCGTCATTCAGATCCTTAGCTCCATCTTTCAAAGTCTTGGTTCCGTCTTTCAGATCTTTTGTTCCGCTTACTAAAGAAGATGTACCACTCTTCAATTCACGAGTTCCATTATTAACACTGTTTGCACCGCTTCTTAACTGGGAAGCTCCGCTTCTCAGATCTGCAGCACCGTTCTTTAGCTGTGCAATACCGGATTTTACCTGTCCACTGGCTGCTACTAATGTACCTGCTCCGCTTACAAGGCTCTTGGTTCCTGCTGTCAGCTGGGATGCTCCACTGTTCAGGGTATCACTGCTTGCTGTCAGCTGAGAAGCTCCGCTTCTTAGTGCCACACTGTTTGCTGCAATCTGACCAACACCAGTTACCAGCTTGCCGGTTGCTTTGCTGATTGAACTGATACCTGCATCAAGGCTCTCCTTTGCACTCTTTAATGTACTTGCGCCACTGAGAAGTGCTGTTGCATTGGCATTATCCTTGCCCTGAAGGGTATTGATTCCATCTGTAATAGTCTTCTCACTGTTAAGGATCTGATCTGCTCCGCTTGTAAGTGTCTCAGCAGCCTTGGTATCCTGTAACTGTTTATAGCCAGCCTGAAGCTTCTCATTTCCTTCTGAAATCTGTTTAGCACCTTCCGCTAACTGATTCACAGAATCTGTCATGGAAGAAAGATCTCCAAGTCCTGCAATCAGACTGCTTACTGCTGTCAGACTCTCTCTTACCTGCGTTCCGGCTGCTTTCAGATTTGATGCTCCTGTAGATAACTGACCTTCACCTGCTTCCTTCAGCTGTGCCATTCCACTGTTCAGAGAATCAGCACCTGTGCTCAGCTGTGCGGCTCCTGCATTTGCGGTCTGGGCTCCTGATTCAACAGAAGCTGCACCTGCAATCAGTTTATCTGCTTCACCAGCTAAAGTTGAGGAGCTCGCTGATGCTGCTTCTGAAATACTGCCCGCTGCACCTTCCAGGGTGGACGCAATGGCATTTAAGGATTCCTGAACACTGCTTCCGTTTGTCTCAGCCTGGACAGCTACCTGTGACTGTGCCTGAATGTTACCCAGCTCACCCTGGGCGGCAGAAGCATTTCCAAGACCTGCATTTAACTGCTCGATTGCAGAATTAATAGCTGCTGCAGTTCCTTCGTCAAGTCCCTCTGTTCCAAGTGCTCCCTGCAAAGTTGCGATTGCACTGCTCATAGAGCTCTGGGTTGCACTGATTGCACCAGCGGCAGCATCTGTAGATACCCCTGCGGACTGTGCAGTAACCGTAGTCTCAATCTGGGCAGCTGCCTCACGGATACTTGCTGCTGAATCCTTCATTGTCTTAGAGGCACTGTCGCCGATCTGACTGATTGAATAGCTTGTTCCTTCTTTTAATTTTCCAATTCCGTCTTTTACCTGAGTTGCACCGGAAACAAGAGCCGCTGTACCATCAGTCAGGCTCTTTGCACCCTCTGCAACACTTGCTGCTCCAGAAGCAGCCTCACCTACTTTTCCAACGTATTCCGTTACACCGTCAGCCAGGGAATCAGCTCCATCTGCATACTGATTCAGGCTCTTCACCATTGTTTCCGGCTTTGCAGCTGCTACATTCTTGGCAATTTCTGTAAGTTTTGCAGAAGCAGCGCTGATTCCTTCTGAAGCCTGCTGGATTCCAGGTGCCAGCTGTCCTACCCCTTCAACCAGTGCAGATGTTCCACTTACATATTCCTTGGTTCCCTGTGCCAGGGCACTTGCACCGCTTACATAAGTGCTTACTCCGTCAGTCAGCTGAGTTGCACCATTTACATAAGCGGTTACACCGTCTGCCAGCTGATTTCCACCAGCCACATATTTGTTCACACCATCTGTCAGGGATTTCATTCCTTTATTATACTCTGCCATGTTGCTGTTTACAGTGTCAACACCTTCTGTGTAGCTGTTCACACCAGAAGCCAGTGAATCCACCCCTGCAGTATACTGGGAAATACCGCTCTGCAGTGTTTTTGCACCGCTGTTTAACTGGGAAGCACCAGTCTTGGCACTTGCCACACCAGCATCAAATTCATTGTAGCTGGAAGCCAGTGTATTGGCTCCGCCATAAAGCGTTCTGGTTCCATCGTACAGAGTCTTTGTTCCACTGTATAAGGAAGTAGTTCCATCATAAAGCTGACCGGCTCCTGTATTAAGAGTCTTGGCTCCGTCGTAAAGCTGGCCGGCTCCGTCATCCAGGTCTTTACTTCCATCATAAAGCTGGCTGGTTCCGTCTTTCAGATCTTCGGTTCCATCATAAAGATCTTTCGTTCCATCATAAAGCTTCTTAGTTCCATCAAAAAGATCCTTAGATCCATCTACCAGCTTCACTGCTGCATCATCCAGTTCATCCAGAGAATCCTGAAGTTCATCCAAATCATCGGAATCCTCAAGATTCAGACTGCTGAGCAAGTCTGTAACCGCCATAGTGAAAGTATTTCCCATAGTACAGTCTGTAACATCAGCCTCCATTGTGAATCCTTCCGGAATATCAATCTTATCGGAAAGGTCACCGCTTAAATCCAGGCTGTCCTTTAAACCTGGAACTGCAACTCCTACAACCATTTCCTTGTCGCCATCGGAAATCACCTTTCCATTATCAATGGTAACATTGGAAAAATTATCGGAAGAAAGGATCATTCCGGTTACCATAACAAACGGAGAATAAACTTCTACGTCTTTTTTATCAACTTTTACTGTCTTTTTGGATTTGTTTGTATAAGAAACTTCCATACGAAGATGTCCACTCTTGCCAGCAAGCTCCTCTGGAGTAATTTCCTGGTCATCCAGATAATATTTGATCTTCATATCTACCGGAAGTTCCTTGTTGGAAGTTCCCTGATAGTAAATATCACTGCTGTCTGTATTCCAGGTAACCTTGTCGCCATCCTGGGTAAAGGTTTCATCACCTTTTACATTCTTGATTCCTTCCAGGTCAGATACATCGGATATATCTCCCTCTGCTGATCCGGAATTCTTCAGCCAGTCAGATACGGTGATGTCTTTTATTTCACCTTCTGCAGTAGCGTTTACATATACGGTTTCTTCCTTGGATACTCCATTGTCTGCTTCCTGTGCTGCAGCAATTACCGGTGTCGTTCCAAGGACGGCAGCCATTCCGGCAGCCATTGTAACATTCAGAATCTTTTTATTTCGGTTCATGTTAGCCAACTCCTTAATTCTTACTTAAATATCTGACGTCTGCAAACTCCTCCCGCTGTCCTGCAGCGTATCTGTTTTCCCGACATCAGTTAGTCATCTCTTAGCCTATGAAAGTTATACAACAAAACTGACCAGTAGTCAATATCTGCTTTTTACCCAAATCTTTTCCTGTTTTGATATTGACTTTTGGTCATTTTTGTTTAAAATAGAAATAAACCACCATAATTATCAAGAAAAGTTCAGATAGTGAAGCTATAATTGTAACAACCGACTTTTATTGCTGCTGGAAGAGACAGTAAACTTTTATTTATAGAATGTCTGACAGACATAAGCTTAGGAGGAACTGGCATGGGAAAACTGGAGTTAAATAAAAAAAGGAAGAAAAGTGCTCTGTACAACACTGCCTTTGAACTCTTTACCACTAAGGGGCTTGCCAAGACAACCATTTCCGATATTGTGGAAAATGCAGGTGTTGCAAAAGGAACTTTTTACCTCTATTTTAAAGATAAATATGATATTCGAAATAAGCTGATCTCTCACAAAGCCGGCGAACTTTTTTCCGAGGCGCATATCGCTCTGGAAGCCTCCCACATTACCGGTTTCACTGCACAGCTTCATTTTATTGTAGATAATATTCTGGACAGGCTGGAAACTGAGAGTAGTCTGCTTGGTTTTATTTCCAAGAATCTGTCCTGGGGAGTTTTTAAGGATGCGTTTCAGGAACAGGCAGATGACGATGATTTTCCATTTTTTCAGGAATATCTCAATCTTCTGGATCAATCTGATGTACAGTATGATTCCCCGGAGCTGCTTCTTTTTACCATTATTGAACTGGTAAGTTCCACAAGTTACAGCTGTATTCTTCACTCCCAGCCAGTCAGTCTTGCTGAATACCGTCCTTATCTTCATCGGACGATAGACTGTATTTTGCAGGCATTTATCCATGGAGCAGATGTTGAAAAATTATAGACTTATACATTAAAATCCTGAAGGAGACCTTACAGATGAAAGAAAAATTATATACCATTCCCCTGATGGATGCTTTTAAAGCAGAGGACGAATGCCCTTTCTGTTTTGTGGAGCGCCAGCTGGAACAGCATGCCATGGATTTCGTTTTAGGTGCCGGTGCATCTTATATGGAAGACGATGTACGGGCAGAAACTGATAAAATGGGCTTTTGCCGTACACACTATAAGAAAATGTATGACTACGGAAACCGTCTGGGTACAGGGCTGATTCTGAAAACCCATTTTCAGTACAAAACAAAAGAACTTCATGAACAGATCAGGATTTTCGCCCCTTCCAGGGCTTCCGTTTTTTCCAGATTTAAGAAGAGAAACACAGATACAGATGCACCGAAGACTTCTCTTGACACATGGGTAAAAGAACAGGAAGATACCTGCTATATCTGCAATTTTTATAAAGATACCTATGCAAGATATCTGGATACTTTTTTCGAACTGTTTAAAAAAAATCAGGAATTTCTCCCGCTTTTTGAAACCTGTAAGGGATTTTGCATTCCCCATTTCGGAGATCTTGTTGAAACAGCTGAAAGTGCTTTATCTGATAAAGAGAAAAAAGCCTTTTACGCTATCCTTTTCCCAATGATGGAGCAGAATATGCAAAGGCTTTCTGATGATCTGGACTGGTTCTGCGATAAGTTTGATTACCGCAATAAAGATGCGGACTGGCGTACTTCCAAGGATGCACTGCCGCGTGGAATGCAGAAAGCGGCAGGAGGATATCCGGCAGATGGGCCATATACTATGGACAAGTAAAACCAGACAGGCTCCTGTTCGTTGCTTACGCAAATAAATACTCCTCAAATTAACATTCTTTAGAGCGTGTTAATTTGAGGAGTTTTTTATTTGTCAGTTTTCAGAACTTTCTCCAGGTATCTCTCTTAAACAAAAGTAACAGCGGGAATACTTCAAGCCTTCCTGCCAGCATATCAAAGATCATAACACCCTTAGAAATATAAGAATACGTATTAAAGTTCCCGGTAGGTCCCACAGCTCCAAGCCCAGGTCCTATATTATTCAAAGTGGCTGCGATCGCGGTGAAATTGGAAACCATATCCAGATTGTCCAGACTTATAATCAACAGTGAAGTAACAAAAATCATAATGTACACAAACAGGAACATGTTTGTAGCTCGCACCACCTCATGGGGAATCGCCTTATCATCCATCTTGATCTTCTTCACTGCATTTGGGTGCAGATACAGCTGCAGTTCCTTGCGTGCAGATTTACACAGGATCAGAAGACGGGATACCTTGATACCGCCGCCTGTACTTCCTGCACAGGCTCCCACAAACATAAGGATAACCAGAATGGTCTTGGAAAATACCGGCCACACATTGAAGTCTGTGGTAGCATATCCAGTAGTCGTAATGATGGACCCCACCTGGAAAGCAGCCTGCTGGAAAGCACTTCCAAAGCTTGTAAACATTTCTCTTGTATTAATGGCGATAGCTACAATGGCCAGGCCAATAATCCCCAGATAGTAACGTACCTCTTCATTCTTCGCTGCCTGCATTACTTTCTTCGTCAGAAGCAGATAATAGGCATTAAAGTTGATTCCAAAAAGAATCATAAAGACCGTGATCACCACCTGATTATACGTGCTGTAGCTTGCAATACTGTCATTTTTGATACCAAAACCACCGGTACCTGCGGTACCAAAACTAAGGCACAATGTATCAAACAGAGGCATTTTTCCAATGAGAAGGAAAATGATCTCCACAATAGTCAGAATAATGTATATGGTATACAAAATCTTGGCCGTGGACTGTACCTTCGGCACCAATTTGCTGACAGACGGTCCCGGGCTCTCTGCTTTCATCAGATTCATGTGGTATCCACCGGTAAGAGGCAACAGGCAGAGAATAAATACCAGTACTCCCATTCCGCCAATCCAGTGGGTAAAGCTTCTCCAGATCAGCATACAGTGAGACAGAGCCTCCACATCACTCAAAATACTGGCTCCAGTCGTGGTAAAACCGGAAACAGTCTCAAATATTGCATCTATAGGATGGGGAATACTTCCTGAAATAATAAAAGGAAGGGCTCCTGCAATACTGAGTACCAGCCAGCTGAGAGCAACTGTAACAGCACCCTCTTTGGCATGGAATACTTTGCTTTTTCTTTTCCTCCTGGTAAGCGGAATTCCAATTGTCAGACAGATCAACATCGTGATCAGAAATGCCAGACCATTTTTTTCCCGGTAAATGATTGCTGTTATTCCTGGCAAAATCATAAATGCCGCTTCAAAATTGAAGATCCAGCCAAGAATATAAGATATCATGGAATAATTCATGTCTGGACTCCTTTACTTTGCAAGTATATCGTTGATATCACGAAGACCTCTGTTAGTGGTAACAATTACAACTCTGTCTCCAATCTCCAGGGCATCATGTCCACGAGGAATGCGCACACTGCCATCCCGGTAAAGACATCCAACCAGAAGATTCTTCTTCAGATTCAGTTCAGACAATGTCCTTCCTACAATAGGTGAATTATCACAGATCTTAAATTCCAGGGCTTCTGCCTTTCCATCCAGAATGTGATACAAGGTCTCCACATTACTTCCAATGGAATTCTGAGTTGCTCTTACATACTGCAAAATATAATCTGCAGTAATGTATTTCGGGTAAATAACACTTCCAATGTCCAGACTGTCAATAATATCGTCATAGGCAAGTCTGTTTACCTTGGCAACCAGCTTGGCATTCGAAATAGTCTTTGCGAAAAGGGAAAGGAAAATATTCTCCTCGTCCATATTAGTCAAAGTTACAAAGGACTCAGCACTTTCCAGCCCCTCTTCCAGAAGAAGGGAACGGTCTGTGCCGTCACCGTTAATAATCGTAGCATCTGTAAGTTCTTCGCTTAGGAACTCACAGCGGTTCTTATCTTTCTCAATTACCTTGACTTTGATCTTCATGGCAAGCAGGGCCTTGGCAAGATAATAAGAAATAGTTCCGCCTCCTACGATCACGGTGTTCTTTACCTGATGGGTCTTCAAGCCAATCTTTTTAAAGAAAGCTGCTGCATTTTGCGGGGTAGCAAGAATAGAAATCACATCTCCATTCCGGATCACATTGGTACCGCCTGGAATGGTAGTATAATCTTTTCCCTCAATAGCGCAGAAAAGAATATCGCAGCGAAAGTGCTCCGTAATCTGCTGAATGCTCTTTCCATCCAGTTCAAATTCAGGCATTACTTTAAATTTCAGAAGTTCTACCTTGCCTCTGGCAAAAGTATCGATCTTTATGGCGGATGGAAAACGCAGAAGTTTTGAAATCTCCTGTGCCGCTGCCAGTTCCGGGTTGATGATCATGGTGACGCCCAGACGCTCCTTGATAAAACCGATTTCCTTACTGTAAATCGGATTACGCACACGGGCAATTGTGTGGCAGTGACCAGTCTTCTGGGCGATCAGACAGCACAGAAGGTTCATCTCATCTGATACAGTAACTGCGATAAGAATGTCTGCTGTCTCAATTCCCGCTTCCATAAGAGTATTGATACTTGCTCCATTTCCAACAACGCCCATAGCATCTACTTCATCTGTAATCTCATTAATCCTGTCCGGATTGATATCGATCAGAGTTATATCAGTATCCTCTTCCTGAAGCTGCTCTGCAAGTGTACGTCCAACTTTTCCACACCCGACAATTATAATTTGCATAACTCCTCCAAATATATAAATAATAGGAAAATGTCAGGTCACAGACAAAAAGTGAGTCTGCTCCTAACATTCTAAACACTGCTATTATAGCACTACTGTATGTTTTTGGAAATAGTCATTTTCTTACAGTAAATCTTAGAGTGTGTTTGAAGTTAACTGTGGACTTTGTTCACAAAAAGCCCGGGAAGTGCGGCGCGAAATCATGCGAATGCATGATTTCTGTG
>ENA-OOWV01002408-OOWV01002408.1-human-gut-metagenome-genome-assembly--contig:-NODE-2408-length-10328-cov-2.586586_pt1 | contig 10328 bp, 10 predicted proteins | sample MGYA00241584_ERZ501337 | MGnify/ENA primary metagenome ERZ501337 (study PRJEB25962, sample SAMEA2042744) | human gut metagenome | biome: human gut; feature: human-associated habitat; material: faeces... | reverse complement strand
CCGGTCTTCTTCCAGCTCTTATCAGTTCTTCTGTATAGCAAAAACATCCCCCGCAGGAAATCATTCCAATCTGTATCTCTCCTGCCGGAACGAAAAGTATATTTCCCATCTCAGAATCCAATTTTATAAGATAACAGGAAATGTTTTCATTGCTTTTTCCACACAGCCCTTTCCCATGTACAGAAATCGTTGTTTCTTTCCCATCTTGTTCGACTTTTACAAACCCGACATTTCTTTTTTTCTGATTCCCTTCATATTCATACAGATATCGAATAAACCTCTTCAATCCTATCCGTCCTGACTTGTATCATTTACCACAGTCTATTCTGTTCCACTCAAAAACATTCCTCGCATTTCCTGATAAAGACGCATTGCATAGCTGTCCGTCATTCCACATATATAATCTGTCACAAGCAGAATCCTCAAATACAGTTTTTCCGCCTCCGTCTTGCCCTCTGCCTGACAATGATATGCCCGCTTATAGTTATCAGAAATAAATGACACAATCCTAAGATCCATGGAATTTAATTTCTGCGAAGGGTCATCATATTTGATGATTGCTGTCATAAACTTATTCAAAAGATCACTCAGCATGACAGATTCTGTCACTTCCATTCGATAAATAGGTTCCGATGTAAAGACTTCTCTGTATGCCAGGTCACCAAGAAGCTGCATCAGCCGCTCACAGTAAGTACCGTGAAACAGATCATACTTATATTCACCCTTCATAATTGCATCATAATTCGATGTAAACCCATAAGTTGCGCAGTTGATCACAAATCCCTGAACACGGATGATCCAGTTCTTTACTGCATACTCCTCTGGATTTGCCACATGCATCTCTTTCCCCCGAAAATATAACTCTTCCAGCTTATCCGCCGGGCGAAATATATTCGTTTCCTGATGATACATCATTTGCAGTTCCTTAAGTTCCTCCAGCAATGTATGATAACTTAAGTACCCTTTTACAAATGCATCCTCGATATCCGCAGTCTTATATGCTATGTCATCTGCCGCCTCTAATATAAACGTCAACGGATGCCGACAGCCATTCGTTCCAGTCTCCCTCTCGATCTCACGGAACATTTTCTCATCTGCCAGATAATATCCCATCTTGCGCGTCTTAATATCCCCGGAATCCAAGTCGATTCCTGTGGACGGCACCGGATATTTTACAATGGTGCTCAGAAGCGCATACGTCAGGTTCATACCTCGCTCATCCACCAGAAAATGCAGTTTCGTCACAAGCCGGAACGCCTGTGCATTTCCTTCAAAATGATACAGATCCTCTACCATCTGCCGGCTCATCACTTGTTCCATCGACTTTCCATGATATGTCATAAGTGGCAGCTTCCGTTCGAACCACTCCCGGATCACATCTTCTCCAAAATGCCCAAAGGGCGGATTCCCGATATCGTGAATCAGCCCTGCGCATTGCAAAATATTACATATATCTTCTTTCATCTGTGGTGTAAACTCAGAATCTTTTTTGTAAACTAAAATGTTTTCTCCGATGTTCTGTCCAAGAGATTTTGCAAAAGAAGAAACCTCCAGAGAATGAGTTAGTCTTGTCCGGATAAAATCACTTTTATCCAGTGGAAATACCTGTGTCTTATCTTGAAGTCTTCGAAATGAAGCACTGCCAATAATTCGATGGTAATCTTTTTCAAATTCACTCCGCAAGTCTGAACTTTTAGCATTTCTCCCTCTCGTCTGTCCACCACGACATCTCTTTGCCGACAGAAGTTCTTCCCATCTCATCTTCTTATTTCTCCTCACAAATGATCTACTATTACTTAATCCAGATAAATCGGAGGCTCGTAATCCTTGCCGAGAAGCGCTTTCTTGCGCTCCTGATATCCAAGGAATGCCCACTCTGTCATGTCGGTCCACTGATGATCACTTCTGTCATAGACCTGGACATAACCGATTCTCTTTGGATGCATTCTCACACTGTTGGATTCATATTCCATGCCCGTATATGGGTTGATATCACCCACATTTTCTTCTTCCGGAGCTTCCCAATCCTGTGCGGTATCAGCAAACTCTTCTTCCATATCCTGTTGATTTTCCTCAACATATTCTTCGTATGCCTGCTCCTCTTCCTGGTACGGTTCTGACTCCTGATACTCTTCAGCTTCCTGATATTCTTCCGGCTCCTGATGCTCTTCAGCTTCTTGATATTCTTTCGGCTCCTGATATTCTTCTGACTCCTGATATGGTTCTTCCGATACAGCCTCTTCTGTCTTGTCTTCCGGCTGCGCCTGATTCATCGCAGATTCTGCCTCCAACTGTTCTGTGGCAGCTTCCTGCTTGTCCTCATGAACCGCCTCTGCTTGCTTTTTCTTACGGCGCGGGAAATAAGCCCTCCAGCCACGTGGCTTCTCCTGCTCTTTTTCCTGTTCCTTTTCTCGCTCTCTTTCTCTTTCTCTTTCTTCTCTGTCTTCTCTTGCCTTCTTCTCTTCAGCCTCTATCGCAGCCATTTCTTCCAGAATATCCTTCACATCCTCCTGCTTGTCATACTCAGGAACTTCCGAAGACTGCGGCTCTTCTTCATATTCTGCCGGTTCTTCATATTCTGCCGGCTCCTCATATTCTGCCGGCTCCTCATATTCTGCCGGTTCTTCATATTCTGTCTGGTCTGCATATTCTGATGTTTCTTCCATCTGATCTAAATCTTTATGGATATCTACCAGTTCTCCAATTGTAATATCACGTTCTGCTCCAGATATGCCAAATTCCCTTGCTTTTACCGGCTGTTCTTCCTGTACCTGCTCTGGTTCATCATACTCCAGATTCAGTGTCAGCTGTTGTGGTTCTTCATCTATAATAATATTATTTTCAGCTCGCTTATCGATTTTGATATTTTCACGGGTTGTATATTCACTATCCGCATTCTCTTCCAGTATACTCAGATGAAATGGGCACTCTAATATAGATGCAATTAAACGCATGTCCTGTTCCTGAAAATTATCTCTGGCCAGTCTCTGCGTCAGATTCTGTCTGGACATTTTCTTTCCTGTTCGTTCTTCAATCATCTCCGCAAGCTGCTTGATCGTCATATCTTTACGGTTCAGAACGATTTTGACCTGTTCCCCAAATGTTAACTCTAACATCGCATTTCCTCCTTATTAAATTTCCCTTACTCTCCCTTGAAAATTTTCTGTCTTTGTAAACTTTTTTGTTGCTAGATAAACCCTTATTTTTCCTCTTTCATTTTAGCAAATGCCCTGTATCAAGTCAACTTAATTAAACTGGAACATAATGAGAGATATTTTCATAAAACCCATTGACAAATGCTATTCTAACGGGGTACTATATGTATTAGTTTCACACTTTAAACAACTAAAATTTTACAGTGTGAATATTATAGATGTTACATATATAAAGGTATAGAAGGAGTTACTATTATGATTATTGTATTAAAACCACTTTCCCCAAAGGAAGATATTGAACGTGTTGAAAATATGGTCAAAGCAAGAGGTCTGGACACTCACGTAATTGAAGGAGCAGAGATGACGATCATCGGCTGTATCGGTGACACATCACGTATCGACGCGAAACTCTTCGAAGTTGATCCTGCTGTCACAAAGGTTATGCATGTGCAGGAGCCTTACAAATTAGCAAGCCGCGCTTTCCACCCGGACAACTCCATCATCGATGTGTCCGGAGTCAAGGTTGGAGGAGATAATCTGGCGCTGATCGCCGGACCTTGTTCTGTAGAGTCTGTAGACCAGGTTCTTGAGATTGCAAAAGCTGCGAAAGCTTCCGGAGCCAACATGCTCCGCGGTGGTGCTTTCAAACCTCGTACAAGTCCATATTCATTCCAGGGACTCGGTCTTGAAGGTCTGAATATCCTCTGTGAAGCAAAAGCTGCAACAGGACTGCCAATCGTTACAGAATTGATGTCCGCCGAATATCTGGATGTATTCAACGAAAAAGTTGACCTGATACAGATTGGTGCAAGAAACATGCAGAACTTCGATCTGTTGAAACAGTTAGGACAGGTAGACCGCCCGATTCTTCTGAAACGTGGTCTAAACGCTACCTACGAAGAGTGGCTGATGTCTGCAGAATACATTATGGCATCCGGTAATGAAAATGTTATTTTATGTGAGCGCGGTGTCCGTACATTTGAATCCTATACAAGAAATACACTGGATCTCCAGAGTATCCCGGTTATCCAAAAACTTTCACATCTTCCGATCATCATTGATCCAAGCCATGCCGGTGGAAAATGGTGGCTGGTTGAACCAATGGCTAAGGCTGCTGTTGCTGCAGGAGCAAACGGTCTGATGATCGAGGTTCATAACAATCCTGAGATGGCACTGTGCGACGGTTCCCAGTCTCTGAAACCTGCGAAATATGATGCACTGCTGAAACAGGTTGCTGAGATTGCAAAAGTAGTCGGAAAAACATTTTAACTATTCAAGACCCGTTCGCGAGTCTTGACGTTTTCACAGGTGTAAAAGAAAGAAGAGGATTATCAGCATGGAATTATATGTAGACCTCGGAGCACACAGCTACTCCATTTATATTGAAAATAATATTTTGAAAGATACCGGAAGCCATATCGAAAGAGTTTACTCCGGAAAAAAAATCATGATCATCTCAGACGACAACGTATTTCCTCTGTACGGAGATACTATTGTAAAAACACTGGAAGATAAATATGAGGTTCATTCTCTTATTCTCCCACACGGTGAGCCAACCAAGAGTTTTCAAAGTCTTCCGAAAATCTATTCCGCACTTTTGGAAGCCCGTTTTTCACGAAGTGATCTGATCATTGCCCTCGGAGGCGGCGTCATCGGAGATCTGGCAGGATTTGCAGCCGCAAGCTTCCTTCGCGGGATCAAGTTTATCCAGATTCCGACCTCACTTCTGGCACAGGTCGATTCTTCCGTCGGTGGAAAAGTCGCCGTAGATCTGCCGGAAGGCAAGAACCTGGTCGGTGCTTTTTATCAGCCGGCTCTTGTGCTCATCGACCCACTTGTATTAAATACACTGCCAGAGCGTTACATCAACGACGGTATGGGCGAGGTCATCAAATACGGCTGCATCTGGGATGCTGATTTATTCAAAAATCTGGAGGCACACACCTCATTTGAAGATTTGAAGAAAGATCTGACCGAAGTTATCTATCGCTGTGTAGATATCAAGCGAATCGTTGTTGAGCACGATCAGTTCGACACCGGCGAGCGCATGCTCCTGAACTTTGGTCACACTCTGGCACACACAATCGAACAGCATTACCACTACACACGCGAAAGCCACGGTGAAGCAGTTGCCATCGGAATGTATCAGATTACAAAGATTGCAGAGGAAATGGGACTGACGAACCCCGGCGAAGCGGAACATATACGCAAAGTCCTGGATGTCTATGGACTTCCACACAAGTGTGACCTTATGCTCCACGACCTGATCGGAGCCATTGCCCTCGACAAGAAAAACCTGGGCGGAAAATTAAATGTCGTGCTGCTCAAGGAAATTGGTAAGAGTTATACCTACCCGACTACAACGGAATTTTTCACAGAGCACGATCGGATGGTGTAAACGAAAATATAAATTGTAATTTTGACCCTATATATAATAGTAACCCCTGAATAAAATAATTGAGCAATTTGCGTTGTAGTTGCGAGCATAGCCTGTGTGATTATACACTGTTTGAGCCGCTTTTGGGCGAGTTTGTATAATCAGCAAAATATAAGTGGCGCAGCAACTATAGAAAATAACTCATATTGTAGAGCAGCTATTTGGTGCTGTATATATCCTTAAATTTAATTTTAGACAATAAAATAGGACTGCATGTTTGGGAGGTTGCAGCCCTGAGGAAAAAGTTATGAAAAAGAAAATTGTTTTGTTCTTTCGAACAATTAATAGTATAGACACAAAGTGTGATGAAACTATGTTTAAAATGAAAACTAATTGTGAACAAAATATGACTGAAACCATTCATATAATTCTTCCATAGTCCCTTTGTACTCTGTCTCAACTTCTTCTAATGGAATGTTCTTTTTATTTTCCAGTGTATCTGTTAATAAATATGTCTTTACGCCAAGGGAGCGGATCGTCAGGTCTTCCTGCACATCATTTCCTACCATGAGGCATTCTTTTGGATTAAGTCCAAACTCCTCCATAACTTCCTGAAAATATTTCGGATTCGGCTTGCAGTAATGATATGTTTCATAGGTCGTAATAACTTCAAAGTCTTCTGCATCGATTCCTGCCCAGCGGATACGGTTCATAGTTCCCACACGCGGGAAGATCGGATTGGTCGCAAGGTACACTTTCACACCATGTTCTTTCAACAGTTTAACAACCTGGTCTGCGCGCGGATTCGGTTTTGTAGATGCAATTGCCTCATTAAATTCATTTGCATAAAAATCCAACGTCTCCTGCTCTACCTCTGCTCTGGAAAGCCCAGATATTTTCTCAAAACATTCCCAGAAGGCATCCTCGTTGGTCATGCTTCCATCATTCAGTACCATTGCCTCCACACCTTTCCAGATCGTCCCGATCAGCGCTTTCGGCTCCATTCCATATTTTACAAATCGCTTTGCCAGAAGTGGCATATAATACTTTACAAATTCATTCTGATCCATAGGAAGTAATGTCCCATCCAAGTCAAATAATACATGTTTTATCATATTTCGTTTTCTATCATCCTTTCTATTTTCGCTTATTACAGTTACAGGGGCAAAATCGCCCGCCAGACGCTTCTGCCCCATTCATAACTTTAATTACTATTCATTTTCAGTCTTTATTTTAGCATTTCAAGAAATCCTGTACCATCACCATGATACTCGATTTCAAATATCTGTGCAAGGGTGGCCGCTATATCAGCGTAAGTATCTCTTGTTCCGATATTCACGCCCTGTTTCCAGCATTTACTGTAACCCAGAAGCGGTACAGACTCACGCGTATGATCAGTTCCTTTATATCCCGGATCACAGCCATGATCAGCTGTGATAAATAACACATCATCGCCGCGCATATTAGCAAGAAATATTTCAAGATCCTTGTCAAATTCATTTAATGCAGTTGTATATCCTAAAATATCTCTTCGATGGCCATATATCATATCAAAATCAACCAGATTAATGTAGCACAGTCCATTAAAATCTTTCTTTTGCAACTCAAATACTTTCTCCATGTTCTTTTTATTTCCATGGTTCGCAGTTGTCTCTGTGATTCCTTTTCCGGCAAATATATCATATATCTTGCCAACACCGATGACATCTTTTCCGGCATCTTTCAAATCATCCAGCACCGTCTGTTTTGGCGGCACAAGCGAAAAGTCATGTCTACGGTCTGTTCTTTCGAAGTTCGGATATTGTCCTACAAATGGTCTTGCAATGACTCTTGCTACTGCATGAGCGCCCATCAGAATCTTTCTTGCTATTTTGCAATATTCATACAGAGTTTCTACCGGCACAACATCTTCATGAGCTGCAATCTGGAACACACTGTCAGCGGATGTATATACGATCAACGCACCTGTTTCCATGTGCTCACGCCCATAATCCTTGATAACTTCTGTTCCGGAATATGGTTTATTACACAGCACTTCCCGTCCTGTCTGCTTTCGGAATTCATCCAGCACATCCTTCGGGAATCCGTCTGGATATACCGGAAATGGTTTCGGAGATATCATACCTGCCATCTCCCAATGCCCGATGGTCGTATCTTTTCCCATAGATTTTTCATGAAGTCTTCCGTAACATCCAATTGGACTTAAAGACTTATCCCCATAATTCATCTCGTCGATGTTATAAATCCCCAATTTTTCCATATTCGGAATATGCAGTTTTCCGGAATCATAACAAGTCTTCCATGTATTGCTTCCCTTATCACCAAATGCTTCTGCATCCGGTGCATTTCCTATTCCTGCACTGTCCAGTACGATCCAAAATGCTCTCATAATAACCCCTGCCTTTCGTATTATGCGTTCGCTTTCTTATAGGCAACAAACTCTTCGGGACTCAAAAATGCATCCCTATATCCAAGCTCATAAGGATTGATCTTCTCCGCTCCCTTCAAGCCTACCATATCCAGTGCTTTTAATGCAACTTCTTTCGCCTGCTTTTTGCTCATTCCAATCTGAAGCGGGCCAAACATCACTTCATCCAAAGCTGTATTTTTGAAAATCTGATCATTCGGATTCTGGAACACCATTCCTACTTTCTAGCAAAGCTCATCTACCTCTATATTCTAGCACCAATATTTCTTTTTATTTAGGACAAATGTCCTTTTATTTCTCACCTTTTACAAGGGTGTGCGTTCCACTTAAGAACAACACACCCTTATAATTTTTATTACATATATTTTTTTAGTTTCTCGGTGTCAGCTCTACATACAAATCTTTGTATTGTTTTGCACTCTTTTCCCAAGAAACATCTTTGTTCATATCCCGGATCACCATATCATCCCAATACTTTCTGCTCTCAAAATAGAGCGTCTTTGCCCTGTTAATGGCATCGTAAAGAAGTCCGCTTTCATACCGGTCAAATGTAAAACCATTCCCTGTATTGTCGTACATATTATAAGGGGAAACGGTATCTTTAAGTCCTCCTGTTTCTCTGACAATCGGAATCGCACCATATCTCATAGCTATCAGCTGTGTAAGCCCACATGGTTCAAATCTTGACGGAACCAGGATCGCATCACAACCCGAATAAATACCGTGGGCGACATTTTCATTGTAATCAATGTATGCGCAGAAACTGCCTTTATATTCATATTCATAATAACGGAATGTATTTTCATACCAGGCATCACCGGTACCAAGAACCACCACCTGTGTATTCCCATCCATAATCCCCGGAATTACAGCATTTACAAGATCAAGGCCTTTTTGGTTGGTAAGACGTGAAATAAGTCCGATCACCATCTTATGGTCATCCACTTCTAATCCCAAAGATTCCTGGAGTGCTTTCTTGTTTATCTTTTTATTTTCTACTGCTGACTCGGCATCATAATTAGCTGTTAACAGTTTATCTGTTGCAGGATTCCAATTATCTGTATCAATTCCATTCACAATTCCTCTGATTTTATTATTATGATATTTCAAATGTTCCGCAAGACCTTCACCGTACTCTTCCGTCTGAATCTCGCCCGCATAAGTATTGCTAACTGTCGTAATTTTATTACAGTAAGCGATACCGCCCTTTAACATATTGGCATCCAGCCAGTTCTGAATCATGCAGTCTTTATTGAATACATAATCCGGAAGACCTGACCAGTATTGAATCATTTTTCTGTCATATATTCCCTGGAATCTCAGATTATGTATCGTAAGTACTGCATTTGCCCGTCCAACATTCGTATTCTGAAAACAGGTTCTTAAATAAAGCGGTACTAAAGCTGCCTGCCAGTCATGACAATGTACGATGTCAGGTGTCCAGTCCAGATAATTGAGTGCGGCAAGCGATGCCTTCGCAAAATAACAGAACTTCGGAATATCATCTATGAGGTTCGTATACGGATTACCCCAGGAAAAGAACTCGTCATTGTCGATAAAATCATAGACAACTCCATCTTTCTGATATTCCATGATTCCTACATAATACTGTTTCCCGTCAGAACAAAGATCCATATAAAAAGAACCTCTGTACTCCATCTTTTCCTGAAACTTCTGAGGAATACATTTATATCTTGGAAGAATTACCTTAACATCCAGATTTAACTTCGCCAGAGTCTTTGGAAGCGCAGACATAACATCTCCCAGTCCGCCAGTCTTAACAAATGGATAGCATTCCGAACCGATGAACGCAACACTTCTTCGCGGTCCTAAATCCAGCTGTACCATCTGTTCCTCCTGTTTCACAGGGGTTTTGTTTACAACTGCTATTTGCTTAACAAAATTCTTTTTTCTATTCTTTTTTCTACTCATATCTGGTCTCCAATCTGCAAAACATTTGCCCCATCACGGATAATATCATCCTATTATTTTATTTCAAGAATGTCTCAGCATTCTTGCTGCGAGGTGGGAGTCATCTCCCAGCTGATATAATAATTGTAGCGAATAATGCAACGATTATCAATGATAAATCATCGAATCCAGCATTCTGGCAAATCTTAACAGATCAAGAATCTGCATCTTTCCTGGACTGTTTATTTTCTCGCGACGAGCTCGCGACAGAATCTGTGGCAGAGGCACTTCACCCTTGCTTTTCCTGGTGATTTCCGTGTTATCCACCTATAAAGCCTCTATTTTCAGGCACAAAAAAATCACCGTCCCCAGAGCTCTAAGCCTCTAAAAACAGTGATTTAATAGTGCGCGATCAGGGGTTCGAACCCTGGACACCCTGATTAAGAGTCAGGTGCTC
>ENA-OOWV01002407-OOWV01002407.1-human-gut-metagenome-genome-assembly--contig:-NODE-2407-length-10329-cov-2.864415_pt1 | contig 10329 bp, 4 predicted proteins | sample MGYA00241584_ERZ501337 | MGnify/ENA primary metagenome ERZ501337 (study PRJEB25962, sample SAMEA2042744) | human gut metagenome | biome: human gut; feature: human-associated habitat; material: faeces... | reverse complement strand
CAATACAGCCTGGAACTCCCTCTGCTTCATTTCCGTAAACAAAGTTCTGGCGCTCTGCGTCAATTACATACTGCTTCTTCTTGCTCATGGCACGGCGGATGTTGTCCGCCTGACCCATTGTATAGCCTGCGAGCTTCTGCACTATCTGCATAACCTGTTCCTGGTATACTATACAGCCGTAGGTCGGCTCTAAAATACTCTCAAGCTCAGGTGTCACATAGCTTATCTCCTTTGGATTGTTCTTGCCCTTTATATAGTTGGGAATGAAATCCATAGGACCCGGACGGTAGAGCGAAATACCGGCCACGATGTCCTCAAAGCTCTGTGGACTGAGTTCCTTCATGAAGCTTTGCATACCGGCAGACTCCAGCTGGAATACGCCTTCCGTCTTTCCTGTTCCGATAAAGTCAAGTGTGCCCTTATCGTTGAAATCAATATGGTCGATATCCACATCAATGCCCCTTGATGCCTTGATATTCTTCACAGAATCCTTTAGCACCGTGAGTGTACGAAGCCCCAGAAAATCCATCTTTAAAAGGCCAAGCTCCTCGAGCTGTACCATGTTGTACTCTGCGGTAGGGCTTCCGTCGTTTGCCCTTCCAAGAGGCACATAATCGCTCGCAACACCCGGATAGATTACCACACCTGCTGCATGCACTGACGTGTGGTTTGGCAGTCCCTCAAGCCTTTTTGCCATATCTATCATTTCATGCACTCTCGCATCACTGTCGTAAATGCCCTTAAACTCCGGGTTCATCTGAAGAGCCTTGTCAATCGTGATATTAAGCTCCTGAGGCACCATCTTTGCAAGCCTGTCAGTCTCTGCATATGGGAAATCCAGCGCCTTTCCGACTGATTTTATGACTCCTCTTGCTGCCATCGTACCAAAGGTGACTATCTGTGTTACAGAATCGTGTCCGTACTTCTGCTGAACATACTCTATGGCGCGATATCTCTCCGCATACTCGAAATCCACATCAATATCAGGCATGGAAACTCGCTCAGGGTTAAGAAATCTTTCAAAAAGCAGATTGTATTTAACCGGATCAATATCCGTGATTCCGGTACAATAGCACACCCTGCTTCCCGCCGCTGAGCCTCGTCCCGGGCCTACCCAGCAGTCGTGCGTGCGGCACCAGTTGATATAATCCCACACGATAAGGATATACTCTATAAAGCCCATGGTCTTTATGATACCAAGCTCATAGTCCATATCTGCATGTATCTTTTTAAGCTCATCAGCACTGTACTCGCCACAGCCTATGTATTTTTCCCTAAAGCCCTTCTCGCAAAGCTCTGTAAGGAAGGCTTCGGCACTATCATAGCCCTCTGGCACCTCATACTTTGGAATCTTGTAATTGCCAAACTCAAGCGTCACATTGCATCTGTCGGCAATTTTCTGTGTATTCTCAATAGCCTCTGTAGCATATGGGAAAAGCGCTCTCATCTGCTCTTCGCTCTTTACGAAAAACTGTCCGCCATCATAGCGCATCCTGTCCTCGTCAGACACCTTTTTCCCGGTCTGGATGCACAAAAGCACATCATGTGCCTCCGCATCGGACTCGTAGGTGTAGTGCACATCATTAGTACACACTAACCCTATTTCAAGCTCCTTGCTCATCCTAAGAAGCTGCTGATTCACAAGCTTCTGGTCATCAATGCCATGGTCCTGCAGCTCAAGGAAGAAGTTGTCTTTTCCAAAGCAGTCCTGATACTTCCTTGCAATCTCCTTCGCCTCGTCATAAAAGCCTCTGACGATGTATCTGGGAATTTCTCCTGCCAGACAGGCAGACAGGCATATAAGCCCCTCGTGATATCTCTCAAGCGTCTCAAAATCCACTCTCGGCCTGTAATAATAGCCCTCTGTGAACCCTATTGACACTATCTTCATGAGATTGGCATAGCCTGTATTATTTTCAGCAAGCAGAATCAGATGATAATACCTGTCATCACCGTGGCTTGTCTCCCTGTCAAAGCGCGAATTTGGTGCCACATATACCTCGCAGCCTATGACCGGATTGATATCATTTGCCTTTGCCGTCTTGTAAAACTCCACCACACCGTACATATTGCCATGGTCTGTGATTGCGGCAGAGTTCATGCCAAGCTCCTTGACGCGCTTTACATATTCTTTTATCTTGTTTGACCCATCGAGCAGACTGTACTCGGTATGGGTGTGAAGATGACAAAATGACATTTGGATTCCTCTTTCTTTATTTTTGTATCGCCGCCCGCCCTTCATGGGTTATGCCACCCGGCGGGTACTTTGGCAGAACAATTCGTAAGAATTGCGTTAATTTGTCGGTGTCGTTTTCGGCTCAAGGTTTGTGTACATTCGCCAGCTGCACACTTTCGGCGCGGCGTACGTCTGTAACTCTGTTAGGTGTGAACAGCAGCAGCCATAGCAAGCCTGCATATCAGATACAGTACAAAAAGATGCACCGGGTAAAAGGCGTAAAAGACATATTTTAGTGAAATGCCTCTTTTTCCATTGTAATAGCGAAGCGGTATAAGCATAAAAAGTGCAAAAAACTCTATGGTACCTGAGAAAAGTCCAAGCAGTATGACTGCCACGGCAAATGCAACATCCCGGTTTGAAGAAAGCAGGTACATCATGACAATGCACCCTACACCCGCCGCACCATAATCACAGCAAAGCACAAACTCTGCAATAATCATCATAACAAGCACCACTGATACCATTACTATACACCTGATCAGTGTGACAAAAAACCACTTGACTGCAGAGGATGCCTTTTCTATTTTATCGACCGACTTAAGCCAATCAAGCACTGTGATGGCAAGCAGGCCTAAAAGCAGTGTAAAAAACACATTGTTGCTCTTAAATTCCAGCACTGTATTGTTTATTGCAAGGTCAAACGGTATCTCAGAGATAAGCGCGAATATAAACATCCTCGCAGCATATTTTTCCCTGCTATGTGTATATTTGAACCCCTCCACAAGCAGGAAGCAGAAAACAGGAAAGGCCATGCGCCCTATAGAACGCATGACCCAGTAGATATCAATAAGCGTTTGTCCACCTATCCCGTTATTTATCATCTGAAGAATAACCGTTGCCGCAATATGGTCTATAAGCATGGTAAAAATGGCTATAAGCTTAAGCGTGCTTCCACTGATACCAGACTTTGCGATAACTTTTTCCAAAATCCTATACTCCTGCCATATTTACGGTAATTCTGTCAAGATGCCAGATATCGTCCACATATTCCTGGATTGTTCTGTCTGAAGAGAACTTTCCTACATGTGCGATATTGAGCAGTGCACTCTTTCTCCATGCGCTCTTGTTCTTGTAATAATCATTAATCTTCTGCTGTGCATTTGCATATGAGCGGAAGTCTGCGAGGATAAAGTAGCGGTCAGCCACCTGTCCCTGCTGTGGATTGAGCAGTGAGTTGTAAAGCTCCCTGAAAAGCTCATGGTCATTTGGTGAATATGTGCCGTCTACAAGCTGGTTTACTACCTTTCTTAGCTCGGCATCGTTATTATATACATCAACAGGATTGTAGTCATGTCTGTTCTCGTGTGAGATGACCTCATCAGAGCTCATTCCAAAGATAAACATGTTGTCAGCCCCTACCTCATCGAACATCTCGACATTGGCACCATCCATAGTTCCGATAGTGAGCGCTCCATTGAGCATAAACTTCATGTTTCCTGTTCCGGATGCCTCCTTGCTTGCTGTGGAAATCTGCTCGCTGACATCTGCTGCCGCAAAAATAATCTCGGCATTGGATACCTTGTAATCCTCGATAAATACTACCTTGAGCTTGCCGCCAATAGAAGCATCGTTATTTATCACATCAGCCACACTGTTGATGAGCTTTATTGTTTTCTTTGCATTTCTGTAGCCTGCTGCTGCCTTTGCTCCAAAAATGAATGTTCTAGGATAGAAATCCATAGACGGATTTTCCTTAATCTTGTTGTACAGATACATCACATGAAGGATGTTCATGAGCTGTCTCTTGTACTCGTGAAGTCTCTTAACCTGCACATCAAAGATAGAATCCGGATTTACATCAATACCATTGTGCTCCTTGATATACTTTGCTAAACGCACCTTGTTTGCTCTCTTAATCTCAGCAAACTCCTGCTGTGCAACAGGGCTGTCCGCATAAGCCTTGAGCTTTGAAAGCATTGTAAGATCTGTAATCCAGCCGGCTCCTACCTTTTTTGTTGCCCAGTCTGCAAGGAGTGGATTTGCATGTGCTAAGAATCTACGCTGTGTGATTCCGTTTGTCTTGTTATTGAACTTCTCAGGGAACATCTCATAGAAATCATGAAGCTCCTGATTCTTAAGTATCTCTGTGTGAAGCTTTGCAACACCGTTTACAGAATAGCCTGCAACGATAGCCATATTTGCCATCTTGACCTGTCCGTCATAGAGGATAGCCATCTTTCTTACCTTGTCCTCATTGCCAGGATATCTCTCATTAATCTGCATCACAAATCTTCTGTTTATCTCGTCAACAATCTGGTATACACGAGGAAGCAGTCTCTGGAATATCTCAATTGGCCACTTCTCAAGCGCCTCAGCCATGATTGTATGGTTAGTGTAGGCTACACATCTTGTAGTGATATCCCATGCATCATCCCATGACAGATGTTCCTCGTCCACAAGGATTCTCATAAGCTCTGCGACTGCAACTGTAGGGTGAGTATCGTTCATCTGGAAAACGACCTTATTCGGGAGATCTTTTAAATCGCTGTGATGCTTTTTAAACCTTGCAAGTGCACGCTGGATGCTTGCTGATACAAAGAAATACTGCTGCTTTAAGCGAAGCTCCTTGCCCTTTACATGGTTATCGTTTGGATAGAGCACCTCAACAAGGTTTCTTGCAAGATTTTCCTGCTCCACTGCCTTGTCGTAGTCACCCTGGTCAAAGGACTCGAGCGAGAAGCCGTTTTTTGGCTCTGCATCCCATATCATGAGAGAATTGACCACATTGTTGTCATAACCGACTATAGGCATATCATAAGGCACTGCAAGCACCGACTGATAGTCCTTCTGCTCGAAATGAAGCTCTCCGTTTTCATCTGTGCTCTCCTGCACATATCCTCCAAACTTGACCTCATAGCAGTACTCCGGACGACGAAGCTCGAATGGATATCCGTCCTTGAGCCAGTTGTCAGGCACCTCAATCTGGAAGCCGTCTGAAATCTGCTGCTTGAACATACCATATCTGTATCTGATTCCACAGCCGTATGCAGGATATCCAAGTGTGGCAAGTGAATCCATGAAACACGCTGCCAGTCTTCCGAGTCCACCGTTTCCAAGTGCCGGATCAGGCTCCTGGTCCTCAATAGCATTGATATCCACACCAATCTCATTGAGAGCCTCCTTGACCTCCTTGTATGCTGAGAGGTTTATAAGGTTGTTGCCGAGAGCTCTTCCCATCAAAAACTCCATGGACATATAGTAAACAACCTTTGGATCGTCCTTGTCCATCACTCTCTGTGTGGCAATCCACTCATCCATGATGACATCCTTTACGGCCTCTGATACAGCCTGATAAAGTTCCTGCTGTGTGGCATCATCTATAGTCTTACGATATTTATTTTTTAAATTGTCTGATACAGTCTTAATAAACACCTTTTTGCTAAACGTATTATCTCTCATCATATTCCTCCTTATGGCACTAAAAGGGAGCAAATTAATGCTCCCTCTCGTGCAGAGATTATTGTTTTTCAACTGCAAGCTTAACAGCCTCACCATTAATCTTCCAATCCTTTTCATAGCCCTTAAGTTCGCCTGATTTAATTGATACGGCAAGAACCTCGGTCTTGATTTCATCACCAAACTTTTCAAATACATTTGAAAGCTTCTCATCTGCCTCGTATGTCACAGCGATGTGGTCCATAACCTCAAAGCCTGCGTCCTTACGCATTGTCTGGATCTTACTGATGATTTCTCTTACGAAACCTTCCTCGATAAGCTCAGGAGTGAGGTTGGTGTCAAGAACAACGGTTATATTGTTGTCAGACTGTGTCACATAGCCCTCCATCTGAGTCATCTCGATAAGTAAATCCTCTTTAGATAATACAACTTCATCGCTAATGCTGTCAAGCTTGAGAGAGCCGGTGCTGTTAAGCTCCTCCATGGCCTTATGACCATCAAGCTCAGCTAAAACTGCCTTAATCTGGCCAAGGTATTTACCATACTTAGGACCCACTGTTCTAAGCTGTGGCTTGAATTTGTAGGTGGTGTAGTGTGATACATCATCAGTGAACTCAACCTCTTTTACGTTGAGCTCGTCTGCGATGATATCCACATAAAATTCATCCAGTTTTTCCGGAGCCTTTACAAACATTTTTCCGATTGGCTGACGGTTTTTGATATTTGCCTCGTTACGGCATGCACGTCCGAGTACTACAACCTTTAGTACCTCATCCATATCAGCTTCGAGCTTTTTGTCAATCAGCTTCTCATCAACTACAGGATAGTCGCACAGATGAATTGACTCCGGTGCGCTCTTGTCGATAGAGCAGACAAGATTTCTGTAGATATCCTCTGTCATGAAAGGAATCATAGGTGCTGCCGCCTTTGATATGGTGACAAGTGCTGTATAAAGTGTCATGTATGCGTTTATCTTGTCCTGCTCCATGCCCTTTGCCCAGAAACGCTCACGGCTGCGGCGTACATACCAGTTACTTAAGTCGTCTACGAACTCCTGAAGGTACTTTGCCGCCTCCGGAATCTTGTAGTTTGACAGGCACTCATCCACGCCTGCCACTGCTGAGTTGAGCTTTGAAAGAATCCACTTGTCCATTACTGCAAGCTTATCATACTCAAGGCTGTATTTTGTAGCATCAAAGTTGTCGATATTTGCATAAAGCACGAAGAATGCGTATGTGTTCCAGAGTGTTCCCATAAACTTACGCTGTCCCTCAAGCACGAGCTTTCCTGAAAACTTCTTTGGAATCCATGGAGCTGATGCTGTGTAGAAATACCATCTGATGGCATCTGCACCGTATGTCTCAAGTGCATCAAACGGATCTACCGCGTTGCCCTTTGACTTGGACATCTTCTGTCCGTTCTCATCCTGTACGTGTCCAAGCACGATGACATTCTCATAAGGAGCCTTGTTGAAAAGGAGTGTAGACTCAGCCATGAGTGAATGGAACCATCCACGTGTCTGGTCAACTGCCTCTGAGATAAACTTGGCTGGGAACTGCTTCTCAAATACTTCCTTGTTCTCGAATGGATAGTGGTGCTGTGCAAATGGCATGGCTCCTGAATCAAACCAGCAGTCAAGTACCTCAGGTACACGGTGCATATCCTTGCCACACTCAGGACACTTGATTGTCACAGCGTCGATATATGGTCTGTGGAGCTCTACCTCTGCTGCCTTTGGATCTCCTGCTTTTTCGGCGAGCTCTGCACGGCTTCCGATACACTCTCTGTGTCCGCATTCACACTCCCAGATATTGAGTGGTGTGCCCCAGTAACGGTTACGTGAGATAGCCCAATCCTGTATATTCTCAAGCCAGTTTCCGAAACGTCCTGAACCGATAGACTCAGGAATCCAGTTTACTGTATTGTTGTTTCTGATAAGGTCATCCTTTACTGCTGTCTCCTTGATGTACCATGACTCTCTTGCATAGTAGATAAGAGGCTTGTCACATCTCCAGCAGTGTGGATACTCATGCTCAAATTTCGGAGCATCGAAGAGCTGCTTTCTGCCGCTTAAGTCCTTTAATACCTCAGGATCTGCATCCTTTACCCACATACCGGCAAACGGAGTCTCTGCTGTAAGCTCTCCCTTGTCGTTTACAAACTGTACAAATGGAAGGTCATAATTTCTTCCGACATTGGCATCATCCTCACCAAATGCAGGAGCGATATGAACAATTCCTGTACCGTCTGACATAGTAACATATGTGTCACATGTCACGAAAAAGCCCTTCTTGCCCTGCTTATCGGCAACCTGCTTAGCGCAGTCATAAAGCGGCTCATACTCCTTGTACTCAAGATCCTTTCCTTTGTATGTCTCAAGCACCTCATATGCCTTCTTGCCTGCTTCGGCGTCCTCTTTTGAAAGAAGCTGTGAGAGCACCTTGTCTGCAAGTGCCTCTGCCATATAATATGTGTAGCCATCAACAGCCTTTACCTTTACATATGTGTCATTAGGGTTCACACAGAGTGCCACGTTACTTGGAAGTGTCCATGGAGTTGTGGTCCATGCGAGGAAATATGCATCCTCTCCTACTACCTTAAAACGTACTACTGCTGATTTTTCTTTAACTGTCTTGTAGCCCTGTGCCACCTCCTGTGCAGAAAGCGGTGTTCCACAACGAGGACAGTAAGGAACAATCTTGAAGCCCTTGTAAAGAAGTCCCTTGTTCCAGATTTCCTTGAGAGCCCACCACTCTGACTCAATGAAATTGTCGTCATATGTGACGTATGGATTGTCCATATCAGCCCAGAAACCTACTGTGTTGGAGAAATCCTCCCACATGCCCTTGTATTTCCATACAGACTCTTTACACTTCTTGATGAATGGCTCAAGTCCGTAGTTCTCAATCTGATCCTTGCCGTCAAGACCGAGAAGCTTCTCCACCTCAATCTCAACAGGAAGTCCGTGTGTATCCCAGCCTGCTTTACGTGGCACATATTTGCCCTTCATGGTCTGGAATCTTGGAATCATATCCTTTATGGTACGTGTCTCAACATGTCCGATGTGAGGCTTTCCGTTTGCTGTAGGAGGTCCATCATAGAATGTGTATGTCTCTCCTTCTTTTCTGTTTTCCATAGATTTTCTGAAGATATTGTTCTCTCTCCAGAACTGCTCTGTCTTCTTCTCGCGTTCAACGAAGTTCATATTGGTGTCAACTTTGTTGTACATGACTATCTCTCCTTATTCTATATTGTTCGTGAACATCCCAACAGGCACCTCAAATTCGACTCTTACGAGGCTTCCTTGTGGCTTACTCCACTACAATTTTCGGTTTATGGAATATTCACAAAAAAAGGCACACATTCCTGTAATTAGGAACGCGTGCCTGATACGTCTATACCACCTATTACAATGTACTTAAGGGAAATACCCTTGCATACCCGCCCCTGTAACGTAGGGAATACGTCAGAACCTACTCTCGCAACGCTGTATGGCGATTTTAGCCTGCGGCTCAGAAGTGATTTTCAAAACGGCTCTACTCATACCGGCTCTCACCTGTCCCGGCTCTCTTTGACTTTCCTGCCATCTCTACTGTCTTCGTCACTGCCTTTTACTAACTGTGTTTAAGTATATAACTGAAAAGCCACTGTTGTCAAGATGTAATTGATTCTGTAATAATTTGATAATAATTAACTCTAATAAATGCCATCATACTCAAAATTCTGATAATCATAATCGTCATGATCAAAAGAATCATAATCATAATCGTAATCCTCATAGGAATCATCATCATTATAATACTCATAACCATTGTCAAAGCCCCTCATGAACTCCTTTTCTAAATCTGTGCTTACATTTGAGCCTGCCACAACCCAGAATATGATGCTGACTATAACTGAGATAACTGCTGTTGCTATACCAACTATACCAAACACCTTGTTGTTGCCTTTTATGATATGTATAATACCAAAAATGATAGCAAGCAGCGCTGTCACATAATTAATGCATGTACAAAACAGTACAATAGATGCGATTCCAAGTACCAGAGAAGCTATACCAAAGCCATTGCTGTTCTTTGGCGGCTGGTCGTATGGATTAGCTCCATACTGTGGCTGATTGTAGGCTGTCTGTCCGTATGCGGTCTGATTGTAGCCACCCTGTCCGTTTGGCTGCTGGCCATACTGTGTCTGTCCGTAAGCTGACTGATTAAATGAGCCCTGAGCATATGTGTTCTGGTTGTATGTACCCTGGGCATTTGGATTCTGATTGTATGTACCCTGAGCATTTGGATTCTGATTGTATGTACCCTGATTTGCATAACCATATGCACTGCCCGGATTATTGACATATCCGTCTGTGCTGCCTGTCTGGTCTGATGACTGTCCATATGCATTCCCACTTTCCTGCTGGGATACAGACTGATTATATGTGTCTGTCGGCTGACTGTATGTGTCCTGCGGCTGGCTGTATGTGTCTGAGCCATTTGCTGTTCCTGAAGACTGACCGAAGACATCTGTATTGTCCGGTGTGCCTGACGACTGGTTGTCATTGTTCATATAATTGTTATCGTCCATAACTTCCTCCATATATCCTATTGTTTATGTAGCCATTGTGTTTCGTATTAGAAATATTTTATCATATATTACGATAATGTAAATATTTTTATCATAAAAATTGGTGATTATTGTCTTCC
>ENA-OOWV01002404-OOWV01002404.1-human-gut-metagenome-genome-assembly--contig:-NODE-2404-length-10342-cov-3.150481_pt1 | contig 10342 bp, 7 predicted proteins | sample MGYA00241584_ERZ501337 | MGnify/ENA primary metagenome ERZ501337 (study PRJEB25962, sample SAMEA2042744) | human gut metagenome | biome: human gut; feature: human-associated habitat; material: faeces... | reverse complement strand
TGCTCGCCCACGACCATTACCAGGGCGGCGGCGAACTGCTGCCGATGCACAAGGCCGCCACTTGGGCCGCCTTCACGCTCGCCGACTATCCGGACGCCGTGGTCGAAATCCTCGACTGGCCCGGTACCGCCGTGCGTGTGGTGTCGAAAAACCGCCAGAGCATCATCGACGTATCCGACATCATCCGCGAGGCATGGGTCGGTTATGACGACGCGGCGAACGGCATCGCCAGCCATGACGCGGACGGCAACCGCCAATCCGCCCTCTCGCCCAGCGCGATCATCACCGAACGTGGCTATGAGATGAGTCTCATCTTCCGCAACAATGCGATCAGCGACGAGTACCCGGAAGGTATTTTCCATGCACACCCCGAATACTGGCCGGTCAAGCAGGAGCCGATTGGACTGATCGAAGCCCAAGGCCTGTTCATCCTGCCCGGACGGCTCGTCGACCAGCTCGGCATCGTCGAGGAGGCGCTCGCCGAAGGCCGCGATTTGCCCGATGAAGTCAGCGAATTCAGTCTCGAATGGGGCGAACTCGCTGAAACATTGGCCGGAAACCGCGACCGCGAGGCCATCCACCAAGCCGTACGTGACGAGCTCGGCAGCGTCTGCTACCGCATCCTCGGCAACACGGCCGTCTTCAAGCAGAAAGCCACCACGCAAACATTCCTCGAAAGTCTTGGTTTTGCCGCTAGGTGAAACAGGTCAAGTGAAGTAAGCTCAATACTGAAGGAAAACCGAAGGCAAGTCCTTCCAAAGGAGGAGATATGACTACTGTTCTGGTTACGGGCGGTGCTGGATTCATCGCCACCCACACCGACATCGAACTGCTCGACAAGGGCTACGACGTTATTTCCGTAGATAACTACGGCAACTCGTCTCCCGTGGCGCTTGAGCGCGTCGAGCAGATCACCGGCAAGCCGGTCAAGCGTTACGACGGTGACGTGCGCGATGAGGCGCTTATGGAACGCGTCTTCACCGAAAACAACATCGATTGGGTCATTCACTTCGCCGGTCTCAAGGCCGTGGGCGAGTCCGTGGCCAAGCCGATCGAATACTACGACAACAACCTGTACTCCACGCTTGTGCTGCTCAAGGTGATGAAGAAGCACAACGTCAAGAAGATCATCTTCTCCTCCTCCGCCACCGTGTACGGCACGCCGAAGGAACTGCCGATTACCGAGGAGACGCCGACCGGCGGCACCACCAACCCGTACGGCACCTCCAAGCTGTTCCAGGAGCAGATTCTGCGCGACGTACATGTGGCCGATTCGTCCTGGACCATCGTGCTGCTGCGCTACTTCAACCCGGTCGGCGCACACGAGTCCGGCCTGCTGGGCGAAGATCCGAAGGGTATTCCGGCGAACCTCACCCCGTACGTGGCCAAGGTCGCGGTCGGCGAGCTCAAGGAAGTCCAGGTCTACGGCGACGACTACGACACGCCCGACGGCACTGGTGTGCGTGACTACATCCACGTGGTCGACCTGGCCAAGGGTCACGTGGCCGTCATTGACCACATCGACAAGGAAGGCGTGTTCGTCTACAACCTGGGTACCGGCCACGGCTACTCCGTGCTTGAGGTCATCAAGGCTTACGAGAAGGCCGCCGGTCATCCGATTCCGTACACGATCAAGCCGCGTCGCCCCGGTGACATCGCCGCCTGCTACGCCGACGCTTCCAAGGCGGAGAAGGAGCTTGGCTGGAAGGCCGAGCTGACCATCGACGACATGGCCGCCTCCTCCCTCAACTGGCAGACCAAGAACCCCAACGGTTTCCGCGACGCCGAGTGATATGAGCAGATGAGCTCCCTCTGATGGGGGAGCTCATCTGTCGTTTATCACACAATGCGCCTATCGGCGGCCCAGCGGGTGAGCTCGGTGCGATTCGAAAGCTGAAGCTTTCGCAGCACCGAGCTCACGTGCGTTTCTACCGTCTTGATCGAAATGAACAGTTCGGCCGCCACCTCTTTATACGTGTATCCGCGTGCGATCAGCCGCATGACCTCCTGCTCGCGGGCGGATAGCCGGTCCAGCTCCTCATCATGAGCCCGTGCCGCACCATCAGCGCCGCCATCAGACCCCGCCGCCGGCACACCCTGGAAGGCCGAAAGCACAAAACCGGCCAGTTTTGGCGAGAACACGGCATAGCCCTCATGCACCTGCTTGATGGATGAAATCAAATCAGCGCCGGTAATCGTCTTGGTCACATAGCCCTGGGCGCCGGCGCGAATCACCGCCCCCACATCCTGCGGCGCATCCGAAACCGACAACGCCAGAAACACAGTGGTAGGGGAGTAGGGGCGCGATTTGGCGAGGATCTCGGCACCGCCGCCACCTTCACCGCCGGGCACATGCACATCCAGCAACACCACCTGCGGCTTGGTCTGTGCGATCATCGCCACCGAACCGGGCACGTCCGCCGCTTGGCCGACGATATCGAAGGAATCACGCAACGTGGCGATTACGCCCGCACGGAACATCTCATGGTCATCGACCACGGCCACACGAATCTTGGCTGTCTCGTTCTCGCTCATCGATGTTCTCCCTGCGCCGCTTTCAGCGCGATCGGCATATGCATTCTGACCTCGGTGCCCCAGCCGGCCCTGGACACTATCTCCACTGTACCGCCGCGCCGTTTGACGCGGCCGATAATCGATTCGCGGATGCCCAGCCGGTCGGGCGGAATGGCGTCCATATCGAAGCCTTCGCCATGGTCGCGCACGAACACTTCAACCATCGTGTCGCTGGCCTCGCAATACAAAGACACCGGCTCGCCGCCATGCGTGACCGCATTGACCAACGCCTGACGGGTGGCGTCCAGCAGCGCATCGGTCTGGGCGCTCGGCCGCGCGTCGCCCACGGTGACCACCTCAATCGGCTTGCCGTGCTCGTCCTCCACTTCGGCGGCGATCTGCTTCAATCCGGTTCCCACCGAACGATCCGATGTGGAACGTTCCTGATACAGCCATTCGCGCAGCTCGCGCTCTTGGCTACGCGCCAGGGCGAATACGGTGGTCGGTTCCTCGGAGTGCAGCTGAATCAGCGCCAACGTTTGCAGCACGCCATCATGCAGATGGGCGGTCATGTCCGCGCGCTCCTCTTCGCGCTCCTTCAATGCCTGCTCGTGGGTGAGTCGTTGCAGCATCGCGTTCGCCCACGGCATCACCGCCACCACGATACCGACGATCATCATGAATCCGCTGGCAACAATGCGTCGAGGAGAGGTGCCCCACCTAGGAATGCTGACATTATGCACATACAATGCCCATCCCATGAAAATCAGTGCGATGCCGCCCAACATAGACAACAGCTGCGTGCCTCGCGGACTAAGATTCATCCATGCCAGTGCGATGCCGCCCAACCCTACCAGCAGCGGAAGCACAATCTGGACATCCGCACCGGTGCTGGTGAGCAGCAGTCCGGTGGCCATCAACGCGAAACCGGCCAATGCCACGACGGCCGGTTTCGGAGCACGTTGGATGGCCTCGGACAATGATTCCGGTGCGGCAGCCGATTCGTCGTCATGAGCGGCAAGTGGCTGATTGCCTCGCGCAAGCGGCGCCTGATCAACGGGCACTGTGCGAGCCGCAGCCGCCACCGGGTCTCCGGCAGGCATGAACACCCACAGGAATACATAAGCGATGATGCCTGCGCCGTAGAGGACGGTCAGTGCGATGAACGCAATCCGAACCCATGCCACGCCGATGCCCAAGTGCAGGGCGATGCCCTTGCACACGCCGGTGAGCCAACGGCCCTGCCGGGGGCGCATCAACGGCATGCGCGCGGGCAGCAATGGTTCGGGAGATGACGTCATACTCCTATTGTGCCGCGCTCAGGGCGTTGCGGCCGGGGTTTTACCCGGTGTTCAGGGAACAATCAGGGTGTTCCCCGAGCGTTGTGGCAGTGATCGGGCGGTGTAATGGAATCATGAGCAATCCAAACGCGAATCCATATCAGCCACAGCCGCAGCCTGGTCCGCAAAAAAACAAGACATCGCGACGCTTCTTCACTTGGGTGCGATCCAGTGGACTGGTTCGCGGCGACGACCGGTGGATCGGCGGCGTATGCAGCGGCATCGCTTTACGGCTTGGCTGGAGCCCCACATTAGTACGTGCGTTGGTGATTGTATGTGCATTGTTCTTCGGTTTTGGTGCAGCTCTGTACGCATTCGGCTGGTTTCTGATGCCGGATGTACGCGATGGACACATCTTGGCCGAGGACCTCATTGCTGGCCAATGGGACTGGAATTGTCTGGGATGCTTCCTGTTCCTCGCCGTGGCAATCGTGATTCCAGGTGCGGGGTGGGGTTGTATTGCGCTCGCCGCCTTAGCGCTATGGTTGTTGGCCAAAAGTGGCATTCGCCAGCAGGAAGGGTACGGATTCGGGGCATCTGCGCCGCGACCGGTTTCACAGCCTGTGTCATATCCAGCTCCACAGCCTGCCTCATATCCAGCCGCGCAACCAGTCCCTCAATCTCCTTTGTATTCAGCTCCGCAACCTTTTTCACAACCTGTTTCACAACCTGTTTCACGGACCGCACCTAGTGTTTCACAACCTGTTTCACAGCCTGTCTATCAGTCGATGCCCAGCGTGATGCCGGGCACAGTGCCCAGCGCGATGCCCGGCACAGTGCCCAACGGGCCGTTTGCCCCCGACCGTATGAATGCGACGGCCTATGCCCCCACCGAGTCCAAGCGCCGCAAGCCGGCGGGCCCAATCGTGGTCTTGAGCATACTGGGCCTTACCTTCCTCTCCTTTGCCGGTCTGATGGGACTGATTTGGGTAAACGACATGGGCATTATCGGCATTATGCGTCTGAGCACCATCTGGATTGCCGCAGTATGCATAGTGATGGGGCTGGTGGTCATCATTCTCGGATTCAGAGGACGGCGTACCGGTGGTCTGATTCCTCTCGGACTGGTTGCCGGTGGATGCGCGCTCTGCATGACCATCGTTTCAGGCACGTATGGCGTGTACTACCGTGATCTTGGTGCCAGCGGCATCAATACTGTTGTTTCACTGAGCCAATCTGTCAGTGCGAGAAACAGCGACGGCATGAACGATGTACAAAAGGATGGCATCTTCGTTGCCGATGCCAGCGATGCCACGTTCGAAACATTGCAGCAAGGTGTGGCGTTCAGCGGTGAAAACTACAACACCGATCAGGCAATCATTGATTGGTCCGATTGGGACAAGACACATGGACCGCACACGGTGAAGATGCTGGATGGCAAAACTTCCATCAGTAATTGCCCGGTCGGTACCATCACCATAGCCGCAACACAGGCGCAAGTGCATATCGTTCTGCCGGATTCCTGCACTTACGCCTTCGGCACCGCCGACTCCTACTCCACTTCGAGTGACGTTGGCGGCAAATACGAGATGGTATACAACAACTACATGGGTCCAAGCTTTGTTTTCTTCGAAGCTGAAAGTGCCACCAATGGGCCTGATCACGAATGGTTGTATAAGGAATCCGCCATGCCGGACAACGGCCCAGAATTAAAAATCAATATTCCCTATGTGGTGGAAGCACGTGTCAACGTGGTGTACGCCTCCGATTGGGAAGGCTCTACGTTCCAGCCGCTTGCCGATATATACGACGGCAACAGTACAAGCAAGAACACAACCGAACAATCGGAATGATCAAGCCGTTGCAACCAGGAGATGGAATCATGACTGATGAAACCAAGGAATTCGCCTCCATCGAGGATGCGACACCGACCACGGCCATACCTTCCGAAACCGACGCGACCACCGCGACCACAACCATGGTGACCGTCGATGACCGAACCGATACCACGGTGCTGCCATCCGCAGCGGATGATGACGAAACGGCTGTGCTGCCCGTCCCCGACAATCATGCGGATGCGTCGGTCTCGGATGTGGATACTGCCTCTCCATCGCCCATCGAACCAACCACAAATCGGATTGCCCAGGAAACAGTTGCCGATGCCGTGGAGGGAGATGGTGGGCCGGTTCCATCTGCCGATGATGTGCCGATGTACGCAGCATCTTCAGCACGACCTCCCTATGAGCAGTCTCAGACCGCCGGCAAACCATGCCAGCCTGGGGGGAGCGCCAAGAACGTCCAGAATGCTAAGGATGTCCAGAATGCCAAGAACATCCAGAAACAGAGCACCAGCGCGCCTACTGTGGTATTCGGACTATTAGGCGTGATTATCGGCGTGATCGCGCTGGTTTTCGGGTACATATCTCCGGATCGGATGATTTCGTTGTTCTCGCCGAATCCGCAATTGCTGACGGCTATTATTTGCGCCGTAGTGGGACTGAGTCTGGTAATAGTGGCCGTTGTATGGGCCATAGTCGGTGCCGTCAAGAAGAGAAAATAGCGTTACAAACCATTGCATTACGGTCCCAGTAGAAGCACATTATGACGGGAGCCGACCGATAAGAGCCGACCGTTCTATACTGATGGGGGGGAGGCATAGTAACTATGAAGCGGATTTCGGTGCGGCGGGTAGCGAGCGTCATCGTCACCGCGATGGCGATGACGCTGGTATTCGCCACACTTGGCTGGGCGATGATGCCGCAATGGAACACACGGCCCTACACCAAGCACATCGTTATCGCTTCTGCCGACACCACCATCACCCCTGCCCATGCGAACATTCCCCACGAGGGGCGATATCGTACGCGTGAAACCCGACTATCCATCAAGACCGGCGACGGCGTCACGCTACCCGCCGTACTACGTGAACCGGTCGGCGCTCCCGGGCCACGCCCGGCTTGTCTGTTCATTCACGGGTCCGGTACCAGTGGTGCCGAGGATTTCGGCGATATCGCCAACGCCATGGCCTCTGCCGGTATCGTGACCTTGGTGCCGGCCAAGCGCAACGACAACTACACCGTGCTGCATCGCGACTACCCGCGTTTTGCTCGCGAATACGGGCGTTCGCTCGACGTGTTGCGTGGCAGAATCGGCGTGGACCCCGCCAAAACCGGCATCTACGCCGAATCCGAAGGCACCTGGATCGCCACGATTCTAACCTCGAAACGGCAAGACATTGCCTTTGCCGTACTTACATCCGCACCGGTGTTCAATGGACGTGAGCAAATGGCCATGGCTGTCAGCGCCTATACGCATGAGGCCGGCGCGCCCAAGCCCGTGGTCAAAGACATGGCCAAATTGATGTCGCTGGACTACGCGCCATTTGATCTAGCCTATGCCGACTTTGATGCCGACCGGTATCTGAAATCCCTCACCATGCCGGTGCTGGTGAACTACGGCACCTACGATACGGCCATGCCCATCGAACAGGGGGCGCAGCGGATCATCGCTACGGCCAACAAGTCCGGCAACGAGAACGTCACCGTACGCTATTTTGCCGGCAACCATCAGATGCGGGCTGGTGAGGGCTTATTCACCCCGAACCTGCCATTGGCCGAAGGCTATACGCAAGCGCTGGAAAATTGGGTGAACGGTGTGACTGCCGGAACCAAAGCCGATGGATGGGCAACGCCTCAAGTCGCCGGTGCAACACCTCACCAGCGCTTCGCCGCGTCGCAACGTACCAGATCCGGTATCGTCGGCTCGCTTGGCGTGCTGGCCGGTCTGATGGTGGCAGGGCCCGTGCTGATCGTGATGGCGGCGATATTAGGTATTGGCTTGACTGTGTTTTCTTGGCTACAGACGTTGCTGGCCGGGCGACGTAGTGTGGCGACTGTGCGGGCCGTGCATGCGACGCCGAGTGAGCTGGGGGCCGCCCAGCGGCGCATGTTGCACGGCATTGCCGGCTTATCTGCCGGTATCGGCACAGCGGTGATGGTGATTACTGGGCTGTTGTACGGCTATATGAGCGCCGTAGGCGTATCGGCTGTATTGGTTATGCCTCAACCGCGGCTGTTTGCCGTCGGATGGGTGGTGCTGCGAATAGCGACCATGCTGTTGGTGGTGCTGTTTGCTTGGGAAATGGAACGTGTCTGGTATTGCCGCGCCGATATCGTCGGTGTGCGGCGCGTCATATGCGTGATGGTAGCGCTCGGCACTCTCGCCACACTGATGACACTGGCATTTTGGGGCCTATTCTCGCTGTAATTCTGCCGATGTGCGCTGGTAAATGGGGCCTGGCGGGCAGGCTGCGTTGGTGGTCTGGGTGTGGGGCGATCGGCAGATTGCGTTGGCCTGGGTATGGCCGGCCGACGTACATCAGTCGGGGTGTCCGATACACAGTGAATGGCTGAGTATTACGCTTGGGAGGCTTCGGCCTCCTCCAAGGTGTCGAAACCGCCGAGCTGGACTGTGTGCAACAAGGTTTCCTCAGTGATATTGCGTTGCGGGCTGGCTGCGGCGCGCTCGCCAATCATCGCTTCGTAACGTTCGAAGGTCTGGTCGGAATACGTACCAAGCTCGCCGCGCAGATAGGTTTCGAATGAGGTGGCAGATGGTGTGTCTTCGGTGGTGGTGAGTGCGCGCATCGCCTCGCCGAGCTTGGGGTAGCGCTCGCGGAAATCCTTGGCCCAGGCGACCTGCTGGGCGATGACCTGTTCCTGACGGGCCGCGCGCTCTTCAGAGAGACGCGGAATATACGGCTCTATGTTCTTCGTGAAATTTTCCGGTGCGGTGGAGGCCATCATGCGGCCGTATTTTTCGGTCACGAGGTTGCGGCCCACGTGGTCGGCCGCGTCAAGATCAGCGGCATAGCTGGTGAGTAATGGCCGCTCCCATGTGAGGAACTGGGCCAACCGCATCTGGTGGAACACCGGCCAGTTGCCTTGGCATGCCGCGCGTCCACCCTCATTGTTGGTGCGCTGGAACTGATCCCATTCATGACGCACAATAGCCTCGCGCAGTTCATCATCAGTCAGTTCGTTGGTCATCGACGTTCCTTTCACTGATACCTCCCTCTGATGAGGGAGGTGGCACGGCGAAGCCGTGGCAGAGGGAGCTTGAATCTACAAACTTTTAAGCACCGGATCATCAGAGGCGATGTGGTCCTCGACATACGGGCGCTGCCATTCGAGGAAGGTCTCGCCGGACGTGGTCAGGTGTTCGCGTTTGAGTTCCTTGACGATATCCACCGCAATCTGCTCCACAATATCGTTGATTTTCTCGATTGCTGGAGCCGCGCCCTTGCTGCCTTCGCCAAATCCGGCCCCGCCATAGCAGGCTGCCGAACTCAATCGCATCACGGTTTCCAACTGTTCGCCCACGTTCGGCAACAGCGCGAACATCGAGCCAGACAGCTTGCGCAATGCTGCGAACTGCCACTTGTAATACGGCATATAGCCCACCACCATCGGCACGTTAACCAGGAACACCAACGAGGCGGTGGCCTGCACGAACTCGTGGATGGACAGCCATGCGGCCGCGCCGTCGCCGCGCTTCAACGAACGCGGCAGATTATATTGACCGGCCTGGGCGATCATGCCGAGTCGCTTGGAGATCAGCGCGAGCCGCACATCGTCGGGCATGTTCTTGAACCCTTGGCGCGTCTTGGAAAACAGACCGGTGGGATCGGCGAACACCTCGCCATTGGTGGCGGCGGCCAAGGTCGATTCCTGAAGCATTAGCCACTCATGCGGCGCGGTCTGCGCCGGCGCAGTGTGATACCCGGTGATCGACTCAAAGAAGTCACCGATGCGGAACACGCCGTCACGGCGATTCGCGCCCTGTGCGCGCGGCGTGACGGGGGAGAGCGGTGCATCAATCGGAGTCGTCATCGCTTCCGCCACATCAGAGGACGCCGCGCCTGACTCGGCAGTGGCGGTATCGTGCGTAGCGGTGCCGGGGGTGGGTGCGTTTGCCGCATCGGGTATGACGGTGGAGCCTGCACCTGCGGAGGGGAATGCTCCGGAAGCATCGGACCTGGCATGCGCCTCGAACGTCACGCGGCCTTGCGCATCCACGCTGAACTTGCGCGGCAGTGCCTCGTAATCGACCTCAAGTTGCTCGCCGATCGCCGCGTAATCCTCATCCGTAAGCCACAGGCAGAAGCGCGGGCCGAAATCGTGGTCCTGCGAATACGCATCATCGAATCCGTAGCATTCCGAGCCATGACCCACCAGACCGGCGGCGATACGCCCGGCATACTGCGGATACTTCGCCGCAATCATCGGCTTGCCCATCTGCGTCCAGAACGCGCGGGCCAGCTTCAGTCCGGACACCGGGCATGCGGAAACGGCCTCGGCCGCGCCCGCAGAACCGGTCGACACCGAAACGGTGGATGGGGAAGATGCCGCGTTCGCACCGGTCTTGCCCTGTGCCGGGCTGTTCGGCAGCCGCGAGCCGGACTGGGGCAGCGCGCCTGCATCGCCGGCAACACCTGCATTGTCAACCGTCACCCCGGCCTGCGCCGCCGCTTCCTCGGCCTGCCGCAG
>ENA-OOWV01002396-OOWV01002396.1-human-gut-metagenome-genome-assembly--contig:-NODE-2396-length-10366-cov-4.103967_pt1 | contig 10366 bp, 8 predicted proteins | sample MGYA00241584_ERZ501337 | MGnify/ENA primary metagenome ERZ501337 (study PRJEB25962, sample SAMEA2042744) | human gut metagenome | biome: human gut; feature: human-associated habitat; material: faeces... | reverse complement strand
AAAGGCTATAAATCCTCTGTTAACTATGATGGTGAACCTTCCGTGTCTAATGGTAGCTGCAAACATAAAATCGTCGTGAAATACCAGTTCTTCCAGTGCTTTTTTACCCATTTTCTTCCTCCGTGATACAGAGGAATCCTATAAGGATAGATTAACACAAATCCCCTCAGGTGCAATGGTTTTTTCAGGGTACCCGCTGGAAATGATTTCAGAACACCCACCGAAAAAGTCCCAAAGTGTTTCTTCACAGTATTTGAAAATACTATATAAGCAATTTCTCATTTTCATCAATAGAATACTGGCTTTAGCATTTTTTCAAAAAAATATACCAATGACTGGTCTCAGACAATTCTTTTTTATCAAGCTGTTCAAAATATCCTTCTTTTAATATTTGGACTCTGTTCGTTAATCCACTCATTAATTCAAGATATTCTTTCCGGGTTCTATATATTGCATCATAATTATCCTTTAAGCTATCAGACCAGATATGATCCAGAGTCAATCTCTCATTGACCCCTATACTTTCTTCTATATATACGATCGCTCCCTCATTCAGTATATCTGTCAAACTGTCATAACATTTTCTCAGCTCAGCATCATTGATATACATAGAGACCCCTGCAATAATCACTGTATCAAATTTCTTGCCGATTATTTTCTTGTTTTTAAATATGTCCTGAAACGAAGAATTAATAAACAATGCATTGGAATATGATTTAAAACGTTCTCCGGCTGACTTTATCATTTCATCTGAAAAATCTGTTCCTATATATTCTCCACAATGATCTATGATATTCTCTGCCCATCTTCCTATCCCACAGCCAATATCCAGGACTTTTTTATCCGGACCAAGATTTAAATGCTGTACAACCTGCTTCTTTTCAAATTCATTCCATTCTTTTCCATAATCCGGTTTATTATCACCAAGTACTACAGATGTATATTGATTTACCTCGCCTGCTGCAAATTTTTTTGCCCTGTTGTTAAAAAAAGCTTTTATATTTTTATCATCTACGTTTACTTTGTCATTGTATACTCTATTATTCATTGCCTTTTATATTATTTTCCTCCTTCTCATTGTCAGGCGGCAAATCCCATACGAAGTTTACATTGTTTACTCCGTACTTCAGAACTAGAGATTCCCTCCGTTCTCGGAAGATACACCACCTTACAATATTCATTCAGATAATCAAATTTTCCAGCCCAATCAGAACCCACCGTGAAAATATCCACATCGTACCTACGAATATCATCAATTTTCTGACCCTCGTATTCTTCCACGATGATCTTATCCGCAAGTCCTGTGGCACGTACAGCCTCAATACGCTCCATCAAGGACTGCTGTACATTGATTTTTCCACGGGTTTTATCAAAATCATCTGTCGTGACACCCACGATCAGATAATCTCCCAGTCCTTTTGCACGTTCTAGCAGTTTGATATGACCATAGTGAAGCAAGTCATACGTTCCGTATGTAATTACCTTTACCATTTCTTGCTTCCTCTCACTTTTTACAAAAGTCCACGCTTCTGTAAATCCTTAAAAGCATTCACAAGCGTGGAGTTGTCCTCTTTTGTCAATGCACCAATATGACCTACACGGAAGATGGTATCTTTCATCTCTCCACCATTGGGACAAATCCAAATACCATACTCGTCTTTGAGTGTCATAAAGACATCGTAGGCCGACACATTCAGCGGATGCAACGGTGTAACTGCATTAGACATCGACTCAGAAACGATTTCTAGAGGCAATCCCTTAATCTTAGTTCTAAAATCTTGAGCGAGTTCCGCAATTTTCTTTGTTTCGCTCTCAACACCGCCCGCAGCATCAATTTCTTTTAAACGGGCATTGATTTGACGTAAAGTACCAACTGCTGGTGTAAAGGGTGTTTGTCCCCGCTCGCCATTTTTAAGAGCAGACTTTAGATTCAGATACATACACTTCACATCACGCTCTTCTACGCGCTTGACTGCTTCATCAGACAAGACAATAACCGACACACCTGGAGGACAAGCCAATGCTTTCTGGGAACCAGTAATCATTACCTGTACCCCCAGTTTGTTCATATTAAAATTGTCTGCAAGGAAGGAACTAATAGCATCCACGACCAGAAAAATTCCGTTTTCCTTACAAAACTCACCAATCATCTCAATGTCATAGTGAACACCTGTTGAGGTTTCATGTACATTAACGAGGAACCCAGTAAACCCTTTACCATCGTACATATCCAACTGCTCTTTTTTGAGTGTTTTACCTTTCTCCAGCTTGATTTCCTCGTATGGAATCTCGTGAATCTGGCACAACTCAACAAACCGCTGTCCAAAGCTGCCGCCGTTTACGACCAAAACCTTATCCGTCCTATCAAAGACATTCATAACGGTTGCTTCCATCGCTGCCGTACCAGAACCAGTGATAAACACCACTCTGGCATCATTGCCAGCTTTCGCAAATTTTTTCATCAGTTTCTCATTTTCAAGCATGACAGCAGAGAACTCAGGCGTTCTAAAATATGGAACCTGTTCTGCACCAATAGCGCACACTACATCATCCGACATTACCGGACCAACTGTAAAATTAAGCATTTAAACAATCCTCCCAACGAACAAGGTCATGGTGCTCAATGTACCAATCCACAATGTTATCATATTCCGTACTTATGTAATTCCCTGCTGTATGATTTTGTAAGTAAAGTGCTATCGCTTCTTGGAGACCATCTTTCATGCCTTTATAGGTTAATTGTGTGATTTTAGATATATTTGCAGAATTAAAGCGTCTATCATACAAAATGTCATACGACATTTGATACCCCCCTCAAATAGTTTATCTATTTCTTTTGTATCATCAGCGAGATAGATAACAGGCTTATAAGAATATTTGTGCAGAATTTCTGAATATAACAACAATATATCATTCCATGTCATATATTCATTTGTAACAATCTGAAATATTCGTCCTAGTGCCGCTTCATTTCCCAACAGCTGCACTATCCCTTTTGCAACATCCACTCCATCAGTCAGTGCTGTATACTTGTCAAGAATTTCATGATTTAAAACAATAGGTTTACCATTGATAATTCGATTCAACCAGTGCCTAATCTCATATTCACCCAGTTGTAATCTATCAGAAGAGTATGTTTTATATGGGCGGACAATAGTAACCTTGCTGTATCCGTTTTTCAGAACATAATTTTCTTGATGCGCCTTTTTTACTGCATATGTTCCAGAATCCTTAAAGTTCTGATCCTCCGTAGTATTTGCCAGTAACGAGCAACTTTCATCAATAACTGGCATTGAATTATCGTAAACACGTGCTGAGCTTAAAAACACATACTGTTTTGCAATTTTAATTAGTTTTGAAAAATTTGTTTTCAAAATTTCATTACGGTAATTCATAAAGTCAATCAAAACATCAAACGAATTATCCTCAATCGTATTGATAAAAACGAGATCATTGGCATTTCCGAGTAGATAGTGGACATTTGCGTATAAAGGTTTACGCTTGCTCCTAGATGTAACTGTAACATCATATGCGGCATCATTTCCAATCACGGATAGAATTGACTCTCCAATGACTCCTGTTCCACCAAGCATAAGTATTTTGGTCATTTAATATCCCTCAGTTGTTTTTCCAATTTTCGATAAGTCTTTAGAACAGTCTGACCATCAGTTTCCAAATCTGTAAAAACCTCAAAAACAATTGTTTTTGCATTATCCGAAACAAAATATTTCAATTTTTCTCGAAAATCAACTTCATTATTAGCCGAAATGTACTCAAATCCAAGAGATTCAACCCATCCCTTTGCAACTTGATGATGCGCTGCCCCAATATGCAAATCAATAGTTTTTAGCTCGTTATGAGAAGGCACAATATAGAACTCTGCTCCACCACCGTTGTTTATCAATAAAACGCGAACATTATTTTTAATATGCTTTATGCCCATTGCGTTCATTGCGTAGAAAAAGCTCAAGTCACCTATAACGATAAATGATAATCCATCAAATGCATAGGCTTGTCCTAAAAATGTTGGAAGACATCCATCTATTCCAAACGAATTTACATTAGAATAAACCCTAATTGACTTATCCAAGTCGAAGAACTGCATTAAACGTGTCGCATTCAAAATGCTCAAATGAAGCAGTGAATCGTTAGGGATTACATTTGCAAAATCTCTAATTATAGAAAAATTTGAGAAAGGCAATTCAGTAACCTGCAATTGTCCGTCCAGTTTTTTCCATTTTTTTAAATATTCATCATCTGTGCGGAACTCTACTCCAACAACTCTGGAAATGAAATACTTTAGAGAGCATTCAAAAATCTTTGTTTGACTTCTAAAACAATCTTTAATTTTTCCGTCCTCTGCTATCGACCAATGAGCGCACAGTCTTTCATTTGCCTTAAATAAATCCTTGATACGTTCCTGAAAATTAGCACCATAGGTAATAATAATATCGGGCATATAGTCCTTTATCGTATTCCCATCTAATGCTTTTATTGTTTTTTCCGGATTGGCAGAGTTTTTCGAGTGAAAATTAGTCAAGTTGTCACATAGTACAACCGCATTTAATTTATATATAAGTTCATTAAAGTGCGCTTTTTCTACTTCAGTAAGCGTACAATTCTGGCCTAGTACAAAAAGGACTCTTTTCCCATCAAGCTCATTTTTAAGGAGTTCCCAATTATCTGTTTCATACGAATAGTATTCAATAAATTTGATTGACTCACTTATACTTTCTTGTTTCTTACATAGATCATTTGATGAGCCCACCAGCGGTATATTAATATGAATCGGTCCAACATCATGCTGTCTTATGGAGATAAATGCTTCATTCAGAATTCGCTCACAATACCAAGTATCCTCCTCATCTTTTATCATGGGAAGTTCAATATTAGCCTTTGTAATTGAATCAAATACAGTCATCTGATCAATTTTCTGTGTTTCTAGCTGATTTAACACATAAGGTGATCTATCAAATGTAATTGCAATAAGCGGAACATGAGAATAGTATGCCTCCGTTACACCTGTAACATAATTAGAAACTGCTGTTCCACTTGTACATGCAATAGCAACAGGCTCATTTGACTGCTGTGCAAGTCCCATTCCAAAAAAGGCAGCATTTCTTTCATCGACAACCGAAAAGCACTCAAACCACTTATCAACTTCTACGGAACTCACAAAAGGGATATTCCGCGCACCAGATGACAGTACTAACTTATGGACATTATATTTTTTGAGAAAACCAATTAAAATATCATTGCTTATATATGGCATTTACTTTTCCTCCAACAAATTCATTTCCATCATCAGAAATTCTTTCGATGCGCTCCGGGCCATAGCAATTCTTTCATGAACGATCTGATAATCTATTTGTGGTACGCTTAGTTCTTTCACTTGTTCTGGACTTACCATACATTCAGAAAGTTCAAAAAGTTCCAGCAATTCCGTGATTTTCGTATCGCACCGTTCACGAGAGAACACATAAAATGGCCTACAATATTGCACTGCAAAAATCATTCCATGGAATGAATTCGTAATCACACATTCCGCATACTTCACAAGCGACAGAAATTCCTCAACTCCAGCTTCATAGAACATCCGGCGATTAGGCTTTTCCGCATTTGTTGCGTGCAAACTAATCTCAATAATTTTCCAGCCATTTTCTGCCGCAATTCTTTCTGCGTACTCTTCCATTTTTGGATTATAGCGTCGTGCATAAAGCAGCAAGTATTTCTCCTGTTCTAACCGTTCCTTTGCAATCCTGTCATAATCACTGCTCATCAGCAGTAGGGTCGGATCGACTACCTTTTTCACCGGAACTTTTGTATGCTTTGTTACATACGGAACCATCAATTTTTCTCGAAGGCCAAAAGCATTAAAATTTTGAAGCCTGTCATTTAACACCTTATACGTTTCATCCGTGAAATGAGAATCACCAAAACTTGCTGCATAAGCGACCGAGCGTTTTTTCATGCACTCATAATTTGCATAGTAGCCATCATCAATTCCGAGCTCATCTGGGCAAAAAATCGTATCGCTTCCACACACAAAACCTGAAATGTCTTCATCCGTACAAATCTCGTTAAAATTCTGTGCCGTATACTTCTTGCTTGACCGAGTAAATCTTTCGTGATAAAACCGATCAAACTTGTAATAGTTCTCTCGAATTGCAGGTAATGTAAGTTCACACATTCTGCGTGATTCCTCATCTTTATCCCACATATTGGCAAATGGATTCAATGGGTCTTTATCAGCTAAAATCTCAGGGCAATAATCAACAAGGACAGGCTCAACTATATTCCCAGCAATCTTTTTTATAGACTGACAAAGTGCCCATGATTGAAGTGCAGAGCCATAATTTGTGAAGTTACAATAGATGTTATAACTAACTATTCCAATTCTTTTTTTCATGTTTTATTCCTTTTAAATTTTAAAATCACACACAAAGTGGTGAGGAACTTGTTCTTTTTTTTGGGGGGAGTTCCATGTAATTACCATACTGCTGTTCCAACAGCTCGTTGCATTTTCTTATTGCCATAAAGTTCTTTCCGGCAAATTCCAATATGTACTCTATGATGATAAGAAAAAACTCACTACTTTGCAAGCTAATCCGTATAAAAACTTCATCTAAATTTCTCTTTGACACCTTTATGGCTCAGTTCCGCCCGGAATTGGAGACCTGTCCTGCGTATTCCTTGGAATCCTTTTGTTGCATACCCGTGTCCGTGATGGGGCTAGCAAAGGCAAGCCAGAGTCCAGACAATGGCTAGATGACTGTTTTTATAACCGGATTACCAGAAAAGTCCGTAAGGACTCCACAGTTACGATTGATGGCGTCTGCTATGATGTTCCCATGCAATTCATCTCCGCAAAGGTCGATATCCGTTTCCAGCCAGATGACATGTCTTCTGCATTTATTCTGTTTGATGATCAGAAGTGCCCGATTCGCCAGACCAATCGCAACGAAAATTATCCCCGCTCAAAAAAATAAAATACCCGCTTCACAAATTAATCTCTTTTCAATGAGGTGGTTATTAATTGATATTCATTTAATGTTTTCAGATACTCCATGTGCTGTTATTAAAAATGTCAAAACCTTAAAATTATTATCATTATTCTTCTCTAATCGAGTAGGAGGCGGTGGCTAACCGCCGTCCTCTCACAGCACCGTACGTACCGTTCGGTATACGGCGCTTTCAATAGTTGACGTGCACAGACTGGTAGGCTGTGGCTAAATCATAATAGCCACTGTTTATCAGTCTTTCTTTATTCAGCGCCCAAATCACAGCTTTGTTATTACTGATATACCAATACTTTCTGCGACTGTTTGCTATTGTTGCCGCATAGTGTTCTGGAATTCCCAGCTTGACTAGATTTTTATATTTCGTTCTAGGTTTCTTCCACTGTTTCCATATACACATACGTATTCTGTGATAGAGCCATCCGTTAATGTCATCTATGTTGTTCTTCATACTTGCAATTCCGTAGTAGTTAAGCCATCCCCTCGCATACACCTTGATTTTCTCAAGGCTTGGCTTGATTGACTGACATCGCTTACGGGAAGATAACTCCTTCAGTCTAGACTTAAACTTCTTCCATGACTTCGGATGAACTCGGACATAAATGCCTTTTCCGTTCCTTCCCAATGCAAAGCCAAGGAATTTAAAATTTCGGATTGCAAACACGCTGACAGTACGGCTCTTTTCTCGGTTGACTGTAAGTTTCAGCCTCTCCTCAAGATATTTTGTACTGCTTTCCAAGAGTCTCTCTGATGCTCGCTTGCTCTTTGCAAGAAGCACGATGTCATCTGCATATCTTATGCATGGAACACCTCTTTTCAGGAATTCCTGGTCGAACTCATTGAGGTAGACATTTGCCAGCAATGGTGATAGATTTCCACCTTGTGGTGAGCCTTCCTCTGTGTCAATTACCACTCCGTTTTCCATTACACCGCTTTTCAGATAGCGCTTTATCAACTGTACTACACGTTCATCTTTTACATTCTTTCGGAGAAGATTGATGAGAATTTCGTGATTAAGAGTATCGAAGTACTTTGACAAGTCAAGGACTACAGCAAATGTATAGCCTTGTTCTGCATACTCCTTAACCTTAAGTATTGCATCTTTTGCACTTCTGTTCGGACGATAGCCATAGCTACCCTCTGCAAACAGCAGTTCATAGATTGGCACTAACTGTTGGGTTATTGCCTGTTGAAGTGTACGGTCTATCACTGTTGGTATGCCAAGCTTTCGCACACCACCATCTGGTTTGGGAATCTCAACTCGTCTTACTGGAGACGGAGTATACTTTCCACGATAAATGCGGTCAGTTATCTCTTGTTGATGTTCCTTTAGATATGGAAGAGCCTCTTCAATGGTCATGCCATCAATTCCCGGCGCTCCCTTGTTTGCCTTAACTCTCTTATACGCTCTGTTAAAGTTGTCTTTATACAGTATCGCTTCCAAAAGTCTCGGCTGTGCACTGTCTCTTTCTTTCCATATCCGATTGAATGACCTAGACGCTTTCGCATACCCTTCATGTTCCGCATTATCTCTTTGCGAACAGCCATTGTTTTCAATGTTTTCTGCCATAGACGGTCATTCCTCCTTTCTCGGTCATACTCAAGACTCCTACTGATTCGGTCCTTCACCTCTCGGCTACTATGACCTCTGCTGACTTCTGTGCGTTCAGCATTGCTTTATGCAATGGTTACCTCTTTCAAGGCGTACCGCACAGACCTCCCTAGGTACCACACGTTTCTTCCTCTCCATCCATCTGCCTCATTTATCATGCATGATTCCGTGTAGTTATCGGGCTTCAACATGGCTTGCTGCCTTACCCACATGCATGACCTCATATGAGATTTCTGTTCGTCAGACCAGAGATTTGCCCGTGAGTTAGTATGTTCCTCACATCCAGCTTCCTTCAGATTCCATCTCACGATGGACACCCTTGCCTTCGGCTATATCCTTCCCACTACCGGGCGGATTCGGGACTTTAACCCGTTAGAAACGTGCGCCGCTAGGCGCACAAGCAAAAGCCGGAGTCTGACAATTTGTCGGCTCCGGCTTTTACTTCTTTCGGCTCGTAACTGTGAATGTACCAAACAGTTACATACTTATATAATTTACTGTGTGGACTCCTTTAACACTACCTCATACGGCAAAAGTGTCCTGTTCTCAGTCTCTTCACCCTCTATCTGTCTGAGCAGATTCTTGCAGGCTCTTGCTCCAAGCTCCTTTGAATCAAATGAAAGCGATGTAATGGACGGCACATTATTTTCCAGCACTGAGCTGTTGTAAAATGAAGCCACCTTCACCTGCTGCGGCACCTTTATATGCCTTTCGCGGAGCCGTCTCATGGCCTGCGCACAAACTGCATCATCCATACACAGCAGACAGTCGCAGCCCCTGTCAATTGCATCATCTACAGCCTTTTCAACATATGCTTTTCCTTCAAGGTTTAAAAATACAAGATTGTCATTTATTTTCTTTCCAAACTGCTCATGGGCATCCACTACGCCTGCGTATCTGGTCTGATTTACAACAATATCCTCGCTTCCACCGAGAAGCGCCATATTTTTCATGCCACGCATGAGCATAATTGATGTCAGCTCCCTGCAGGCACTTCTATGGTCATGGTCAATCTGCTTTACATCCTTATATTTGCATGAGCCAGCTGTGACAAACGGTATCCTGCGCTCCTGCAAGAATGTCACCTGTGGATCATCTACCATCGTACGAAGCAGCACCACTCCATCCACCTTATGATTCTGTATGATACGCCTAAGCCCCGCCATATCATTGCCTGAGCCTATACAAAGCAAAAGGTCGTATTCCATCATACCTGCTATCTCCTGAATCCCCATTATAGCTTCCTGGAAAAAAGGCAGATCGACAAGTGCATAATCCCCCGGCATCACCACACATATATTAAATGTCTTTGACTGTGCAAGTCCCCTGGCTATTACATTAGGTTTATAATCATGCTCCTGTATATATTCAAGCACTCTTTTTCTTGTTGCAGCGCCTATCCTGCCCTTCCCCGATATAGCCCTGCTTACTGTTGTCTTTGAAACGCCAAGTGCTTCTGCTACATCTGATATCGTGATATTGTTACTCATTCTGCCGCCTCTTTCATCTAAATGTGATTAATCACTGAACAACTTTTATTTGTTGCGCAACTCTATTGTTTTTCATTATAACCCATCTTCATGCACTTGTCATCCTGGACATGCAATTTTTGCGCAACTGACTCATTCTTCCACGCATATTCGCTCAACATTTTGTTTTCTGATGATTTAACGTTTACACCATTCATTTACTAACGTATATTTATATTATGATTAAAGGGTCAAAAGGTATCATC
>ENA-OOWV01002395-OOWV01002395.1-human-gut-metagenome-genome-assembly--contig:-NODE-2395-length-10372-cov-4.206746_pt1 | contig 10372 bp, 5 predicted proteins | sample MGYA00241584_ERZ501337 | MGnify/ENA primary metagenome ERZ501337 (study PRJEB25962, sample SAMEA2042744) | human gut metagenome | biome: human gut; feature: human-associated habitat; material: faeces... | reverse complement strand
AAAATCCAGAGGATGGAGAGCCGCCAGGGCTGCCGCATTGGCCCCTGCCCGGTCCACCCGGGCGTCCAGTTTGGTAATGCGGCTTCCCATGTTCTGGACGTCCCCGGTAAGATTCCTGATGTCTCCCGTATTTTTCTCCACATCCGTACTGATTTTTTTCAACTGAGCCACGTTCACCGCATCGGTGTCCCGGGTCCCGGCGGCCACACTGGTGATCTGCCGGGTCAGTTCCGTTCCGCTGCCTACGGCCACGGCGGCTCCTGTTGCCACCCAGGTGGAGGAAGTATCTGTGGAGGCCTGTTTAGTGGAAGGATCATAGCCGGCTTCTCCCGCTTCCACCGAAGCCAGGGACCCGCTCCCCAGGGCCACGCCCCCTTTCACTGTCGCATTGGCATTGTGGCCCAGGACCACCACATTCTGCTGGTCCGTAGCAGTCACATTGTCCGCCGAACCAATCACAATACTGTTGATGGCGGAAGAAAGAGTACGGTTATCCCCCAGCAACAAAGCCGTATCCGTATCTTCCACCGTATTGCCGGACCCGATCACGGACACATGCTGGACATTGGAAGCGGTATTTTTGTATCCGGAAATCATATTGTTCGTACTGACGGCTCCGCTGGTCCCGGTCACCTGGTTCCCCACCCCGATAATGGCTGTTTTCTGGGTGTAATCCGCCTTGTTCCCGCCCCCGATGGCCAGGGTGGCCCCGCCGCTGTCGGAGGCGGCAATGGCCGTCCGAAGTTTGTCCGCAAAGGCTTTGGCGGAATCTCCGCTGTCCGTGGGAACACCGTCCAGACTTGTCACTGAATTGGTGATTTCGTTCCCGGCCCCATAAATCAGCGCCCCGTTGGAATTGACCGCCCGGTTGGCTACCCCGCTGATGGTATTGGCAATCCCTGCATAATAGTTTCCTCCCATGGATTCAACGCTGTTCAGAGCTCCGTTGATGGTGGCCCCCAGGTTCTTCACCGGATTGGCCGTACGGCCCCCGTTGTATTCACTGGAAATGATGTTGTACACACCGGTGCTGGTGGTGAACGCCCCGTTGCTGAAGCTGTTGGCCCCGATGGTGGTGGCATATACATTTAGGGCACTGGTCCGGGTGGAAGCACTGTCCACGGTAGTATCTCCCAGTTCTCCCTTGTAATTGTGGGACCCAATCATGATGCTGCCGGTACGGGCAAAGGTATTGTCCCCCATGGCAATGCTCCCCACGACCTTTGTGGGATCGGCCGGGATCCGTGCGGAAGACCACCAGCTTCCGCTGTAGGTTGTCTGGCCAAAGGCAAAACTGGCTTCTCCTCCTCCGGCCATATTTTCGATCCTGGCATTTTTGCCAATGGCGATGCTGCCGCCCTGGCTGGCGTAGTTGTTGATGTTGGCTCCGTTTCCCACCGCAATATCCCCGGTAGCATTGCTGGCTCCGTTGGAATAGGAAATGCCGGCCCCTTTGCCAAGGGCCACATTCTCTGCTTTGGGAGCGCTGCTTCCTGTGCCCACAGCCACACCATTGCCGGATCCTGCTGCACTGTCCGCCCCATAGGCGCAGTTGCCCAAAGCGGCCAGGACCAGCAGAGTCAAAACAGCACCCCGTACTTCTTTTTGTCCTTTCCTTTTTGCCGTTCCTGACAGTTTCATACCACCTGATACAAATTTGTTCATATGCTCTCCTTTTTCCCCATGAATCCTTGCCTATTTGGTGGTATAATCCTATCAACATGTCATTTTATTTACAATATGTATATAATATAAATAAAATATCTTTACATTAGTCCAATTTTATATTTCATCTATCTATATCATCAACAACTCCCGCTTTTTTCTTTTCCTTTCTGTTTCCCTTCTGTCTTGTAGCTGTATGGTCCTTGCCTGTCCCCTGGAAAACCTCTCTGTCCTCCTGTCCCATAAGAAATACCCTGCCATTTTCAGCAGGGTACCTGGATTATCCATGTGAAGAGGGCTGTTGCATGGGCAACAGCCCTCTTCACATTACTTCCCATAATGTTTTTTGCTGTCTTCCACGGTCCGTACTCTTTCGATACTGGGATTGCCGTGTTTGTCTTTTTCGATCACGTCGATGCGGATGTATTTCAATTCCCCGTCGAACTCCTTCACCAATCTGCCCAGGGTACCATCCTGATCCAAAGCCGGATTGGACCCGGCTCCGGCCATAATGGCCCGATAGACCAGGGCTGCGAATTCATACCGGGTCATCATCCGGTCCCCTTTGAATTCTCCATCCGGATACCCTTCCACGATTCCCGCTTTGGCCAGTTTGGTCACGTAGTCATAGGCCCAGTGGTTTTCAGGGATATCCGGGAACAGGGTGTCTTTGTCCACTTTCAGCACCGTCCTGCCGGCCATCTGGTTCATCAGGGTCTTCAGCTGCTGCATTTCCCCATCCTGTTTGGCCACCAATTCCTTCAAACTCCGGATTTCCTTGGCCATGGCCACCCGGCTGTTGGATACATGGTTGTGCTGGCCCAATTTGAAGGTGGCCCCCACATTCACCATGTTTTCACCGCCGCCGACGCTGCCTCCCAGGCTGAACATCACATCCTCGTTGGGCCGGTAGAAGGCCCCCAGGGCCACGGCGTTGGCGCCGCTGTAGCTGCCGGCACCCACTGCAAAGTCCAGTTTGTCGTCTGGATCAAAATCCAGAGGATGGAGAGCCGCCAGGGCTGCTGCATTAGCCCCCACCCGGTCTACCCGGGCGTCCAGTTTGGTGATGGACCGGCCCACCTGGTTCACGGCAGAATCCAACTGGTTCTTGTTCACCGCATCGGTTCCCTGGGTACCCGGTGCCACATCGTGGATCTGGCTTCCGCCCATGGAAATGTCTCCTGTGGCCAGCTTGATGTCCCCGCCTTTGCTGCTGTCACTGCTCTTGATGGTGATTCCGTCGCTGGTCATGTTAGTATTGCCGGTGGTGACACTGGTAAGCCCGGTAAGGTCTTTGGCCAGTTTCACAGACAGACCGCTGTCTCCGTTCTTCACCACGCCGATGTTCCCGTCGGACAGATTGTCCGCCTGGGCACCGCCGGTGAGACTCAGATCCTGGCCCAGGCCCACGGTCAGCTGCTGGCCGTCGTCCCCGGTAAACTTCCGTCCGCCGGAGATTTTGTCATCCACCACTTTCAGCTGGTCTTCCGTAGCGGCCCGTCCGGACTGGATATTGGAAGCATCCCAGTTCTTGTTGTCCAGACCGGTCAGATAGCTGCCAGCATCCGGGTTGGCTCCGCCGCCATTCTGATTCCCCAGGACTGTTTTGCCCCCCAGGATGATCTGGGCCTTGTTCCCGTCGATTTTCACCTGTTTGGACGCATCATCAGCATCCCCCAGGGTAATATCGTCATTCAGGTTCACTTTGTTGTCGGCATCCACGGTGATGTTCTTGCCGCTTTTGGCTTTCACTGCGTCTGCTACTTTGCCGGCTTCTTCTCCGATGATGGTATGCACATCCCCAACACTGGCGGCATTGTTCCAGTTTTCCTGGCCGGCCGTACTGGTGTCGTAGACCTGCCCGTGGATGCCGCTGCCCATGTTGGTGATCTGCTGCTGGCCACCATTGATGCCGTCTTTGGTAATGGTGATGTCACCGACTTTGACTTGGTTGGTATCCACTCCATCTTTGTTGATAGTAGTTTCGCCGGCTGTTACGCTGCCATCCGTACCCAGATCGATGTCCTTCTTCAGTTCCACCTGGATGGCGCCATTGTCCACTTTGGTAGAGATGTTGGTTCCGTCTCCTTTGACAGTGACCGTTTCTCCCAGGTTTTTCTTCACAGAGTTCCCATCATCGGCAGCCAACCCAAAGCCGCCGTTGACACCGGCATTTTTGATTTCATTCAGCTGAGACAGATTTACTGCATCTGTATTTGCCGTCCCATTGGCCACGTTGTGGATCTGCTGCCCACCCATGGAAACATTCCCCTGAGAAATCTGGATCTTGCTGTTTTCATCGGCACCGCTGAGTGTCAGTCCAGACCCGTTGAGCAGGGTATTCCCCATGGTCACGGAACCGTTGGCTCCCAGGTTCAGATCTTTGTTCAGTTCGATTTGGAGATCTGTACCATCTACTTCGGTCGCAATATTCTGGCCGTCGCCCTTTACCTTAATCGTACTGCCCAGATTTGTAGATGTACTTGCATCATCATCTGCGGAAAGCCCAAAACTGCCGTCACCAAGCACTTGATTTATAGTATTGATGTCACTGGCCACTTGGGTGCCCAAACTGTACAGCTGATCTTCCGTAGCAGCCCGACCTGATACATAAGTAGACGGATCCCAAGTGGTGTTGGTCAAATTGTACGCATAGTTCCCCGCCGGTACTACAGTATGAGTTGAAGTCTCTAAATCCCCATCATTTACATGTCCAACAGTCACGCCACCGATAATAGCCCGGCCATTGGTTCCGTCCAATGTAATGCTCTTCTTGCTATCGCTATTGGTAATGGTAATACCAGCCGATTCCATCTTTGTGTTCCCAGCAGTGACGGAATCCAGGCCCTTCAGATCTTTGGCCAGTCGGAAGGTGATCTTATTGTCGCCTACAATGGTACCGATATTGGCATCGGTGGTCAGCTGGCCTTTGGTCAGAGTCGTGCCGTCGTCAGCAGCACCGGTCAAAGTCAGATATTCATCGACCAGACGGGTTACGTTCCGGGCCACACCATCTGAGCCGTAACGGGTATTGCTGCTGTCTTCCTTAGCATCCCCGATGGTGGCCAGCATGGTGTTTTTCCACTGGGCCACGTTCACCGCATCCGTATCCTGGGTACCAGCGGCCAGGCCCGTCAGCTGGCGGGTGTAGGTGGTGCCGCTCAGGCCGTCGGTACCAATGGAAACAGCGCCCAGATTGCTTTGCCATACGGTAGACTTAGGGTCGATGGTACTGGTCCAGGTGCCCCCTGTGCTTTCCGTGGAGTTTTTGGCCGATGCCCAAGTATACCAGCGGCCGCCTATATCTGCCGAAGTACTCCAGCGGGGGCCACCCGCCGTACCAGCAGCACGACCTACAGAGGAATTGCTGCCAATGGCCACACTGCCGGCACTGCCATTGGCTGTAGCTCCGTTGCCGATGGCGATGCTGTCAGCATTGTTGGCCTTGGCACTGTCACCAATAGCCACGGATTTCCCCAGATTGGCCAGGGCTGCATTCCCCAAAGCCACACCGCCGGCTTCCCGGGAATGGGCACTGGTACCGATGGAAACGGCATTGTTTACATTGCTCCGGTTATCTCCATTGCCGGCGCCTGTGCCAATGGCAATTTCACCTTCGGAAAGAGCCGCCGCCTGATAACCGGCAGCCACACTGTTTTTCCCCTGTGCTTTGGCTTCCGGCCCCACAGCCGTTCCGTTCTCACCGCTGCCATCTGCTTCTTCGCCTATCGCTACTGCAAAACGCCCAGCTGCTTTTGCTTTGGCGCCTACTGCAATGGCCCTGGTAGCCGAAGCGCTGGCTTCTTCACCTACAACGGTACTGCGTGCACCGCTGGCAGTAGCTTCTGAACCAAGAGCTGTAGCCAACTGTGCCGAAGCCTGGCTCCCATGACCCAAAGCCACCGTCCTATCCCCCGTAGACTGGCTCTCTGCCCCCAGGCCCAGGGCATAATATCCCGTTGCCTGCGCTGTTTCTCCAATGGCAATGGCACCCTTGCCATTCCAATCCGTATCGATATCGGTGGTCCGCTCATTTCCGGCGACTGCCCCATTTCCCAAAGCAATGGAGTTGCTGGACAACGACTTGGCATTCACACCGATACCCATGCTGTTTTCATACTCCAGCGTCACTGAAGTCTTATCAGCTTTTGTTCCTGTAGCCCCAGATTTCTGCCCGACCTGGACATTCTGGCCGAGGGCAATTCCATGGACCGCATTGATGGTATTGGCGGATCCGATGGCGGTGGAATTGCCGGAACGCCCATTGATACTGTTGTCATGGCCCACAATGACCCGGCCGCCCTGAGCATAAGCTCCGGTTTTATTGGTTTCCACATAGGAAGCCGTGGGCGTCTCAGCTGTATTGTTGGCCCCGATGACTACATCGTCCTTCCCATTGGCAACGGCAGTATTGCCAATGGCAATGGCATTCTGGGCCGTCCCCCGGATACCGAAGGTACTGCCATCCTGGACATATGTATAACTGCTTCCCACATGGGCAGAATGACCGATGGCGATGGCATAGTCGGACAGTGCCTGACTACCCCAGGCCAGAGCCACTGCAGTGTCACCGGAAGCCTTACTGCCGCCGCCCACTGCCAGGGCACCCTTGCCGTTGGCAAAAGATCCACTCCCTACCGCCAACGTATTGGAATCTCCATTGGCTGTAGTTCCTGCATCCACCGAAACAGCTGCCCATACAGGCTGCACACCTCCCAACAGCAGTCCCCCTGCCATGCAGACAGCCAGAAGACTGTTTCCCCTGTTTTTCCGGCCCGGACCGCTGATTTTTTCACTTTTGTCTTTACCCTGGCTCTTGGCCAGCTCGGACACCACCACATAGGCGTTCCGCACCTTGCTCCAGATGACTTTGTAAATTCTGTTCATGGTTTCTTTCCTCCCCGGGCCCTTCTGCCCCTGTTTGCCCTACAGACAAATTTCCGTTTTTTGAAAAAAATTTTGTTTTTGTGAAATTTCTGTTTCACATTGAATTTTCTTTCAGGAATCATTATTGGTTCATTCGTAAAAAATAATCTCTGCGAGCTGTTTTCTCCCCTTTCAGCAAAATCCATGCCGTTTCTCCGGTTCTTATGCTACCATTCTCAGGAGAGTTTTTACAACTTGTAAAGATTATTTATAATTTATGTATATTCTTGTGTTATTTTATGGAACACATGTCTATACACGTGTTGGTATGTGTTTTTCTTTTCCCCATTTCCTTTTCATCGGGCATAAAATAAATTAATGGAATACTTTGATAATTTAAAAGATCCAAGAGGCCTGTTTTCCCCACAGACCGGGTGTGAAAATGCGTTTCCACACCCTCTTATGCCAATATCCCCAGTTGCTTCAGCCCTTCTCCCAAGGCTTCCAGGTCCTCGTCATTCCGGGCTTCCACCTGGAGTACGTGACGGCCCTGGGTAATGGTTACAATCAGGGGCCCTTTTTCTTCTTTCAGCCGATCCATGTATTGGCGCACGTCCCGGCGGCTGTACAGATCCATGGGAACCTGGATTACCCCGTACACTTCGTGGGCAAGGGTCAGTCCCCGGACGATACCTCCATTGTCCACCACTACGTTCAATTCCGCTTCCAGTTCTGCTGCATCCATTTTCCGGCTCTGGCAGCGGAATTCCTGGTGAAATCCCTTTTCCGGCACTTCTCCGGCCAGCTGATACCCTCGGGCTGTAGAGATGATCTTCTTCCCGCTGCTCCGGAGCAGGGCCACATCCCCTACAATGATCTGCCGGGTCACGTTCAAAGCCTTGGACAGTGCCACCCCAGTAAGGGGTGCTTCGGCGTTCTCCAGCATTTCGTACAGTTTTTCTCTTCTCATCTGATTGTCCATAATCATACCCGCTTTCTCTGTAAAGAATCTCTCTTGTTCAGAATATCAAAGTTCTCAATGAAGTTTATCTATAAAAACAGTTATTTCTTACGGAAGAACATTTTTGTATTATACCACAATTCTTGATACGTTTCACGAATATTTTATTCTTTTTATTTATAATTATGTAAATATCTCTGTCCAGTGTTCTGCCGCCATCTGCCCATTATACCGCCTCCTGGTCACACATTTATCTAGACATGCAAAATCGGACGAAAAAAAATCCATTTTCTGTATCCTTTATCTTACTAAAGCATACCAGGAAAATGGATTTTTTCGAAATATATTTTTATTAAGAGTAATATTTAAAAACTAAAACTCCCTCTTCCGTTACAGTCTTCCGGCCATGATTTCCAGGCCCCGTTTCCGGAGCAGGTCCATCATGTCCTCCATGTACCGGGGGAGCTTTTCCCGATGATGGAAGGCGGCCACTACAGTCCGTTTGTGTTCCGGGATGTCCAGCTGGTACAGGTTCACAGCTTTGGAATACCGGAAGATACGAGTGAAGGCTTCCCGGACCAGGGTGATGCCGAACCCTTCCGCCACCATCTGGAGGATCAGTTCAATGCTCCGGATGGTATAGATGTGCTGGGGCCGGATCTTGTATTTCCGGAAGATTTTGTCCTGGAGTTCCCGGGAGGACTGCTCCTGGGTGGTGGACAGGAGCACCTGGCCGTCCAGGGCTTCCGGAGACAGGATCCCGTAAGGCTGACCTTCCCGGAATATAGCCTGGCTGTTGAGGGGATGGCCCTGGGGCACCGCCACCAGGAATTCTTCCTGGAACAGTTCCCGGCTGTCCATGGATTTGTCCAGATTCTCTCCATTGACGATGATCATGTCCAGTTCGTGGTTCTTCAGCAGGTCGTCCAGGAACATAATGTTCCCCTGCCGAAGGGTCAGTTCCACATGGGGCCATTTGCTGCAGAAAGTCTTGAATACCCGGGGCAGCAGCCAGGCCCCCCGGAGGAGAGAAATCCCCAGCCGCAGCCGGCCGGACTCATCACTAAGGAGCATGCTCAGTTCTTCGTCAAACTGGTTGGATTCCTCCAGCATCTTCCGGGCGTAATGGACGTACCGTTCCCCCGCCTTGGTCAGTTCGAATTTCTTTCCCTGCCGGTCGAACAGGGGCATCCCCAGATGTTTTTCCAGATTGCTGATATAAATGCTCAGGGCCGGCTGGGATATGTACAGCCGGTCCGCTGCCCTTGTAAGATTCCCACATTCCGCCAGCGTGCACACATACCGCTGTTCTTTCAGTTCCATTGTATCTCCCCTGCCTGTTGTGTCTTTTGTTTTTCTCATGGAGGCCATTGATTTCCTTTATGATTCCACAATAGGTATTATACAATAAAAGCAATAATATGGCAAAATCTGTACGTTTTGTTGCATATATCCAGTTATATGTATAGTTATTTCCGAATAATGTCTTTACTGTCCCAGAAAGGCGCATTCCGGGGGACAGGGACAAAACCCGGAGGCCGGGATGGGCTCGCCTGGGGCAAGCCCCTACCGCGCTGGATTCAGAGTTCCTCACAAAATCCAAGAAACGAAGTTGCCGAAAATTCCGTTCCTCCGAGTGTCGTACTCAAACATCCGACCCCGACGGCGTAGGGAGAGCCCCGGGCCCGCCCTTCCCGGCCTGCGGGGTTTCATACGTTTTCAGGAACCCGCCCTGCGGGTTTCCTCCCTAAGCTGCTGACTAGTGACTGGGGACTGCTCCTGCCCCTGGACCCCGGCAATATACCGTTCCAGGGCCTCCACATAGGCTTTCCCCAGGCGGCTGAGATGGGTCTGTTTGTGGGTCAGAAGGCCGATGTGCATGTCCCCTTCTTTCTGGAGGGGCACGGCGATGATGCTGGCCCCGTTCAGCTTCTGGTCGATGACCCCGCTGCAAACGGTGTATCCGTTAAGGCCGATCAGCAGGTTGAACAGGGTGGCCCGGTCGGTGACCCGGATGTTCTTGCTGCGGACCACGGTGCTGAAGATCTCTTCGGAGAAATAGAAGGCGTTGTGGTCCCCCTGGATATAGGACAGGTAGGGATAGGGGGCCAATTCTTCCATGGAGACGCTTTCCCTGTCTGCCAGGGGATGGGAGGCGTTCAGGAACACATGGGGCCGGGCCACGAACAGTTCCCGGAACACCAGGTCGTTGGCCTTGAAGATTTTCTGGAGGACGGCCTTGTTGAAATCGTTGTAGTACAGGATCCCGATTTCACTGCGCATATGGGCCACGTCGTCGATGATGGTGTAGGTCTGGGTCTCCTGGAGGCTGAAGTCGTAGGCGTCCCGGCCGTATTCCTTGATCAGGTCCACAAAGGCGTTCACCGCAAAGGAATAATGCTGGGTGGACACGGTAAATTCCTGCTTGCCTCCCGCCTGCTTCTTGTACCGGGATTCCAGAAGATCCGCCTGTTCCAGCACCTGCCGGGCATAGCCCAGGAAGATCTCCCCGTCCCTGGACAGATGGACCCCCTTGTTGGTCCGTTCGAAGATCTGGATGCCCATTTCCCGTTCCAGTTCCCGGACCATCTTGGTCAGGCTGGGCTAGGTGATGAACAGGGCTTTGGCCGCCCCGCTGAAGGTCCCTGCCTCAGCAATGGCCACAATATAGCGCAATTGTTGTAAAGTCATGGTTTTTCCTGCTTTCTTTCGATTTCTTCCGTCCGTATGGTTCTCATTATACCATAGCCCCTCAGAGATACGGGGCAATATCCTTTTTCCGCAGCTGGCTTCCATCGGCCAGTGACCAGTGACCAGTGACAAACGAAAGGTGTATCATATATTTAGACAGTATGAAGCGAGACTTTCTTGGAGAAAGGA
>ENA-OOWV01002391-OOWV01002391.1-human-gut-metagenome-genome-assembly--contig:-NODE-2391-length-10384-cov-1.416207_pt1 | contig 10384 bp, 8 predicted proteins | sample MGYA00241584_ERZ501337 | MGnify/ENA primary metagenome ERZ501337 (study PRJEB25962, sample SAMEA2042744) | human gut metagenome | biome: human gut; feature: human-associated habitat; material: faeces... | reverse complement strand
GGCTGTTTTTGCTGCCTCTGCAAGCTCCCTCCACGCATCTGGTCTTTCCGCCCAGGCAGGCAGTATCAGATATCCGGCCCGGATGGTTGTAAGACCTTTTCCCATATATTCCAGAAGCTCCTTCTTCTTGTCGAGAGCTTCCTTTGTGCCGGAGCGGATCAGCATAATGGAGGAAATGGTAGTAATAATATCCAGATAACTGATCATGTAGGCTCTGGTGCGTTTATTCATGCTGCCGCAGCTGGTGTAGGAATTTACCATCAGTTTATTTACGCGGAGCTGCTGGTCGATTCTGCGGATCATAACTGTCTCGTTTACGGACTGGTCATCGCGGCCGATAAAGTAACGGTAGAAATTAGTATCCAGGTAGTACATGTTCTGTACATACGGCAGCGGATCAAAGGCAAAAATATTATCTACGTAGAAGGTATGCTCCGGCAGAGTCAAGTTGCACTCAAGGAGAAGCTGGGTACGGTAGATCATGGAGTGCATGAGAAGATATTTTCCCTTTGGCATGTGACCTACTTCATTCCAGGTGAAAATCTGGTTCACTGGCAGGCAGTGACGGTACTGCATAACCTTCTTGCGGGTAGCACCCTGTTTCTCGTATACAAAGTTACTGATGAGAAGGTCAACTGTTTTGGAGCCTTTTACCAGCTCTTCCAGAGTTTTCAGGATCTCTTTGTAGGATTCTTCATTTACCCAGTCATCGCTGTCTACAACCTTAAAATAGAGACCCTGGGCATTGTGGATGCCGGTGTTTACAGCGCCGCCGTGGCCAAGGTTTGGCTGATGGATGGCGCGGACAATGCCTGGATATTTCTCCTGGTATTCATCTGCGATCTCGGCTGTTCTGTCCTTGGATCCATCGTCAATTACAAGGATCTCTACTTCATCTCCGCCTGGTAAAAGGGATTTGATGCAGTTCTCCATATAAGCTTCAGAATTGTAGCACGGAATTGCTATACTAAGTAATTTCATTTATTTTCCTCCTCATGTAGTGTAACGATTCTGTATTTTAAAATTACGCACCTTGCGATGTATTTTCCTTTTTTTCTTTGAGTTATGTTCTCAAAAACGCCAGCAGAACCGTTACATATATTTTTCATAAGCGCCAAACGCAGAAGGTATGGCGTAGTTTCTCTCTGATTCTTTTTTATCTGCAAAAAGAATTCCCGGGGCATGTGTCTGCTCCAGGGAGGACACGCGGATCCGGTACGCTTTCATCCGCCACTCAATGTGGGAAAAAATATGCCTGGCATCTGGCAGTTCTTCTATATATAAGGGCTCTGCGCCAAGCTCTTTCACGTATTCCAGGGCTTCCTCACGGTTCAGGTATCCTTCTGTATTGGGAAGCTCGTATAATCCGGCAAGGAGGCCTTTCGGCGGCCGCTTGCGGATCGCAGTGCAGCTTCCATCCTGAATAACCAGAACGGTTCGCTCTTCCACCACTCTTGGCTTCTTTGGTGCTTTCACCGGAAACTTTTCCATAGTGCCGTGAAGTCCCGCCTGGCAAAAGCCTCTCACCGGACAAAGGTCGCATTTGGGCTGTCCGTTGGGGACGCACACTACTGCTCCAAGCTCCATCATTGCCTGATTAAAATCACCTGGACGGTCTTTTGGGATAATTTTCTGCAATGCGCTTTCTGTCTTTTTGCGAAATGCAGGTCTGGTAATGTCCTCCTGATCCTCCGTCATTCTGGTAACTACACGGAAAACATTTCCATCTACGGCTGGCACTGGAACACCATACGCTATGGAAGCGATAGCTCCTGCGGTATAACTTCCTATCCCCTTTAACGAGATAAGAAGGGAAAAGTCTTCGGGAAGTCTGCCATTATATTTTTCTACCATTTCCCTGGCTGCCAGCTGCATGTTCCGCACACGGCTATAGTATCCAAGACCTTCCCACAGCTTTAACAGCTTTTCCTCCGGACAGACTGCCAGGGCCGGGATATCCGGCAGTTCCCTGATAAATCTTTCAAAATAGGGCTTTACAGCTTCCACGCGGGTCTGCTGGAGCATGATCTCGGATACCCAGGTGTAATAAGCGTTGTGCTTATCCCTCCAGGGCAAAATCCTTTTATTCTCATCATACCAGGCAAGAAGAGGCTGTATAAACTCATCTGTCATCTAGTTTCCTCCAAACACACAGGCACTGGATTCTGTATTTCCATCCCGTCCGGCTCTACCAGACAGTCATAGGCCAGAATATGCACCCCTGCCTTTTTCGCTTTCTGTAAGGTTTCCCCAAATTCCCGGTGCGTATCCCAGTTTGGTTCAAATCTTGTAATTCCCTTCATCTGGATCACCAGAAGCAGATAAGCCTCATATCCTTCCCTCATGCAATGGATCAGCTCTTCCAGATGCTTCACGCCCCTCGCAGTAGGAGCATCTGGAAAACGGGCAATATTGTCTGCTTCCAGGGTTACACCCTTGACCTCAATAAAAGCCTTTCTCTTATCTGAACAGGCATACAGATCGAATCTGGAATTTCCATAAGTTTTCTCAGGAGTTACCTGCACTTCCTCCGGAAAAAGATGTCCTGCCCTTACCCATTCCAGGGCGGCTTTATTGGGAATCTGGGAATCCATATTGATCAGGCGTCCGCCTTTATTTACACAGACCAGATCGTATGCTGTTTTCCTTGCCGGATTACTGCTCTTTTCCAGAAAAACCTGAACACCAGGAATCAAAAGCTCCCTGCATCTGCCTGTGTTCTTTACATGAACCGTCTCTGTCTGTCCCGCAATCTCCACATGTGCGATAAATCGGTTCGGACGATCCAGGAAACGGCCTTCTGTAATATTTTCGTATTTCATAGTTCACCTCGTGCTGCTGCCTGACTCCCAAAACGTGTCTGAAAAAGGCTTTCTTCAATGACAGTCTCAAGAAATAATGTAACTATTTCACTGCAATATAAAACTGACCAATAGTTCAAAAGCAACAGTCACCTTTCCTATCATAACATAAAATCGGCAAAAAGCCAGTTAAAATTGAAAAATCCCATATTAGGAGATTGATTTTTTTGATTTTCCTATATAGAATAGAAACCGTCAGATTTCAAAACAGAATGAGAAAAGAAGCAATTTAAGAATTTTAAGCACACCAGAAAGGACTAAAAACCTCAAATGGACAGTATTATTTTTGATATTGACGGAACTATATGGAATTCCACCGACGTTGTAGCTATGGCGTGGAATAAGGCTTTAGAAAAAGAGAATCTTAATGTCCGGGTGACGGCTGAACAGCTGAAAGGGCTGTTTGGCAGACTTCTCCCGGATATTGCGAAGGCAATCCTTCCAGAACAGACCAAAGCGGAACAGCTTCGGGTTATCGATATCTGCTGCCAGGCTGAGCACGATCTGCTGGGTGCGATGGGGGCACCTGTTTACGACGGACTGGAAGAAACTTTGAAGGAGCTTAACAAACGCTACCCTCTTTTTGTAGTAAGCAACTGCCAAGCTGGATATATTGAGCTTGTTTTTGAGAAAACAGGGCTGGGAAAATACTTCACCGGTCATCTGTGTCCAGGAGACAGCGGGGAAGCCAAGGCAGCTAATATCCGTTCTATTGCTAAGAAATATCAGCTGAAAGCACCTGTTTATGTAGGAGACACCTTCGGAGATTACCAGGCATGTCAGGAGGCAGGGGTACCATTTGTATTTGCTTCCTATGGATTCGGACAGGTAGATACACCGGATTATGTAATTGAGAAGCCGGCGGATTTGTTGAAATTATTCTAATTATTTATACAAATTTTTATTAGCAGTCCTTACTTTTCAAAAAATAGTGTGCCTGACTCATCACTGAAGTAACGAGAATGTGACACACAGTTATTCAACAGCAGATTGGCGGAATGATTTTTCAAACAGGCTCCAGTACAACTCAATATCTGGATTACAAAAGAAGCACCTGTATATCAATTTCCAGATATACAAGTGCTTCTTTTTCATCTTATTTCTTACATTTCTTGCGAATCACTACCACCATGATAATGAAGATAACAATTACTGCTGCCAGATAAATGATATCGTACACATAGCTCTTGATCACCATATCCAGACCGGTGAGAATTCCGAAAATGAGCAGAGTCACGCCGGAAACCAGCTGAACCTTTTTGTCATCGTAAAGCTTCTTACGCTCAGCGGCATTTCCGCCTTTCATAAGAATATCTCCATGACCGGTAAGAAGCATAACTCCCATTACAAGAGCTGCTATAGTCAGTATCATATCAAATGAATCCATATTCATATTAACTTATTCTCCACTTCTTTTGTGTTATGCTGCTGCCCGCGGTCTCAAAGACATGCAGCTGTCTTTTCATCCATCTAGAGCGTGTTTGTTCGTACTCAGTGACCAAAAACTAATTGTTACTGCTCACTGAAATTTTCCGGTCAGATAAATGATCTTTTAGTAGAAGCACACGATCGGCACATTGGTATCAATAATGCTGTACAGAGTAGCTGCTGCATCCAGCGGCATATTGATACATCCATGGGATCCGGCGTAGGTATAGCGGTCACCACCGAAATATGCCTGCCAGGTAGCGTCATGGAAACCAATTCCGCCGTTAAACGGCATCCAGTAGGTAACCTGGGTTTCGTACTCGTAAGTGCCGTCCGGCTTCTTCTCTCCACGAAGCACATCCGGGCTCTTCTTATAATACAGGGTGAAAATTCCCGGAGGTGTGGCTCTGTCATCATAACGGATATCTCCGGAAACAATGTCAGAGTCAAAGATGATGCTGCCATTCTGGTAATAGTACATGTGCTGACTACTCAAATCTACCTCGATATAGGTACTTCCAATATCATTGTATCCGTAAGAATTGGCTCTCATGGAATATACCGGTTCCCGTGTAGTCTGAGTGCCTGTACGGATCTCTTCTGTCAGCTGTGCTGCTTCTGCGTCCTGATCGATCTTCCAGCCATATGCAGAGCCATAAACAGAAACGGTACGGCCACTGGTCGTATTAAAGGAGCGTGTTGTTCCAACTGTGTCATGCTCACTTGCCAGCTGTGCCACAAAATCCTTGATATGCTGGGTAAAGGAAGCATCATCCTGCACCAGCTGTCCCTTGTCATCAAACTGCAGCCATTCCTTAAGGGTGCTTCCGTCAAGAGTGACTGTCTGCTCTCCAAATGTATAGGTAATGCTGGCCTTGGTATAATTATTATAAGCATCCCTGGTGGCCTGAAGGGTAGGATCATCGCTGGTCACTGCTGCCACTGCATATACATCCGGCGTACTTCCCAGATCAATGGATGTCTGGCTTCCGGAAATGGCGGTATCCAGCGCTTTATAGGCTTCCTTCACCTTCAGCTTGCTGCCCTCAGTCTCAGGAACAATGGTAAACTCGCTTCCCTCAAGCGCCACATATGCATTCTCCGGCTCAACCTGGTTTTCTGCCTGTGCACACTTTAATTCCTTTACTTCACTCTGAAGCAAACTCTTATCAAAAGTCACATTCTCCTGGGTGGTATAGCTTCTGGTCTCCATGAACCCTTTTACCCATTCATATGGCTTCTGCTGCTTCAAAAGATCCAGAACTTCTCCATCAGACACATAGCGGTAATTGATCTGGTTTCCGCTGATTGCCTGCGGCTCCTGGTTCCTCGCGGTAATCTCAATGGAATAATCCTCTACATTGCTTGCAATCAGCTGCTCTGTTTCGTAGGCAGTCTTATTGGAACAGTTGATTCCGTTAATATAGGTTCCCTCAAAGAATCTGTCTGCATAATAGTAACTCACTGCTCCATAAGCGCATCCTGCTGTCACCGCAAGAATAGCTGCCACAATTCCCGTAACTTTAAGTCCCTTATGCTTCTTCCTGGGAACAGGGATGATCTTCTCGTCCAGTTCCTCATCAGTAATAGGAACATAGGAAATCTTCGTCGGACGGGCAGATCTGGCTGCCGGCTTCGGAGACGGTCTGGCAGATTTCTTAGAAGTCTGCTTCTCAGGCTGGTTAGGTGCTGCCGCACCGGCAGAATCTTTTCTTCGGTGCTTTCTGCCTTTATTTGAATGGGGCGGAATAATTTCCACCTGAAGCTCTTTTTCAGATGTTTTCGGTTCATCTGCAGATTCAGCGTCCTCTGAATCTTCTTCCTCTGAATTCTCTTCTTCAGATTCTGTCTCTTCCTCGTCCCAGAAGTCCTCTTCTTCCGTGCTCAGCTCTGCCTCATCCTGGTCGTACTCTTCTTCCTCTGGATACTCCTCTTCAGAATCCTGCTCAGCCAGTTCTTCTGTATCGGAATCGTCTTCACCTTCCCAGGAATCAAAATCGCTCTCCTGGTCATCTTCATCATAAAAGTCTGCGCCGTGGAATTCCTCGTCCAGATCTGCTTCAAGACCTGCCATAGCCGAATCTATTTTATCTTCAAAGTCTCCCGGGCTTCCCTGAGTATGCTTGTTGTCCTTACTCATGTATAAAACTCTCCTCTGATAAAAACACTGTTTGAACAAAGCTTCTCCATCTAATGGCGAAACCTTGCTTCATTATAACATATATTTTCCATTTTGTATCTTAAAATGTATATTTCCTTCAAAAGAATCCCTTTAATGTTAATTGCAATTCAAACTTCCACCCCAAGAGCTTATCCGTGAAAGTTAATTCTTCCGAAAGAATATGTGGAAGTTACCCTTTCAAACTGGAAACTCGGATTGCAATCGACCTTTTTTCAGCCTTAACAGTCTATAACAGATTCATTTTATTAAATCACGTTTACGGATTTGTAATCCTGGCTTTCACTGCAGACATAATTTTCTCTTCATATCCTTCATCACATAGAAGTAAAGTACAATAAGAAGGACTGTTGCTACAATCCATGCAAATGGACTGGCCATGCATGCCATTGTATAACTCCTGGCATCTGCTGCAACAACTGCCATCACACCTCTTCCAATAAGCTCTGCCACGCCTGAGAGCATAGGAAGAAGCCCATATCCCATTCCCTGAAAGCCATTACGGTAACAATTGACCACATAAAGGGGAATCATAAACATTCCAACACAGCGAAGATATGTATCCACCATAGGGATCACCGCCTCTGCATTATCAGAGATAAACAGATAAGAAAAGCTTTTTCCCACAAAAAACAGGACAAATCCTACAACAACAGCATATGCACAGCCGATCACATCTGCACACCGGAACCCCTGACGCACACGGTCCAGCTTACGCGCACCAACATTCTGTGCACTATATGTAGACATTGTAGTTCCTATAGCTACAAATGCCTGGGTAAAGATATTATCAATCTTAGAGCCTGCTGTAAAGGCCGCAACTGCATAAGAGCCAAGTATATTCAAAGAACTCTGTACCATCATGCCTCCAATGGCTGTAATGGAATACTGCAATCCCATAGGAATACCCATATTGCACAAATTCAGTATGCAAAGTTTATCCGGATGCCATTCCTCTCTCTGAACATGCAGAATCGGGAATTTCTTCCAGATAACACCCAGACAGCAAAAACCTGAGACGGCCTGTGCGATCACTGTCGCCCATGCAGCACCTGCCACGCCCATTTTCAGAACGATAATAGACAGCAAATCCAGTATAATATTCAGGATTGATGAAAAAATCAGCAGATACAGCGGTGTCTTGCTATCTCCCAGCGAACGCATAATGCCTGACAGGAGATTATACATATAAGTTGCCGGTATACCAAGAAAAATAACAAAAATATAGCTGTAGGAGCCATCAATAATATCCTCCGGCGTGTTCATGAGTTCAAGGATCTGGCGGCAGAAAACACAGACCAATACAGCCATAACCACTGCAAATATGATCGACAGCCAGACACTGTTAGCCACGAATTTTCGCATACCATGCTCATCCTTTGCACCAAAACGCTGGGCCACAGGAATAGCAAAACCATTGCAGACACCCATACAGAAACCAATGATCATAAAATTAATAGACCCGGTAGCTCCAACAGATGCCAGGGCGCTGACACCCAGAAACTTTCCGACAATGATCGTGTCCATCATATTGTAAAACTGCTGAAACAGCATACCAAACAAAAGCGGAATGCCGAAACCGAGAATCAGCTTCATCGGCGAACCCGTTGTCAAATCTTTTGTAGCATTTCTGCTCATCTTCATCCTCCCTCAAGGTCATTCAAATATCCATAAAACCTGTCACAAAGCATACGCCGACTGGAATTTCGGAAACCTTATCATCTCTGTGCCTATTAACAGACAATCAGCTCATAATCTCTGCTGCCGAGGCCAATCTTATCTGCATGTTCCAGACATGACTGCCACTCTGATTCCGGTGTGGAATTCGTAAAATGATCATGATGATCGACAAAATCCGGTCGACTCATGTTATCCGAAAGCTGGCTGTTCGGCATCGGTTCTGCCTTCAGACAGGCATCTACACAGGCCTGTTCAAGGGCCAATGGATCAAAAGAAGCAAACATACCGATATTCGGCAGAATCGGCACATCATTTTCTCCATGGCAGTCGCAGTTCGGAGAAACATCAATAACCAGAGAAATATGGAAATTCGGTCTTCCGTCAATAACCGCCTTCGTATATTCTGCCATCTTGCAGTTCAAAATAGCATTAGCATTGCTATTTCTGAATGTAATAGCATCAAAATTACATGCGCCGAGGCATCTGCTGCAACCTACGCAATGTTCTGTATCTACAGTCATTTTCTTTGTTTCTGCATCGAATACAAGTCCGCCGTTGGCACATTCCTTCTGACAGCGCTTGCAGCCTACACATTTACGTGATGAAATTGTTGGTATACCGTTGCTGTGCTGCTCCGTTTTTCCTGCTCTTGAACCGCAGCCCATACCGATATTCTTGATCGTGCCGCCAAATCCTGTCGTTTCATGTCCCTTGAAATGTGTCAGGCTGATAAAGACATCCGCATCCATCACTGCACGTCCGATCTTGGCTGCTTTGACATATTCACCACCTTCTACAGGTACATCAATATCATCCGTGCCTTTAAGACCATCCGCAATAATGATCGGACATCCTACCGTCAGCGGTGTAAAACCATTCTGCCATGCACATTCCATATGTTCAAGGGCATTCTTTCTGCTGCCCGGATACATCGTATTACAATCTGTCAAAAACGGCTTGCCACCCAAAGATTTTACCAGATCAGCCACTGCCCTGGCATAATTCGGGCGAAGGAAGCTCAAATTGCCCAATTCACCAAAATGCATTTTAATGGCTACGAACTTACCGTCCATATCCAACTGCTCAATGCCTGCTTTTTTCAGCAGTTTCTGCAGTTTTATTGTTAAGCCATCTCCATAAGCCGGTGTTCTGAAATCAGTAAAAAAAACTTTAGATTTTTCCATCTTCAAAGCATCTCCTTCATTGTATGTATCTTTATCTTCTATTGTTTTAACAATTATTGTAACTGTTTATTTGCGTTTATCTCGTGATAGTATAACCTACCGCTTTCAAAAGTGAAATAGGCATCTTAACCAAAAGTATCCTATACATTCTTCACTTTTTAAGGTATGATAGATAAAAAGGAGGAATCAGCCATGTACACAACCGAATCCTACACAACATCCATCGCTGTCAGTGATTATAAAAAAAGATATATCGATATTCCCACTTTCACTGAATACTGCAAAGCCTGTCCCAATTATGACAGACTCTGGTCCTGTCCTTCCTACACCTTCGATGTGGAGGCTTTCTGGAATCAGTTTCAGACACTGGATCTATTTGCGGTCAAAATCCTCTATAATGATGACTATGCCGGAAAACAATTCTCGGAACACAAAATTGCCGATATTATGCGTCAATCCCTCAATGTCGAAAAAGCCCGTATCAGCCGGGAATTATTCCGACTTGAAGAAAAATACCCCGGCTCCGTCAGTCTTTCAGCCGGCTCCTGTAGCCTGTGCCATGACAATTGTACACGTCCCGACGGCCTGCCATGCCGTTATCCCGACAAACTCCGTTATTCCATCGAATCTCTTGGCGGCAATGTCGGTCTGACCCTCAGTCAATGCATGGGCATTGACCTTGAATGGATGGAAGAAGGCCGACTTCCTCACTACTTTGTTCTTGTCAGCGGCCTGCTCCGCAGGTAAACGCTCCTCAATCCCTCCGATTACCGCTATTCACTCAGTTTATAGCCTCTTGGCGTCACCATCTTGCCATTGATGACTTTAGTTGTACTATTTCCGATAAATACTGTTGTAAACATATCCGCCTCATAATTCGACAATTCCTGAAGCGTCATGACCTGACAACTTTCACCCTCACGGCCAATTTGTTTGACAATACCGCAGACTGTTTCCGGCAAAGCAGACTGCATCACAATCCGACAGGCCTTATTAAGATAATCCCTGCGCTTTTTACTTGACGGATTATACAGGCAAATAGCCATATCTGC
>ENA-OOWV01002382-OOWV01002382.1-human-gut-metagenome-genome-assembly--contig:-NODE-2382-length-10423-cov-3.197627_pt1 | contig 10423 bp, 10 predicted proteins | sample MGYA00241584_ERZ501337 | MGnify/ENA primary metagenome ERZ501337 (study PRJEB25962, sample SAMEA2042744) | human gut metagenome | biome: human gut; feature: human-associated habitat; material: faeces... | reverse complement strand
GATAACCATATGAATGTAATAGCCGCTGCACTCAAAAATGTATATGACAAACGCGAAACAATCACAAGAGGCGTACGCATTGCCTGGGAAGCTCCATTAATGCGCCATTTTACAGTACAGTTGGAAAGATTATAATCACAGACTTAACGTCAAAACAAAATCCGGAAACAAGTAGTAGTGAATCCGAAAGTTCCGTTTCTCCGCCGTACGGTATTCAACGGCGGAGAATACTCCTTGTTCTTCAACCGTAAAAGGCAATATGTGCAGATGTTTCCGGAAATCAACATCGGAAGTATTCATACATTTAAACATTGTTTCCTTTGCAGACCAGTGGAGCAGCAACGACCAGGTTTCCGTACCTTTATACCAAGATACACTTTCATCTTCCCTCACGAACTTATGAGCAACTTTCCGTACGCGTTCTCCATAACATTCGACATCAATGCCCACTTCTTTTTCCGGCCCGCCCAACAGAACAGCTACATAGCCTTTAGTATGCGAAATACTAATAGAAGCAGAACCGTCTGCCAAATAAGGTTTTCCACTGGACCGATAACCAATCTCCTTTTCTTCACCAAGCATTTTATACAATAATACACGAACTGCTAACCGTTCCAGTTTACGAGAATTAGCCGTAAATCCGCAAATATCAGCCTCATATTTTTCCTTATGGGGAAGCAAAGCAAGCAGTTCTTCCACTGTTTCATCTGCTTTCCAAATGCCCCACCTGCAGGAACTCCCGATATATTGTTTAAAAACAGGCATTATTTTTCTGTTTCAGAACCTTCACCAGCTGGTTCATTGACTGTGAACTTCACCTTTAGGATACGGCGATTGTCCATTTCAAGAACCTCAAATTCATAGCAATCGTAAACCACCTTTTCGTGGAGTACCGGAAATTCTCCCTTCAGTTCAAGCAAAAGCCCGGCCAAAGTATCCGCATCACCTGCTACTTCATCAAAAGTTTCTTCATCAATTTTGGTTATCTTATAGAAATCCGTCAACTGTGTTTTAGCTTCAAATACCCATGTATGATCATTGAGCACAGCATACGTACGCTCTTCATCATCGTATTCATCATTAATCTCTCCTACAATCTCCTCGATGATATCCTCCATTGTAACAATGCCCGAAGTACCTCCAAACTCATCGACAACGATGGCAATATGGATCTTGTTCGCCTGAAAATCACGCAAAAGGTCATCAATCATCTTCGTTTCAGGTACAAAGTAAGCAGGACGGACCAATGTCTGCCAACGAAAGTTGTCGCCCTTGCCCAAATGAGGAAGCAAATCCTTTATATAAAGAATCCCCTTTATATTATCCCGCGATTCGGCATATACCGGAATACGGGAATAGGCATTTTCCACAATACATTTCAACACATCGGAATAAGGAGTATTGATTTCCAAGTCCACCATATCCAGCCGGGAAGTCATCACTTCCTTAGCCGTTTCCTCACCAAAACGGATAATACCTTCCAAAATATTGCTTTCCTCTGAAATCTCACTCTTGTCCGTCAGTTCCAAAGCCTGTGAAAGTTCGTCGACAGAAATATTATAATTCTTTTTTGCCACACATCTGTTCACCAAAAAGGAAGAACGGACCAGCAATGCCGACAAAGGTGAAAAGAATTTCTTTAAAAAAGAAATGGCAGGAGCTGCCTTACGGCAAAACTTCAACGTGTTCTGTGCCGAATAAATTTTAGGCATGATTTCACCGAAAAGCAACAGCAGAAAAGTAAGGACAACCGTTATTAGCAGGAATTCCAGAATCACGGAATTTCCAAAGTGTATGGTGCTGGCAAAAAAGTAATTGCACAGCATGATAATGGTTACATTGACAAAATTATTAGAGATAAGAATAGTCGCTAACAAGCGTTCGGAATCATTCAGCAGGGCGCTGATACGTCTGTCCGAAGTATGTTTTCCTTCCTCTATCTCACTTAAATCAACAGGTGAAAGGGAAAAGAAAGCTATTTCCGAAGCAGACACAAAGCCTGAGGCATACAACAATAAAACAGCTAACAAGATAGCTATGATAGCTCCCATGGTAGGAGCTGTTACGGTTACACCGTCAAATAAATCCGCCAAGCGGCATAAATACGAGTCAGGGTCCAAGGAATCTGGTTTTAGTTAAACATCAAGTTCTCTTAATTAAAAAGGTAAATCGTCCGTCAGACTATTATCCGAGGCTTGCTGTTGTTGCAGAGCCGCTTGTGCAGACACCTGCTGCCGGGATACCGCTTGTGCCTGCGGTACATATCCTGTACCCGGTTGCTGCGAGGTGTTACGCGGGGTCAGCATCTCCATATTATCAGCAAAAATCTCGACAATGGTGCGTTTTATGCCATTCTGGTCATCGTATGAACGGCTGCGGATTTTCCCTTCTATGTAGAGTTTGTCGCCCTTACGGACATATTTTTCCGCAGTTTGGGCCAGTCCTCTCCATAACACGATATTATGCCATTCCGTACGTTCGGGAACCTGTGTTCCATTCTGCAACGTATAGGCACGATCGGTGGTGGCCAACGAGAAAGTGGCAACGGCAATGCCGGTATCCAAATATCTCACATCAGGGTCCTTTCCTACATTTCCAATCAAAATGACTTTATTTACTGACATTCTATTATTCCTTTTTAATTATTAGGCTCCAAAATTAGCGAAAAAAACTGATTCACCAAACGCGATACGGCAAATTTATGCAAATCTTCCACGCTTATTCTCTGATACTTCGCAAAAGAAGCCGAATTCTCAGGGAGAATCACTTCATAAAAATTTGCGTAAATCACCCGGTGGGATAACACGTGCTTCACCCCTTTCCGCACCAGCCGCACTATGGGCTCCTCTCCTCCGGCCAGCATCTCGCGAAACTGTGGCGATGCATACAGTTCCTCTTCCGTCCACTCACGATCCGTTTCTATCAAAGGCGGTTCATACAAATTTTTCCATATATCATTTCCGCTGCGCTTATGTATAAAGGTATACGCGCCCATGCGTACATATATATAATTAAAATAACGATTAGTCACCTTGTTTTTATGTTGCTTCACAGGCAAAGAGCCGGCAATCCCCTTCAGACGCGCCACACAAGAATCGTTTAGCGGACAAAACAGGCAGTCGGGCGCTACCGGAGTACACTGCAAAGCTCCAAAATCCATGATAGCCTGGTTGTAGAGACCAGGGCGCTCACGGTCCAGCAACTCATCGGCAACCCGGACAAACAGTTTCTTTCCTTCCGCCGAATCAATGGGGGTATCAATGCCCAACCAACGGGACAGCACCCGATACACATTACCGTCCACCACTGCGTATGGCATACCGTAAGCAAATGAACAAATAGCCGCTGCTGTATATTCTCCCACTCCTTTCAAAGCACGCACCCCAGTGTATGTTACAGGAAATCCTCCTGCCTCTGCCATCCTTCTGGCCGCAGCATGCAAATTTCTCGCACGGGAATAATACCCCAGCCCCTGCCAATATTTCATCACCTCATCCTCATCGGCTGCCGCCAGTGCGAACACATCAGGAAAACGGGCCACAAAACGTTGATAGTAATCATATCCCTGAACCACACGAGTTTGTTGTAGAATAATCTCCGAGATCCATATCAAATAAGGATTTTTTGTCCTTCTCCACGGCAAATCACGCCCGTTTTCCCTATACCAATCTATCAATTTTCTGCTAAAATTCTCCATATCAGTATTATATAAAAGTGCATTCTATGCAATATTTCCGCAAAAGTAAACCAAGAAAATGGAAGAAGATGCTTTTTTTAGGAAATTTATTCTGAATATATTTCTTAAAGAGGGAGAAAAGCTATATATTTGCAGTCCAAAAAATTAAGATATAAGTATAACAATAATTATTTAGCGAAATGACTAAAGCAGATATCGTAAACGAAATTACGAAAAATACCGGTATTGACAAGGTGACAGTGTTAACCACACTTGAGGCTTTCATGGATACAGTAAAGGATTCATTATCTAAAGAAGAAAATGTGTACCTGCGTGGTTTTGGAAGTTTTGTAGTGAAGAAAAGAGCTCAGAAGACTGCTCGCAACATTTCAAAGAACACTACAATCATTATTCCGGAGCACAATATTCCGGCATTTAAACCAGCTAAGACATTTACATTATCAGTAAAGAAATAATAAACAAGAGTATTAACCCATAAAATTTGAAGCTATGCCAAGCGGAAAGAAGAAAAAAAGACACAAAATGTCTACTCACAAGCGTAAAAAAAGACTAAGAAAGAACAGACATAAAAGCAAAAAATAATTTGTAGTCTGTCTGTGACGACAAATAAAGAACAAACCTTGCAAAGCAACAAAAGTCTTTCAGGTTTGTTCTTTGTTTAATGAGAAAAGTGAACAATTTAAAAATACAAAAGTGACAAGCGAACTAGTAGTAGACGTACAACCCAAAGAGATTTCCATCGCACTCCTTGAAGATAAAGCGTTGGTGGAATTTCAGAAAGAAGGGAGAAGTGCTTCCTTCAATGTGGGAAATATGTATTTGGGACGGGTAAAGAAACTAATGCCCGGCCTTAATGCCTGTTTCGTGGATGTCGGCTTTGAAAAAGATGCTTTTCTTCATTATCTAGACCTAGGTCCTCAATTTCATTCTTATCAGAAGTATCTGAAGCAAGTTTTAAGCGACCGTAAAAAACTTTTTCCCATCACAAAAGCTACTATGCTGCCTGATATTGAAAAGGAAGGGACGGTTTCAACCACCCTCCAACAAGGTCAGGAAGTTATTGTGCAGATTGTAAAGGAACCTATCTCGACCAAGGGCCCCAGACTAACCTGCGAATTGTCATTCGCCGGACGTTATTTGGTATTAATCCCTTTCAACGATAAGGTTTCGGTATCACAAAAAATTAAATCGAGCGAAGAACGCGCCCGTCTGAAACAGTTATTGCAAAGCATCAAACCGAAAAACTTCGGAGTGATTGTACGCACCGTAGCGGAAGGCAAAAGGGTGGCCGAGCTTGATGCAGAGCTTAAAGTCTTGCTGAAACATTGGGAAGAAACAATCACTAAAGTACAGAAGGCTCCCAAACTGCCGGCATTGGTATACGAAGAGACCAGCCGCACAGTGGCCATGTTGCGCGATCTTTTCAATCCGTCTTATGAGAACATCTATGTGAACGATGAAACAGTGTTCCATGAGATTAAGGATTATGTATCACTTATCGCCCCTGAACGAGCCGAAATCGTAAAACTGTACAAGGGTCAGCTTCCCATATTCGACAATTTCGGTATTACCAAACAAATCAAATCCTCTTTCGGGAAAACCATTTCGTATAAAAGTGGAGCTTACCTGATTATTGAACACACAGAAGCACTTCATGTAGTGGATGTCAATAGTGGAAACCGCTCCAAATCTGCCAACGGGCAGGAGGCTAACGCACTGGATGTAAACCTGGGTGCCGCCGACGAACTGGCACGCCAGTTAAGATTGCGTGATATGGGTGGTATTATCGTGGTTGACTTCATTGATATGAATCTAGCAGAGAACCGGCAGAAACTGTACGAACGTATGTGCCAAAACATGCAGAAAGACAGAGCAAAACATAACATTCTGCCCCTCAGTAAATTTGGATTGATGCAAATTACCCGCCAACGCGTGCGTCCTGCCATGGATGTCAACACGAATGAAACCTGTCCCACCTGCTTCGGGAAAGGTAGCATAAAGCCATCCATCCTTTTTACGGATACTTTGGAGAGTAAGATTGACTACCTGGTCAACAAATTGAAGATAAAGAGATTTACGCTGTACATCCATCCGTACATCGCAGCATATGTGAATCAGGGTCTGGTTTCCCTGAAGCGCAAATGGCAAATGAAATACGGATTCGGAATAAAGATTATCCCAGACCAAAGTCTGGCCTTCCTGCAATATCGGTTCACCGATGTTCACGGTGAGGAGATAGACATGAAAGAGGAAATCGAAATCAAGTAAAAGAAAAGGGAGTGATAAAAAATGTCACTCCCTTTCTTTATTTCACTACTCTAATATGCAAGGCTTGATTTCGACGTTTCACAAGCTCAAATACCAGTCACATTCTGCCGATTACAACTCACCCAACCATCACAAAGCTGGCAAAACAAAAGCACATCCGTTGCCCCTATTTTATTTACCTTGCTTATAGTCTTTCACTATTCCCTCCGCAATCCAATTTGCCAATGCCTGACGGTTATTCTTCAGAACCAGCCGTTGTTGGTCACGCTTGTTCCGAATATTTCCCAATTCCAAAAACACCGCTACGGGAGTCGTATTACGCAATACATACAAATTACGTTCACTCACCGTTCCGCGAAAGCCACGGTTTGGCTGATGCTTGTCATATTTCCTATCAAAGGTACGGTGCAAGTTATTGGCCAACCGCCTACCCTTCGTACTTTTAGGAGCGTTATAAAAAAACACATCTGTCTGCTGTCCCTTACTGCGACTGTCCACATGAATAAATACAGCTCGTTTGTAACTGCTCTTATCTTTCCGATACAGTTTATTCACCCAGTCACAACGTTGCTTCAAACGAGCCACCTGATTCAAGGGAATAGGATCTCCCATGCAAGTTTCACGTTTACTGTTTGCCAGGACATGACCGTCACGAATACCATCTTTCTTATCTTGAATGATAATATGCACCTTCGCACCTCGTGACAACAACTCACGTGCCAACCGCAGAATAATATCGTATGCATACTCATCCTCATGCAACTGACGCCCCTGATAGATACCGATGGCCCCAGGATCGGGACCTCCGTGACCACTCACCAAATAAAAACAAGCTCCGCTTAGTTCATTGGATGTAATCTGATAGGTAGCATATTCCTTTCCAAATAATGCCTCTTTGCCGGTACGAGGCTTTTTCTTCGCCAGAAGCGGTGATAGAACAAAAAATAAAAACGTGACAAATAGTACCGATCCTCTCATTATCTGTTATTTTTCTCCCAACATTTCATCTATCTTCTTGCACAAAGAAGAGAATTCTTCTTCATTGTACAAACGGGTCAGCATTACAATCTTGCCCGTTTTGTCAATCAATACATTACGGGTGATGCCCGCTTTACGGTCTGCATATCTGGCAAAAATATCAGCTCCCGGATCAAGAGCCAACGGATAGGTCACGCCGGTACGTTTGGCAAAAGCCACTACGGTTTCCAAAGGTTCGTCCCGATCCACTCCAAAGAGAGCAAACGCTTTATTATCCTTATGTTTCAACCAGATATCTTTTTCAATAAAAGGCATCTCCTTTCGGCAAACTCCACACCAACTGGCAGTGAACTGAAGCATCACCACCTTGCCACGCAAATCAGAGAGTTTCACTTTCTGTCCGTCTGTCAGTTCCATTTCAAAATCGGGAGCCATATCCCCTACCTTTACTATATAACCGGCATTATCAGGAGTAACCTGTTGTGCCTTCACCGGCTGGTTCAGCAAACATGCGCAAACCAGCAACATCAGACTCATAAACTTCTTCATCGTTCTTCTCTTATTTTTATATATTCGCTACAAAGATAGGCTATTCCATCATTTTTTCGTAATTTTGGCACCCAAAATAACTACCAACTTATCAAGAAGATGAATATTTTTTGGGATACAATCACTCATTACAATGCGGGTACCTGGATTTATCAAGTTATTATCACCCTTATCGGCATTATTTTAACCTGTTCTCTATTCAAAAGCCCCACAAAAAAAATAAAAGTAGCGATGAAGTTATATCTTATATTCTTGAATGTATGGATAGCTTCCGTGTATTACATGATTTATTGTGAACCAAGAAGTTACAACAGTGCTTTGGCAGGATTTTGGGGAATCATGGCCATCTTCTGGATTTATGACCTGAAAGTAAACTACACCCCTTTTGACCGGACTCACAAACATACCGCACTAGCCGTCCTGCTTTGTATGTTGCCATTGGCCTATCCACTCTTCTCCATTATAAGGGGGATGAGCTTTCCCATGATGACCTCACCTGTAATGCCTTGTTCGGTAGCGGTTTTCACCATCGGACTGCTGCTGGCATTTTCCAAACGAGTCAATATCTTTCTCGTCATGTTTCTCTGCCACTGGGCACTGATCGGTTTCACCAAAACTTACTTTTTCCATATTCCTGAAGATTTTCTGCTGGCAAGTTCGGCTGTACCGGGCCTTTATCTGTTCTTTAAAGAATACACAGCTTCCCATCTGCATACTTCCACCCTTTTCCGTGCCCGTATGATTAATCTCGCCCTGATTATTGCCTGCGGTGCAATCGGAGTGCTGTTCATGATATCTATGGTGTGCGAACTGGCTCAAGAACAGGCTTTATCGAAATAAAAACACGTCTTAATGAGGTACTTTGCAAAATCTTTCGTATTTTTGCCAACAAATTGAGTTAATGTTTTAACAGGATGAACGTATTAGAACTAAGTGAACAGGAGATTATCAGACGAAACAGTCTGAATGAATTGCGCGCTATGGGCATCGAGCCATACCCCGCAGCTGAGTATGTAACCAATGCATTTTCTACAGATATAAAAGCTGAGTTCAAGGATGATGAGGAACCTCGCAAAGTATCGGTAGCCGGACGTATGATGAGCCGCCGTGTGATGGGTAAAGCTTCATTTATCGAATTACAGGATTCAAAAGGCCGTATCCAGGTGTATATCACCCGTGATGACATCTGCCCGGATGAAAACAAAGAAATGTACAACACTGTGTTCAAACGTCTGCTGGACCTTGGTGACTTTATCGGTATAGAAGGATTCGTATTCAGAACCCAAATGGGTGAAATCAGTATCCACGCTAAAAAACTGACCGTACTGTCCAAGTCTATCAAACCGCTTCCTATTGTAAAATACAAAGACGGAGTCGCTTACGACAAGTTTGAAGACCCTGAACTGCGTTATCGCCAACGTTATGTTGACCTTGCTGTGAATGAAGAGATAAAAGATATCTTCATCAAGCGCAGTAAAGTATATAGCTCTATGCGCGAATATTTCAACTCAAAAGGTTATATGGAAGTGGAAACCCCGATTCTGCAATCCATTGCCGGCGGAGCAGCCGCACGTCCATTCATAACTCACCACAACGCACTGGATATGCCGCTGTACATGCGTATTGCCAGTGAGTTGTACCTGAAAAGACTAATTGTAGGTGGTTTCGAAGGAGTGTATGAAATAGGTAAGAACTTCCGTAACGAAGGAATGGACCGCACGCACAATCCTGAATTTACCTGCATGGAAATATATGTTGCCTACAAGGACTATAACTGGATGATGGAATTTACAGAAAAAATGATTGAAAAAATCTGTCTGGATGTAAACGGCACCACTCAAGTAAAAGTAGGCGACAACATCATTGACTTCAAAGCCCCGTACAAACGTGTCACCATGCTGGACTCTATCAAGGAACACACCGGCTATGATCTGACAGGCATGAACGAAGAACAGATACGAGAAGTTTGCCAGAAACTCAATATGGAGATTGACGACACAATGGGCAAAGGCAAACTGATCGATGAAATCTTCGGAGAATTCTGCGAAGGTACTTACATCCAGCCGACTTTCATCACCGACTATCCGAAAGAAATGTCTCCGCTGACAAAGATACACCGCAGCAATCCGGATTTGACCGAGCGTTTCGAGCTGATGGTGAACGGCAAGGAACTGTGTAATGCATACTCCGAATTAAACGACCCGATTGACCAGTTGGAACGTTTCGAAGAACAAATGAGACTGAGCGAAAAAGGAGATGATGAAGCTATGATTATTGACAAAGACTTCGTCCGTGCGCTGGAATATGGTATGCCCCCCACTTCGGGTATGGGAATCGGTATGGACCGTCTGACGATGCTGATGACCGGACAGTCTACCATTCAGGAAGTATTGTTCTTCCCCCAGATGCGTCCCGAAAAGATTACTCCGAAAGACACTCCTGCCAAATTTATGGAACTGGGAATTTCAGAAGACTGGGTTCCTGTCATTCAGAAAGCAGGCTATAACCTGGTGAGCGATATGAAAGAAGTGAATCCGCAGAAGCTGCATATGGACATTTGCGGAATCAACAAAAAATATAAATTGGAACTAACCAATCCTACGGTGGACGAAGTTGCCGGATGGATTGCGAAAATTGAGAATTGAGAATTTAAAGATTGAGAATTATTCCAATTGTCAATTATCCATCATAAATAATAAGCATGAAATTGCCCGGTAAAATAGCGATAATGGGTGGTGGCAGCTGGGCCACGGCTATTGCAAAAATAGTCTTGGCTCAGGCTGAATCAATCAACTGGTATATGCGCCGCGACGACCGAATTGAAGAATTCAAACGTTTGGGACATAATCCGGCTTATCTGACAAGTGTGCGCTTTGAAATAAAGAACATCAACTTCTCTTCAGATATCAACAAGATAGTAAAGGAATCGGA
>ENA-OOWV01002375-OOWV01002375.1-human-gut-metagenome-genome-assembly--contig:-NODE-2375-length-10441-cov-7.253418_pt1 | contig 10441 bp, 5 predicted proteins | sample MGYA00241584_ERZ501337 | MGnify/ENA primary metagenome ERZ501337 (study PRJEB25962, sample SAMEA2042744) | human gut metagenome | biome: human gut; feature: human-associated habitat; material: faeces... | reverse complement strand
AATATAGCCGTATCTTCTTATAATAATGGCGAATTAGGATATCCGGGAGCTGCCATCGGCACCGGATGGAATGGAGTGGATGGTTTACAATTATCCTGTGGCGATATCCGGATATTAAGTGGATCTGTGGAGGTAACGGGCGGAAATATTGGTTATGGAGTGTTAAAGCCTGTGTCTGGAAATAGCATGAAAGGCGGCAGTGTCACTATTTCCGAGGAGGTGCAGTTAGAGCTGCCGCTTGAAAGCAAAATTGAGCCCCGGGGAGACTGTACCTACGGAAAGAAAACATTCCGGATCACCGCATATGATAACCAGCTACCAGATGGAACCTATACGGCGGACATATCCCTGTATCGGGAAAATGATACAGGAAAAGACTCTCCGGTTTATCAGACAAAGGCAGAAATGACCGTCTCCGGATTTAGGGGAACGATACCGGATATAACCCAGTGGATAGGCCATTCTGGAAATATGCAGATGGTTGTAGAGCTGAAGCCTTCCGGTGGCGGGGAAGGTAAGACGATGGATGGAAGGGTTGTTCTAAACAAAGGAAAGGATGAAGCCATCTCCGTCACGCTGGGAAAAGCCGCTTACCAGAAGACAATGGATCTGACCATCCATGATGGCCGTTTGAAGAATGATAAGAATTATACACTGACGGTTCGACTGGGGGAAGAAGCAAGCGAAGACGGCACTGCACCGGATGTAGTAACCTATTCATCTAAAAAAGCTTCCGGTTATCAGATAAAGACGGATAAAGTCAGCTGGTATACGCCTCTGTCCGGAGAGGTTCCGGTATCGGTTCTGGTAAAGGAAGAAGGAGGGGAAGGAGAAAGTAATAGCTTTACAGTAACAGGAACCCTCACGATGAAGTCAGAGGAGGAAAAGAATCTTTCCCTTACCATCGGAGAACCCCTGTATCCTGTCCGGTTCCACTTCTATTCATCAAAGGTGCAGGCGGCAGCGAATGTATCCCTGACAGCCGGACGGCTGGCTGGAGCTGCTTTAGAAGCTCCGGTGGAATTAAAGCAGGAAGAAGGCCAGTTTGCCTTTGACGGGAAGCTGACAATCGATGCAGCAGCAGGCAATCATGCATATGCTCTGGCATATCTTCCGGCCGGAAATTACCGGTTTGTGATAAATACAGGTATCACAGAATTAGGAAGCTCCGGTGGAAGCTTTACTCTGGACAACGAAACGGTAAAGGCTGAGGCTGCCGGAACGGATATCACCGTATTAAATGCGGCAGAGGCACTGGAGGGAGAGCTGGATCTTTCCCTTGGAAATATATCTTTTTCCGGGGAAGATGGTAAGCTGACAATATTATATTCTAAAACAGATGGTTCCGGCCAGGTGGTTACAGCAAGGTTAATAGACCAGCCCTACGATAAATGCTATCGGATCACTTCATCTGGGAATAAGGTAGAGAAGTATCATCTCTCCGTGGATATCCCAGCTTCCAGGGAACTAAAGCTCGTATTAAAGAATCTTACGATTACACCGGAAAAGGCTATCGCACCGATTCAGATAAACGGAGAGTCCCAGGTGATCACCTATCTGGAAGGGGAAAACAAGATTTCGATTAATAAATCAGAGAAATCTTCATCAAGGTTCACTGTTTCACCTGCCGGCATCAGTGTGGCGAAAGGTGCAAAGCTTACGATTGACAATGAGCCGGGACAGCAGGGCTCCATAGAGGTGCTCAATAATACAAATGTAGACAGGAGTGGTGCAGCAATTGGAGGAAATGGAGAGCAGGATGCAGGAATCATTCACATCAAGGGGGGAACTGTAAGTGCAACTTCCGCTTCTAAAGGAGCGGCTATTGGTGCTTCGGTAGGAAAAAGTGTAGAAGAAATACGGATTAGCGGAGGAAATGTAACTGCAAAAAGTAGTGGTGGTGCCGGAATCGGAACAGGAGGTGCTTTTAGGAAGGAGGAAAGAACCGGTAAAATCGTGATTGAAGGCGGAACGGTGAATGCAAGCTCGTGGAGTGGTGCCGGAATTGGAAGCGGTTATGGATATGTCCCTGGAAGCTCAGCGATAATTGCAAAGATTGAGATTCATGGTGGAATGATTACAGCTTATTCTGAACAGGGAGCCTGCATCGGAAGTGGTAATTACAGTTCATCGAAGGTGCTGATTGACGGCGGTACAATCTGCTTAGATAATAAAGACCCAGGGTATAGGCGCGTTGCTCATATTGGAAAGGGGTATGACAATTCTACACTGCCACAAACTGATGTGACGATTACGGGCGGAACGATCTGTTTGATAGGGGCGAATGGATATAACCAGCGACCGATCATTTATGGTTGGGAACAGGTAGATGGAAAGGGGCAACAGAATAAGCCAAAAGATGCGAAGGGTAACCCGGTTTATTACACCACAGCGGATCTGACCGGTATCTATGAGAATAATACACTGGTTGAAAAAGCAGGTATTGAAGGAAGCACCTACGGCTTTAAGGATGTCCGGACAGATTCTAACGGAAAGCTCTATATGTACCTTCCGGCTTCGGATGCAGTGAAAGCCTCCTTTGGCGGTGTGGAATTTACCGGAAAGGTTGAGGCAGGTAAGGATGAGAATGTATTGGAGCGTAAAGAGACCTATATTGATTATCAAAGGGAAGTCCTGAAAAATATGGCTCTGTATGATCTCGAATATGCGAGATCCAAGAGGGTTATAGCTTGGACAAAGATCCCGGCAGGCGGCGAGGTGCCTCTGACGGAAATTCTGGATAAACAGCTGGAGAGTGCGACCGAGATTACTCTGTATGTGCGAAAGGCGGCCGCAGGTTCCGAAGCAGCAGGCGAAGCAGCCGAGATAAAGCTTCCGGTAAGACCGAAAAAACCGGATCCGATACAGGGAACAGATGTAACGAAAGACAGCTACTCTATCAAGGTAAAAGGACAGGTCGATTCCCGTTATGAGTACGGAATAGCCGAATCTCTGGCTGGTGAGCCTAAGTGGCAGTCGGAGAAGAAGTTTGCATCGAATCCGGCTAACACCTATTATATAACCCTTCGTGTGAAAGCAACAGACAGCAGATTTGCATCGAAGCCGGCTGAACGCTTATCGGTGACAACACCGGATATCTTACAGATCGGCGGCTCCGGCACTGTATCCTTTGAAGCGAAGGGAACCTATGGACAGACACTTGATCAGATTCCGGTACAGCTGGCAGAGGGATTTCGGGTCGTTAATTATAGTGGATTACCGGTTTCAGGAACATGGAGCTTCAGTGTGAATCAGAGCGGAACGTCCGCTTCCTCCATTTATCCGGAGGTAAAGGGAACCACTGCATATCAGGTAGAATTTAGCCCGGAGGGAGCATCGGAAGGGCAGTATGGAGAAACTTTGACCCAAAGTGTGATTCCGGAGATATCTCCGATAGAGTTGCAGGCAGTTGTTAAGACACCCATTGAAAAGTCCTATGACGGAAGTACCGATATCGCGTTAGAGGCGACGGTAAAGATAGGAGCTTCGGGTCAGAGCTATACCATCAGTGGCCTGAAAGGAAGCTTTGAAGATGCCAATGCCGGAACCGGTAAGACGATAACCGTTGATTCCTCAGAGGCAAGGGTTGAGACGGGTGAGAGTGCAGTGAATCTGCAAAATTACCTTATCACATATCCAGCCCAGACCGGAACGATCCATCAGATACAGGGTTCGGTTTCGATCGATCCGCAAACATGGACCGGAGAAAAAACCTATGGAGACGACAGCTTTCCACTGACAGGTGTGAAGAGAGTGGGAGATGGAGTTCTGAACTATACAAGCTCTGATGAAAAGGTTCTCACCGTGGACGCACAGGGACAGGTGACCATCAAAGGTGTCGGTTCTGCAGAGGTAAGCATCACCATGGCAGACGGAACGAATTACCTTGGCACAAGCACACCGGCAAAGGGAACGATCACCATTGAAAAAGGAACACTCACCCTTGCCTTAACGGCTGTGAACCGGAGTACCGGAGCGCAGCAGCCGGAAGGGATTCTCGGGACCTACGAGGATGATTTTGATATCATTGCACGTATTCAGGGAGCGTATGGTGACAGGCTGCAGGGTATGATCCACTTCTATGATAATGGAAATCAGAATCCGGATACGATCCCTGTAGGGGAAGCTGGAACTGCGGTTCTCAACCTGACGAAGCCGGGAGTCGCATCCGTAGGAACGCACCGGATGACAGCCGAGTTTGATTTTGACACTCATCAGGAGTGGGCGGCCAAATACAAAACGCCTGCTCCGGCTGCATTTACATTTACGATCGGAAAGGTGGCTGCACCGCAGATCACCTGGCCGACGGCAGCGTCGGTGAAGGCGGGAAGTCCTCTGAGTGATTCTGCCTTATCAGGAGGAAGCACCGAATACGGAAGCTTTGCCTGGAAGGATCCAGCCCAGACGGCACAGGCGGGCACCCATAGCTACGAGGTGGTATTTACACCGAATGAATGGGCATCCGCTCGTTATGAGATCGCAGCGATGACCGGTACGGCAGAAGTGACAGCAATGGAAGATAAGCCGGGTGAAACGGAAAAGCCGGGTGAAGCAGGCAAGCCGGGAGAAACGGGAAAACCAGGCGAAGCAGGCAAACCGGGCGAGACGGAAAAGCCTGGCGAAACGGGCAAGCCGGACGAATCAGACAAATCGAACGGATCGAACAGAACGGATGATTCGGATGATTCGGATAAGCCGGAAAAACCAAACCGCAACAGCTCGTCCTCCGGACAGAATAAAACCTCCGGCAGCGGTGAAGTCAGCCACGATTCAGTCAAAGGAACGATCGACAGTATGACAGGAATTATCACAGGAGAAACAAACAGCTTTGTCAATGACGGAAAGAGCCATTGGATGATGGATGAGCATGGCTGGTGGTTACGCTTTGCAGATAATACCTATCCGAAGGGCATTGTACGTGATTCCGGTGATATTTCGCATAGCTGGGAGCAGATCAACGGAAATTGGTGGGCCTTTGATGAAGCTGGCTATGCTAAGACAGGCTGGTTAAGAGATGAAGATTACAGCGGGTGGTTCTATATGGATCTGGAACGCGGCATGCAGACCGGCTGGGTGCTTCTCGATGGAGCATGGTACTATTTTAACCCGAATTCCGATGGAAAGAGAGGGATTATGTACGCCGGACAAAGGACACCGGATGGATACTATGTAGATAAAAACGGTGTCTGGGACGGAAGAAGCAAGCAGTAAAGCGAGTTTCAAGCCGAACCTCCGTGAGACTTGGCACGTGATTCTGGTCATCGAAGCTGACATGCTTCTATCAGAATCACTGCGCATCTTCGCGGAGAGATGCTCTTGCACTAAGTATAGAATAATCCGGAAGGGATCTGCAGGCTTTGGGAATCCTTCCGGATTTCTATTTATTTACTTATTTTCGTGCCAAAAAAACAACAATTCGTGTGCATTTGCTTGACATGTTGATCTGATTATTGAATAATGAAAGCAGAGCAATAGACTGACTATATGAGCGTATATTAAGTATGAAAAGGAATCAGAAAGGGGCGTTGTGTTAATGAAAAATACACGAAAAGCAGCGGCGGTCTGGCTGGCCATGTCGTTGGCAATATCGACAGCTTTTGGGAATACAGCATGGGGAGAGATTCGGCCGGATACAGGGAATAACCGGTGTGTCCATGTGCATACAGCAGAGTGCTACAAAGATGCAGACGAAACAGCAACTCCATCCCAGATCGGAAGGGAGCCTACGGAATGTACCCACATTTGTAGCGTAGAAAGTGGCTGTATACGGGATATAGACCTGCTCAGAACGGGGCAGCACTTTCTGTCAGCACGCCATCCAATGCGAAAGATACCACAGCCACAGGTGGAACCGTCACACCGGTTTCACAGACGAAGATCCTGTCATGGTCATGGTTTGATCCGGAGGAAAATCTGCTTGATGGCAGACTGGAGCTCACCGGAATCACTGAGGAAGTGCAGCCATCCTTTACAGAGATCACCGAATATTTACCAACGGCCATTATTGCCCGGGTAGAAGAAGGCAAAGACGGCGAAAAAGTTGAAGATGAGGAAGAAAAGAATCTGTCAATCACCAACTGGAGCTGCCCGGAGTATGTGCAGGACGAAGAAGGTCGCTGGCCACTGGAAGGCACCTATGAGTTTAAAGCAGAGCTGCCGGAGGGGTATGAGCTGGCAGAGGGCGTGGACGCGCTGGTGGTGGAAGTGGTCAAGTCCGGCCCGGCCTGCCACACCGGGGCCGAGAGCTGTTTCTTCAACGAAGTATACGTCTCCCCAGAGCTGAAACAGTTCAGCTGGCAGGGCCTGTATGAGCTGATCAAAGGCCGCAAGGATTCCCCCAAAGAGGGCAGCTACACCACCTACCTGTTTGAAAAGGGCAAGGAGAAGATCCTGAAAAAGGTGGGCGAAGAGTGCACCGAGGTCATCATTGCGGGCGAAAAAGAGGATAAGGAAGAGACCGTTTACGAGATCAGCGATCTTGCCTACCATGTTCTGGTGCTGATGGTCAGCGCCGGCATCACGGTGGAGGATGTGACCCGTGAACTGGAAAAACGTCACGTCATTGACCACAAGGTCAAACAGGAAAGGATGCAGTGAATTATCTATGGCAGATTATAAGAAGTCCAGTGTCCATTGCCACTCCACCATGTGCGATGGCAAAAATACCTTGCAGGATATGGCAAGTGCTGCGTGTGCGCAGGGCTTGACCACGCTGGGCTTCACCGGCCATAGCTACACCCAGCGCGACCGCGAATACTGCATGAGCCCCAGCCGCACCGCCCAGTACAAGGCCACCATCGCAAAGCTCAAGGCCGAGTACAAGGGCAAGGTGGATATCCTGTGCGGCATCGAGTGGGACATCCTGAGCGAGGATAAGCGCACCGGCTACGATTACTGGATTGGCAGCGCACACCACCTGTACGGCAAGAACACCGGAAAGTATTACGAGATCGATTTCCGTCCGCAGGACCTGTGGGACTGCATCAACGATGATTTTGACGCAGACCCCCTTGCCGCTGTGGAAGCCTACTTTGCCGAGGTGGAAAAGGTGGCTGCCCTCAAGCCGGATATTCTGGCCCACATCGACCTCATCAAGAAGCTGAATGCCAACGGCGAGTTCTTCGACGAAGAATCGCCCCGCTACAAGGCCGCTGCCCTCAAGGCACTGCAGGCCGCAAAGGCAAACGACTGCCTGCTGGAAGTGAACACCGGCGGCGTGTACCGCGGCTACCGCAAGGACTTCTACCCCGGCCCGTGGCTGCTGGGCGAGTGGCAGAAGATGGGCGGCAAGGTCATCATCACTTCTGATTCTCATGATATCAACAGCCTGACCTACGGCTTTGACGAAGCTGCCGCCGCCATCAAGGCTGCAGGCTTTACCAGCGTGCAGGTGCTTACCGGCAACGGCTTCGAGACGCAGGAACTGTAAAAAATTGGAGATAACCCTCTCCGTCAATGCTTCGCATTGCCACCTCCCCCGAAAGGGGGAGGTTTTGCTGTTTCTTTTACGCAGCATAAAAGCTCCCCCCTTCGGGGGAGCTGGCGAGCGTCAGCGAGACTGAGAGGGTTGTTTTGCGGTAAAAATAGAACTTTGGAGGAACCCTATGACCCACGCGCAGCCCCAAAAGAAAAGCTTCTTCAACATGAACGTAGACCTGATGCACGGGCCTATTTTAAAAAGCCTGCTGCTGTTCATGCTGCCCATTCTGGTTTCCAACCTGTTCCAGCAGCTCTACAACACGGTGGATACCATGATCGTTGGCAATGTGCTGGGCGATACAGCCCTTGCCGCCATTGGCTCCTGCGGCTCGATCTACGAGCTTTTAGTCGGCTTTGGCATCGGTATCGGCAATGGCCTTGCCATCGTTGCAGCGCGCTCCTACGGCGCGCAGGACGAAGACCTGCTCAAGCGCACGGTGGTGGGATCGGTCGTCATTGGCCTGATCGCCTCGCTGGTCATTACAACGGCAGGCTTTTTCGGCCTGCATGCCCTGCTGCAGCTGCTGGATACCCCGGCAGAAATTCTGGAAGATGCCTACAGCTACATCATCGTGATCGACCTTGGCGTTGTGGTCATGTTTATGTATAACCTGTGCGCAGGCCTGCTGCGCGCCATTGGCAACAGCGTAATGCCGCTGGTGTTCCTGCTCATCAGCTCGGTGCTGAACGTGGGGCTGGACCTGTGGTTCATTGCCGGGGTTGGCATGGGCGTGCGGGGCGCAGCGGTGGCAACGGTCATTGCACAGGGCATCTCGGTGGTGCTGTGCGTTCTGTACGTGCTGGCAAGGGTGTGCATCCTCATCCCGGAGAAAAAGCATTTCGCCGTGGGCAGTCATCTCTACTGGGAGCTGTTCAGCCAGAGCATCTCCATGGGCCTGATGAGCAGCATCGTGTCTGCGGGTTCGGTGGTGCTGCAGTACGGCATCAACGGGCTTGGCACCCTGACCATTGCGGGGCACACCGCTGCCCGCAAGCTGTTTGCCTTTACGGAGATGCCGCTCATCTCCATGGCGAACGCCGGTTCCACCTTCGTTTCCCAGAACCGCGGCGCAAACCAGCCCGACCGTGTGCGCAGGGGAATGCGGCAGATGTATCTGTACTCGGTGGTGGTGATGGTCGCCGCCGTGGTGCTGATGAACTTTGGTGCTCAGTGGATGGTGCAGCTGATCTCCGGCTCTTCGGAACCCATCGTGCTGGAAAACGGTGCGCGGTACCTGCTGTGGAACGCACCGTTCTATGCCGTTCTGGGGGTGCTGCTGTGCACCCGCTACGCGCTGCAGAGCCTTGGCCAAAAGGTGCTGCCGCTGTTCTCCAGCGTGATCGAGCTGGTGGGCAAGGTGATCTTTGTGCTGGTGTTCATCCCGAAATTCCAGTACAATGCGGTCATCCTGTGCGAGCCCATCATCTGGTTCTTCATGACGGCATATCTGGTGGCGGTGTACCTGCACGAGCCCTTTGTTTTCCCGAAAAAATAACCCTCTCAGTTATCGCTGCGCGATGCCAGCTCTCCCGAAAGGGAGAGCTTTTTGCATTTTACGGGAAGCACAAAGAAAGCTCCCCCTTTCGGGGGAGCTGGATGCGAACAAAGTGAGCAGACTGAAAGGGGCTACAGCGCCGAATAGCCAAAGCTGTTCACCAGCGCATCGATGTGCTGGCCGGCCTTGCACAGGGGGCAGTCGCGGCTGTCGAAGCTGGCGTAGTCCGGCAGGCTGGCGGGGTCAAAGATGGAGGTGACCTCATAGCCCATGCACTCATGGGTGGTGGCAAAAATAGCGGAAAGGCCTGCCACGGTGCCGCCGTAGTAGTTCACGGCCTCCACAGCGGCCTGCACGGTGTAGCCGGTGGTGATGGAAGCGGCCAGAATGAGCACATGCTTGCCCTTGACCATGGGGGCCAGATTGTCGCGCAGGATGATCTGGCTGCCGGTGGTGTACTCCGGGGTGATGACATAGATGGTCTGGTGGGCGTTCATGTTGGCAAAGCCGTCCTTGGTCAGCTCGTTGGCAAGGCAGGTGCCGATCACCTGCGTGCCGTCCAGACAGAGCACGGTGTCCACAATGGTGCTGTGCTGGTAAGCGGCCACCAGCTCCTTTGCCACGGCCTTGGCCTCGGAAAGGCGGGACTTCTGGGTGGTGACATCGATGTAATAGTTGATATGGCTGTGGCTGGTAGCAAAGTGGCCCTTTGCTACGCGCAGGAACAGGTTACTTTTTTTGGTGGGAAGCTTTACCATATTGATCATCGAAACAACACTCCTTTTCAGGTTTTCCGGGTTGCCCCTCAAATGCAAAAAGCACCGCATCGCTGCGATGCTCCTGCACATTTTTATAACCCTATTGTACCGGAAAAGAAACCTGTGCACAAGGCATAAATCCACTAAAAAACTTTGTGCGTTTTACATGATATCGCCCAAAACTTGGATACAAATGGCCCGCATACGCAAAAAGACCCGCACCACAGGGTGCGGGCCTTTAATGCAAAAGTAAAATCAGTCCACAATCGTAACCTTGATGGCATCGGTGATGTCCCAAGTGGCATAGATATCACTGTAGGAATCAGTGATGCTACCGTTTGCGTACATCTTCGGAATGTACAGCACCTGAACCTTGGATGCGCTGGTAAGGTTCTCAATCCCGGAAACCTTCAGCGTAGGAGTCACAGTAGTCTTCGCATCGACACTGGCGTTGGAACCACCTACCAAATCAATCGTGACACCGGAGACACCCTGATAATAAGTATGCAGCTTATTGTCAGCATCGGTAACATTTACCTGGAAATGCTGCTGGTTGACCTGCAGGCTCACCTTGGTATAGATCTCAAACTCGCAAGTGAGCGTAGTACGATTATAGGTGGCGCTCTTCAGCGTGGCTTCACAGATGCCGTCGCCCGGCTTCAGGGTGTCACCGGTCTTGCCGACAGGACGGTTCGGGTTGGAGCAGCC
>ENA-OOWV01002368-OOWV01002368.1-human-gut-metagenome-genome-assembly--contig:-NODE-2368-length-10459-cov-3.078143_pt1 | contig 10459 bp, 10 predicted proteins | sample MGYA00241584_ERZ501337 | MGnify/ENA primary metagenome ERZ501337 (study PRJEB25962, sample SAMEA2042744) | human gut metagenome | biome: human gut; feature: human-associated habitat; material: faeces... | reverse complement strand
GAGGCACATATTTAATTGATGTGGATGATAGAACAAAACAAACTTTGAAATACTTTGAAGAAAACAATATAAAGAATTTATATCTTTGTCACTGTACATCTTTTAGGGTAAAAAGTTTTATAGATAATGTTATTCCACTTAAAGAAGTGGGAGTAGGTATGAAAATAAAAATTGATTAAAGGGTATTATATAAAGTATTTTATTTATGAATAAGGGACGTAGGGATTAATTCCTATGTCCTTTTATATTTTGAAAAATTAAATTTATTAAAAGTATTTAATGAAATTTTATTAAAAATGTTTAATCCTGTCAAAAAAGCACTAATACCAATTAAAATAATAGAAACAATTGTGCCAGAAATTTCTTGCGAAAGTTCACGAGATTTGCAGATATTTAATATAATTTGTCCAATTGAACAAATTAATCCACCAACCCAGAATGCATTAAAACAATTTTTTATAATTGGAGAGTTAGGGGAGTTTTTATTAACATAGTTTTGATATTCTTTTTTTGAATCTAATGGTTTCATAAATACCTCCTAATAAAAGTAAAATAAATACTTGACGTTTAAATCTTACAGATGTAAGATATGAGAGGGGTAGTATTTACCGAAAAAAGAAATCATGATTGCTTTGACATAACTTTTTAAATGGAGAGAACAATTTTTTTTTAAATGAAATCTTACAACTGTAAGAAAAGGAGATGCTATGACGAAAAAAAAGAAAAAAAGCAGGATATACATTATATGGCTCGTGAATTTATGTTTGATTACAGCTGTGGTTGCCTTTTTTGTATGGTATGAAAGTGTACCTGATGTATCACCGGAGAAGGTTCTTAAAACATATATGGCTCATATTTCAAATCGAGAATATGAACAAATGTATGAAATGATTGATGCAGGAATATCTGGGAATATCAGTCAGGAAGATTTTGTAAAACGTAATTCTGCTATTTATGAGGGAATTGATGTAGATAATATGAAAGTTCATATCACATCTTATGATAAAGAACAAAAAGAGATCTGTTATGAAGCATCTATGGATACTGTTGCAGGAAACGTAACTTTTGAAAATAAGGCATCATTTATACTGGAAAAAGGCAAATATAAGCTGATATGGAATGATTCTTTGATATTTCCAGAGCTGGATTCCACAGATAAAGTAAAAGTGTCTACAACAAGTGCTAAGAGAGGGCAGATTATAGACCGAAATGGTCACTTGCTTGCAGGCGAGGGAGTGGCTTCTTCTATAGGCGTAGTTCCAGGAAAATTAGAGAATAAGAATGATGCTATCAGCCAGTTGGCAGAATTATTGGAAATGAAAACAGAAGATATAGAAAAAAAATTAGCGGCAAAATGGGTAAAAGATGATTCATTTGTACCATTAAAAACAGTTCCAAAGGTGAATGAATTAAAACTGATGTCGATTGAGCCAGATCAGGAAACATTGGCAGAGAAAGACAGACAGGAGAAATTATTAGAGATTCCAGGTGTGAAAATTTCAGATATCACTGTAAGGGAATACCCACTGGGGGAGGCTGCTGCACATTTAGTAGGATATGTTCAAAACGTTACAGCAGAAGATTTAGAAGAACACGCAGGGGAGGGATATACATCGAACAGTGTGATTGGAAAAAGTGGAATGGAAGGGTTATTTGAAAAAGAATTAAAGGGACAGAATGGGTGTGCTATTTCTATTGTTGATTCAAACGGCAATAAGAAAAAAATCGTAGTAAGCACGATTGTGGAAAATGGAAAAGATATAAAACTAACGATAGATTCGGATTTGCAAAAAGAATTATATGAACAATTTAAAGATGATAAGAGCTGTTCAGTTGCTATCAATCAGTATACGGGAGAAGTATTGGCTTTAGTCAGTACACCGTCATATGATAACAATGATTTTATTATGGGAATGTCAAATGAAAAATGGACTGCACTTAATGAAGATGAAAGAAAACCTATGTATAACCGTTTTCGACAGGTCTGGTGTCCGGGCTCTACGTTTAAGCCTATCATAGCTGCTATTGGATTAACAACAGGGGCAATTGATCCAGATGAGGATTATGGGAATGAAGGATTGAGCTGGCAGAAAGATTCCTCATGGGGATCTTATTATGTAACGACGCTTCATGCTTATGAGCCGGTTATTCTAAAAAATGCTTTAATTTATTCGGATAATATTTATTTTGCAAAGGCGGCATTAAAAATTGGGGAAAACGATATGGAAAGTTCATTAACAAAACTGGGATTCAATGATGTACTTCCATTTGATATTAAGATGGCAAAATCGCAGTTTTCCAATACAGAAAAAATTGAAAAAGAGGTACAGTTGGCTGATAGTGGCTATGGACAAGGTCAGATTCTTGTGAATCCTTTGCATATGGCTTGTATGTATTCTGCATTTTGCAATGAAGGAAATATGATAGAACCATATCTTACATATAAGGAAGATGCAATGCCGGATGTCTGGATTAAAGAAGCATTTACAAAGGATGTGGCGCAAACTGTTTTGGAGGATATGAAAGAAGTCATAAACAATTCTCATGGAACTGGCTATGCAGCACATAGAACGGATATTATATTAGCCGGAAAAACGGGAACTGCAGAAATCAAAGCATCAAAAGATGATACAACGGGGACTGAATTGGGATGGTTTTCTGTTTTTACAACGGACAAGAATATGGAGCGTCCCATTATGATCGTCAGCATGGTAGAAGACGTAAAAGGAAGAGGTGGAAGCGGTTATGTTGTCAAAAAAGATAGTCAGATTCTTGAAAAGTGGTTTTCTGGTAATTAGTATAGGTTTTTCGATGGGGATTTCGGGATGTAAAGGGAATACAGAAGAACCAGTATCTTCTGAACCTATTGAAATTGTCAGTGAGAAAGGAATGGATGACAATTTTATAAATATTCCGATAGATATTTATGCGGAAGCCACAACAAAAAATAAGCTGAAGGATATGGAAACAGTACGTAAAGTTGTAGAAAGATTTGGGGAATGTGGATACGCGGCAGTTGATTGTGAAAATCGAGTTGATATGACACAAATACAAAATGTGATAGATTTTTGTGATTCGGTGGAAAAACAAGAAAAAGCAGAAGTGACAATACTCCAAGTGAGCAGTCTGGGAGGATTTTCGGTCTACCATTTACAGACAGAAAAAGGAGTGGTTCATGTGAAAAGATGCTATTACGGATACAAAGATGGGATTATGAAAAGTGAGGATGAAGGTGAATATCAAACCGATTATTGGAGATATACCGATGATGGATATCTGATGTTTTCTGGAACTTATTTTTCAGAAGAATTGTATGTATTAACATTAAGTTCTGCAGAAGAGCATGTAGCATTTCGTATACTGCCATTGGATGCAAAGTGTCGGGAATTAAATGAAAAATATCTTTTGCCAATAGGATATGAGTTAAATAATATGTTTTTAGTGGATTGGAATGAGGATGATTTTGGGGAACTGAATTTCTATGACATGTTTGATTTGTTGTATCCAAAGTTGCATAATGAAAAATTTCCATATGTAGCAGATGATAACTTAGGCATAGGTGCAGTTTATCATATTCCTAAAACAGAGTTTGAAAATGTAATTATGGAATATTTTAATATCGACAGTGATAAATTGCAGAAAAAAACTATTTACGATTATCAAACTCAAACATACGAATATAAACCAAGAGGATTTTATGAGATAGAGTATCCAGAATATCCGTATTCCGAGGTGGTTGGGTATAAAGAACATTCGGATGGGACGATAACGCTCAACGTTCATGTGATATATCCGTATGCAGGCGATTCAAATGTATATATGCATGATGTTACGGTCAGACCATTATCTGACGGGGGATTCCAGTATGTATCAAATTACATTGTTTCAGAGGAAGAAAATAACAACATTACATGGCATACACCGCGTTTAACTGAAGATGAATGGAATGATATATACGGAGGACAGTGATGGAAGATATGAAATGGTTTGTAAAAAAGTTTGGAATCATTTTTGTGATTCTATTGGTGATGATTGTAAGTACAGGAATTTTTTATGAAAAGAATGCGAGAACATCATCAGCAGAGGAGATATGGGAAATGTGACTGAATGGAAAGGACAATATTTATGAAAAAGCGTATTTGGTTCATTGTACTGATCAGTTGCCTGTTATGTGGATGCATAAGGAAAGATATGACATCAGATAGTCAGTTGATGGATAGTAGAGATGTTGATTCTACGGAAGAAAACGAGAATGCAAAAGAAGATGTTGCAGAACAGTGGGAAAAAGGTTATGACCTTCCAATAGATGAGCCGGAAAGAAAAGAAGCAGAGGATGAGTGTAAAATGATTCTGGAGCTTATTTCTGATATTTATACTCAGGCAGATAAAGGGGAGGCAGTTAATACGGTTCTGGATGATAAGACAATCTATAAAATGCAGGATCGGATAAAAGAAAAAGGGTATCCGGTTATAACGATGAAAGCATATGCAGCAATGGAAAATTATAAAAAAGTCGAAGATTTTCTTAAAAACTGTCAGGAAGAGAAAGCTGGTTTTATAGTGCTTTACGAGTTGCAGTCAGATGGTGGCATTGGCAGAGATAAATTTATTTTTGATGGAAAGGACATGTATTTAATAAGTGCGTGTGCTATATGGAACACCAATGATACATATGGATTGTCCTATATATCTTATGCAAGGATAAAGGAGTGGAAATATACGGATAAAGGATGGTTTTGTTATGAATTATGTGTTCCGGAACCGCCGGAGGTTACAGAGATTGTTGACGGAAGCTGTCTGGTAAGAATAAAGCCATTATCTAAGGAACAACGGGAAATGTCAGAAAGATGCGTACAAGGTCTGGGGTATCAGGGAAATAATCTTTTATGCTCGAATTGGGATACTGACCATATGGAAAAACTGGACTATAATGGAATATATGAATATCTGTATGCCATGAAACATCAGAAAGCGTTTGATGCCGAGGATTATCCAAATGGAATACCAAAAGAAGAATTTGAGAGTTTGATCATGGAATATCTTCCGGTAACAGCAGAGCAAATTCAGGAATATGCGGTATTTGATGAAAAAAATCAGACTTATGTATGGGTACGACTAGGCTGCCTTAACTATGCACCAACTTTTTTTGGAACTTCGTTGCCGGAGGTTATTGATATCAAAGAAAATGAGGATGGAACAGTGACATTAACGGTGGATGCGGTGTGTGATATGGTCATTTGTGATGATGCGGTCATAACCCATGAACTTACAGTAAAGTTTGCTGATGATGGTAGCTTTCAATATTTGGGGAATGAAATCCTTGATGATGGAATTATGCATATACCAGATTACCAATACCGTATTAAAGAATGATTTGATAATACTGGTGTTTTATGGTATTTTTACAGATATGAAGAAAGGAGACTTACATGAAATATATTTATAAAATCACGGGAAAAGTAAGTTTAATACTATATATATTTATGTTGTATCAATTCTGGCATCTATGTCAATATGGTGGCTTGAGAAGGCATATACCGATGTTGGCGTTAGGTATAATAGGATTGGTTGGCACAGTGGTTCTCTGGCTGATTTCGAAAAGGCATAATCAAGAAGTTAATTCAGGAGATAATGGAAATAAGAAACTTTTCTATACGGAAATGATACTCCTTATAGCAGCAACTTTATTCTTTGGTGGACGTATCGTTTATTCTGCAGTTCCGTATCACGGGGCACTGTCTTGGAAACTTGATGAGTGGATGCGTAAAAAAGAAGTAGAACTGGAGCATAATAATCTTTTTGAGGATGGTGTAGAAGGGATTCTGATGGATTTGGATGAAGCATTGCAACTGCCGGAAGAACTCTATATTGCAAATAAATATCAGGTGTCATTTGATGAAAACGGAACGATTCAAAGGATTTATGCATTCATATATGGAAAAAATGAGGCTGGAGAGAAAAAGACGTATCTTATTGATTATGACGCAGACAGCAGTAATGATATGACTGTTTGGATAGATGGTAATGTGAATGGAGAATATAGTGACGATATGCGTTTGTCTCCAATGATTGAAATTTTGAACAATTCAGACTGGACGAGTCAGGTAGAGGCGTGGGCTGAAACATTTGAAGAGCAGCAGATTTATGAAATACTCTATATGGGGCGAAGATCTTTTAGTTCAGAGGAAGGCTTACAATATATTTCGGGAGATGCAGATGGTGATGGAACTGAAACAGGAACCGGCAATTTTACTCAGCTTAGAAGCGGTGGAGAAATCGTTGGGTTTGAGGTATCTTTGCATATTCCTGATTTAAATAGTGTCACACCTGTTCGATATATTATGGAGCCTGAGTACGTCAGTCAACAAGAATTGAAGCAGGAGAATACGATGCAGCAGGTGGAGGATGCTAAAGATACAGAAAGTTGGACTGTGGATCAAAGTGATGGAACTATGTATTTCTTTTTAGATGAAAATAATGGATGGCGTTTGGTGATAACGGATGCAGCTGCCGGAAGCAGATTTTATGTAATGGAAAAGACAATGGATGGTGGTTCTACTTGGGAATGCATAAATGATGATCCGTTCAGTGGACAATTGGGAGTTGCAGAAGGTTTAATATTTTATGATGAGAACTTTGGGGTTGCAGGAATTACAGGCGCATCCCAGTCCTATTCCCGCTTATATGTCACTCGCGATGGCGGAAGGGCCTTTGAAGAAATGAAACTTCCAATGGATCTTGTTTCAGAATTACCACAAATCGCTATCGATTGCGGATTTACGGTGGAGGATTTTGATTACCTGAATATGCCTGAAAAAGAGGACGACACATTGACGATAACGGTTACCACAGATGCAGCGGAGAAAGATGGGATTGTATTTCAGTCAACTGATTATGGAGCGACATGGGAATACAAAGGGCTTGTTCAGATAGCGAATTAAGAAAAATCGGGTAAAAGTCAGAGATTGACCTTTACCCGATTCTTTATTTCCAGATATTCATGTCAGACAAGATAGACATGGTTATTTCAGTTGCGTTGCTTCCGGTAGCATCGCTGTCTGCACCAATGTTGGTAGCAAAAAAGTATGTATTATCTGCAGTTTCGATATAACCGATAAACCATCCGTTCACATCCTGGCCATCCACACGTCCGGTTCCGGTCTTTCCGTAGAATGTTCCGGCATCGGAAGAAGAAAGGCAGATGGAATCTTTTACTGCATTGATGTTTTCAGGAGCAAATCCAAAGTTGTTATTCTGCAGCTGGGTTAAAAGTTCGACTTGCTCTATTGGAGAAATTTTCAAGGAAGACTCCATCCAATAGGTGGAGAAATCACCGCTCATGTTCTTATTTCCATATCCGATTTCCTTGATATAATCGTAAACGGAAGTAGTACCAAGTTGTTCGTCCACTGATTGGAAGTACCAGTTCACAGATGAAGCCATAGCAGACTGCAAGGTCTGATCAGCGTTCCATGCTTCAAACGGATAGTTTTCTCCATTCCATGCAATAAAAGAATCCTGTGGTGTAATGACACCTTCTTCCAATCCAAATAAAGCATCATATATCTTGTAAGTGGAATCCGGCGCAACTCGTAGCGTAGCATGTTCTATATCATGTATGCTCCAGACATCATTTCTAAGATCGTATAAAACAAAGCTTCCTTCGTATTTTCCAAAGTATTTAGAAAAATCTACATATGAAATATTTTCTGAGGAAGATTTCCATTGGTAGCGACTTTCGTCCGCTGCATATGTAGAAATAAAAGGTGTAAGTCCCATTATTAGAACTGTGGTCAGTATAAAAGCAGTCATGCCTTTTAATTTCTTGCAAAACGTTGGTTTCTCATAAGAGGCAATGTTGATAATGCGACGCTTCATTTGTTTCATGTTTCCACTAAGGTTGGCGGCAAAAGGAAAAGGAGAAAAGGAGACCTTTTCTATAAAGTTAATCAGCGTATTTCCGTAATCTTCATAATCGTCCTCTTTAAGCATTTTTAGAACAGAAGTGTCACAGGCAACTTCTCTGTCATTACGCATTTCTCTTAGTGCAAACCAGACAAAGGGGTTAAACCAATAAAGAACTCCGGCAAAGTTCATAAGATAATTGGCAATGGCATCCTTATGTCTGTAGTGTTGCAGTTCATGTAATAGCATATATCTCATATCAGATTCGTGATAATCTGAGATTAAATGAATTGGAAGATAAATACATGGCTTCAAAAATCCTACGATAATAGGTGATTTCAAAAAAGCGGTACTGTACACAGGAATATTCCTTGTTATTTTCATCTCATTCAAGCATTTGTTATACAGTCTGCGAACCTCTGAGTTCTGAAGGGGGAGCGCAGATTTCTTTATTGTGCGTAAACGAAGAGAAGATTTGATCACCAATATCATCATCGCAAGCATTCCCACAATCCATATACCTAATAAAATGTATCCGGTAACTGATAGCGTGTCTTTATTTACAGAAAGGGCAAAGTCATTCATCCAATTTGTAGTACCAGATAAACCGGTATCCATAACATTATTTGCACCAACATCGGCATGAGAAGCGGAAGAGTTTCTTACGCTACTGAGCCATGAGAAAATTTGCGGGAAACTAACTAGACGGAAGGGCATAAAAGGTACTGTTAAAAGTCCGAGTAACAGCAACCACAGATTATACTGCATCCGGCTGGACAAGTTGTTTCTGAATACCCATTTGGCTATCAAAAGAATTCCGATGATACCGCTGATCAATACATTGCATAATAAAAAGCGTATCATGAAATTAGCCATGTTAATCGCCTCCTTTTTTTCCTCTCTTGGATAGAAGAGAGCGAAGCGTTTCTATTTCTGGTTCTGTCAGTTTGTCATTTTCTATGTATGCAGATAACATAGCTGTAATATCCCCGTCATAATAACGATTAAGAAAGGAATTACTTTCTTGGCAAATATATTCACTTTCTTTTACTAATGGAGTATAAACGAAAACACGACTTTTTTTTTCATAAGTGAGTACACCTTTAGTAACAAGACGTTTAATAAGTGTTTGTATCGTTTTAGGACTCCAGCTTGTGGACTGCAGTAATTTTTCTGTTATTTCATTGGTGTTAATTGGAGCATGTTTCCATACGATTTTCATAACTTCATATTCAGCTTCCGAAATTTGTGGTAAATTCTTCATGTAAATCTCTCCTTAAATCTTACGCCTGTAATAAGAATAGTATATTCTGTATTTGTTGAAATGTCAATTTTGGAAAAATAGTTGACTGTAAAAGGAAACAAAGAAATAGAATTTACTTTTACAGAATTTGAGATTCTTTTACTGTTAGCGCAAAATGCTGGAATGGTATTTAGCAAGGAGAAAATATATAATTATAATATTGTTTGTAAAGAGCCATATTTTGGTGATTATAATATTGTCATGAGCCATATCCGCAACCTGCGTGGAAAAATAGAAGATAATCCAAGTAAACCGATTTACATACAGACTGTATGGGGAGTAGGGTATCGCTTTAATAAAAATTTAAGCAGTGGCCTGTGAGTTATAATTCAGATCACTGCTTATTTTTCCTTTTTAACACCCAAGAGATATTCACAATTCAGCAAGGGCAACCACTTCATAATCGCTACTTTTTTGAACCGTCTGTAATTTGTTCTAACATACCGATACTTTCAATAAAATCCTTTTCGACTGGAGAGAGTGTATCATCCAGTCGATTCTTATATTTATCATATTCCGCATGAGCTTTTTCGATAGCCTGTTTATGGCTGATGCGACCGCTACTTGTAAGAATATCACGTCGGGGCATTTTCAGATAATCGTCAATGGTTTCCAGCCAGTCTTTCATATACATAGGTTCTTTGTTAAGGGCGTGTACCTCAGCAATATCAAGGTAAGCCCCATATTTTCTTTTTCTGAATCGGCACGCTCATAGATTACTTCGGCGGCGGTATGCTTGTGGGCAGCCCAGTGCATTTTGTTTTGAACCTGTTTGAAGAACAGAGCTTTCAGCATGGGAATTATAATCAATGCTGGTAGCATAGATTTCCAGTACCTCGATGGGATTTCACACGGTAGCCTACGGAGATAATGACGTCAAGGTTGTAGTAATCTACGTTATATTTTTTGCCATCTGTGGCAGTATATGCAAATGAATCATATGAGCTATAAAGGGTTTTCGAGAATTGACAGAGAATTTGTAGGATAATATAATGTGTATATTCCAGTGGCAAAGGATGAGCAGGTATTACTATAAAAAAAGAAAGCAATAAGAGGAGATTAAGTTGAAAAAGAAAAAAGATGAGATAACTATCCGCTCTAGCGCGGCGGAATACTTAACCTATGTTGCCTCTGTTGGTGATAAGCAGGACAGTGTTGAGATGCGCTATGAGGATGAAAATATATGGCTGACACAGAGAATGATGGCCACATTGTATGATGTTGGTTTACCGACAATAAATGAACATATTA
>ENA-OOWV01002364-OOWV01002364.1-human-gut-metagenome-genome-assembly--contig:-NODE-2364-length-10473-cov-2.011902_pt1 | contig 10473 bp, 8 predicted proteins | sample MGYA00241584_ERZ501337 | MGnify/ENA primary metagenome ERZ501337 (study PRJEB25962, sample SAMEA2042744) | human gut metagenome | biome: human gut; feature: human-associated habitat; material: faeces... | reverse complement strand
TTTCTGGCATAATTGGCTGTCTTTTGACAAAAAATTGAACTAATTCAGCTTTAGTGTCATACTTAGTTTGAACAAATATAAACATTGGAGATGATAGAAATGGATATACAAAAAAAATGAATTTTTAGTTTTGAAGGAGGTCTCTATATGTTTAACATTCGTAAAATGGTTCGTGTTCTTCCAATTACGTTTATCTTAATGTATGCATTAGGCGTATTTGGAATTCTAAGTGGTGTGTCATTACGCAATGATGCTTTGATCCAAACATCACAATTATTCTGCACATATTCGATCATACCATCTTTTATCGTAACACTTATTTTTTCATTCATTAACATCGAAAACAAAAATACGAAACTGCTCATCTATTCGATCTTATTTATTATCTTAGCTGTCGGTCTTTTCATTTATATCCAGAATAACAACTATGAATCCATGGAAATGATGCAGAATTTCATTTTATTTCCTATTTTATTCATTTGTGTTTTATTGATCGTCTTCTATGAAATTAAATTTCTTAAAGATTGATTTTACCTTTCTTCCATATAAAAAGATAGTCAGTTTGATCAAGTGACTATCTTTTTTTGTGTCTTATTTTTCAATCAATGATTCATTCCAGTGTTCGTTTGGTTCAACACCTAACAATTCACATACAGTTGCAGCAATGTTACTTAGACCAAGATTGTCTTCATGTTTTAATTTAACATCTGCACCATATACGAAGAATGGAACACGATTCAAAGTATGAGAAGTCTTAGCTTTTAAAGGAGCTCCTTCTTTCTTAGGTTTTTCATACATTTCATCCGCATTACCGTGGTCAGCTGTTACCAATAAGATACCATTTACTTTATCAACGGATTTGATGACACGTGCAAGAGCTAAATCGACAGATTCAACACCAATGATCGTAGCAGGTAGGCTTCCTGTATGTCCAACCATATCTCCGTTTGGATAGTTAGTACGTAAGAAATCATATTCTCCACTTTCGATTGCAGCACAGAATTGATCTGTAATTTCTGCAGATTTCATCCAAGGACGCTGTTCGAATGGAACAACATCTGATTTGATTTCTACATAAGTTTCTAAATTCTCATCAAATTTCTCGCTTCGGTTACCATTCCAGAAATATGTAACATGACCAAATTTCTGTGTTTCGCTGATTGCATATTCACGAATTCCGTGCTTGCAAAGTTCTTCAGTCAATGTGTATTTGATCTTTGGTGGTTCTGTCAAATATTTATGAGGGATGTTAAGGTCTGCATCATACTGTAACATACCAGCATACAATACTTTTGGATTCTTAACACGGTCAAATTTATCAAATGATTCATCTCCATCAAATGCACGAGAAAGTTCTAATGCACGATCCCCTCTAAAGTTGAACAAGATAACACTATCACCGTCATCAATTGTTCCAACTGGCTGACCATCTTTGGCAATAACAAATCCTGGAAGATCCTGGTCAATAACACCTAGTTCATTACGATATGTTTCAATCGCTTCTGTTGCACTTTCAAACTGACGGCCTTCACCCATTACATGAATATGCCATCCCTGTTCTACCATAGACCAGTTTGCTTCATAACGGTCCATGGTGATCTGCATACGTCCTCCACCGCTGGCAATGCATGCATGGAAATTATCATCATTTAATCCAGCCATGAAGTTCTCAATATCATCAATATATGTCAATGCACTTGTTTCTGGAACATCACGTCCATCCAATAATGCATGAACACGTACTTCTTTGATTCCTTCTACTTTTGCCTGTTCAATCAAAGCTTTTAAATGATTAATGTGAGAATGCACGTTACCATCTGATAACAATCCGATAAAATGCATCTTGTGATCTTTTGCGTTTTCAGCTAATTCTTTCCAAGTCTTTGAATTAAAGATCTCTTTGGATTCGATATTCTCGTTAACTAATTTAGCTCCCTGAGAATAAATCTGTCCACATCCAATTGCGTTATGACCTACTTCTGAGTTACCCATATCTCCATCTGATGGCAATCCTACCGCAAGTCCGTGTGCACGAATTGATGTGTTAGGACAATTTTCCCATAAATAATCTAATGTTGGTTTGTTAGCTAAAGCTACGGCATTTCCTAGATTGGATTCATTGATTCCAACACCGTCCATAACTACTAAAATAACCGGTCTTTTTGTCATTTTTTTTATCCTCCATATTATCGAAATAAATATACCACTTATAACTTTTAAATTCAATTTTAAACACTGTTGTTTAAAGGCTATTTTACGGATACTTTCCTTCTCTTTCCTTTTAATTCTATAACTTTTAAACGAAATACAGTTGTATTTTTAACAGGCTTCAAACTAAATGGAAATTCAGAAGCATGATAATGTTTCATCAGTATCTTTAATCCCTTTATTTTTTTATCTTCACTTACTATTTCAATGAATCCTTTTCCAGTCACACTTTCATATTCCATCGTACATGACATTTTTTCATCATTCAATACGAGCTGATGCGCATGATCCATCTCAAAACTCGCTCTGTGATTTTTTTTAATCAAATCAAGTTTCTTTCCTTCATTAGCACAATGAAAATATATATACAGTTGTCCATCTTCTATATCTATTCCAAAATTAAGTGGAACCAAATATGGAAATTCTCCATCATTTAATCCTAAGACTAAACTATCGCAATCTAAGATTACTTGAAGAATTTCGTTAAATTCTTTGATTTCTCGATCGCCTCTACGCATTATTTAATCCTCCTTGAAGTTCTTTTATTCTATGAACCAATGTAGTCTGACGAATTCTTTTTTGTTTTAACTTTACCTGTTTTTCAAACAAAGGTTGATTTCCAATCAAGATCAATTCTTTTTTTGCTCGTGATACGGCTGTATATAAAAGTCGTTTTTCTAACATATATCTTGCGTTTGGTTCTACAATACAAATCACGCTTTCATATTCAGACCCTTGGGCCTTATGAACACTGATACAATAAGCATGATTTAGATAATATAGAAAATCGCTGGAAAAGTCGACGATCGTATTGCCAAAATCAACGCTTATGACATGATTAACCCGATCAACTGTATCAATTGATACAATGGCTCCAATATCCCCATTATAAACATCGTCGTCTGGCAAGTTTTTCAACAACATGACTTTATCCCCTTCACGAAATACTGTAGTTCCAACACGAAACTGACTTTTGGAATTCGATTGTGGATTGTATAAAGCCTGCATATACACATTGATCGCATCGATACCGGCAACACCTTTATACATTGGCGCCAAGATCTGTAGATTATCCATATCTTTATTGCGAACGATTTCATCCAGACATTCCATAATATCTTTGGCATCTCTTTCAATAAAAGTGACCCCATCTTCATAGAAGCATCTTTCCTCTTTACGAATTTGACTTGCCAAGGTTATGATTCCAGATCCTTCGCTTTGACGGAAAATCTTTTCTAGATGAATGATTGGGCAAATATGGCTTGCAATTAGATCTTCAAAGACCTTGCCCGGACCTACACTTTCAAGCTGATCTTCATCCCCAATTAAAAGAATTCGGCAATATCGTGGCAGTGCTTTTAATAACTGTGCAAATAAATGCGTATCAACCATGCTAAACTCATCCACGATCAAAAAATCAATTTCCAATGGGTCTTCTTCATTCTTGGCAAACGTATTATCATCTTTATTCCATTGCAACAAAGAATGAATCGTTCTTGAATCACAACTTGACAGCTGAGCCAAACGCTTGCTGGCACGTCCGGTTGGTGCACACAATTGAATCGTTGCATCTGGAAAAAAAGAACGACAGATATTCAAGATTCCTTTTACAGTCGTTGTCTTACCTGTACCTGGGCCTCCATTTAAGATAAAAAAGCTCTTTTCAAAGAACAAACGAATGGCCTTCTTTTGTTCTTCATCATATTCAATCGCATAACTAAACTCGACTTCTTTGATTTTTTGTTCCAATTCCATTTCATCAACTGACTCAACTTCAAAGATATGCTCAAACAGATGGCTTGCTATTGAAATTTCGTCATCATATAAACTAAAAGGATAGACTTTCCCTTCTTCTATATGAATGCTTTTTTGAACAGATAGCCGCTCTAAAGAAGCTTGTATATCTTCATTTGTGGCGCCTTTACATCTTTCCATCAAACTGACTAAAGTGATATACGTATTTCCGCTCATCATTGCAAGCTGTCTAGCTGTTTCATAAATATAGGCATCCAGCCTTCGATTATCATTTTTATCAATCTGAAAACCATCTGCCAATTTTAAAGCCGATTTATACCCAAATCCATAAATCTCATAATACGGTAAAAAACAATTCTCTTTTAATGTATCTAAAACCTTATCTTTATAAGTATCTTCCAACAAGCGAATCTTTCGATCATCCAAACCAAATTTCATCAACTGAATATAGGTATCATTAAAGCCTTCAAATTCTTCAATACCTTTTTTTATGATATCGATACGCTTTTGATTCAATTTTGGAATTTGATACAAAATCGAATAATCTTCCTGAATTTGTTCCAAACAAGTATCGCCTAATAGTTCATAGATTTGTCTGGCTGTTTGTTTACCAATTGTAGGAAATGCATCGGAAGATAAAAAGTGTATGATCGCATCTTCATGCGTTGGCAATATCTTCTTATAAGATTCTATCTTAAACTGCGTACCATATTTAGGATGACGAATATACTCTCCACTTAATTCATATTCCTGATCTTCTATAGGATCAACGATGCGTCCAGCACCAGTAAATAAATGATAGGTATTTGTCTGTGAAAAACTGGCAACCACATAGTGCGTTTCCTTATTTTCAAAAATGATATATTCAAGTTTTGCTAAAACGCTATCCATTGATACGCTCCTGGTAGGTACTCAAAATCTTTCCATTTAAATCCTGTCCATCTACATAGACTTCTTCGATAACACCACCGCCAATACATTTAAAGCCATCATAGAATACGGCTTCCTGACCAATAGTTACACTAGCAATCTTTTGTGGATATCTCACTAGTGCAGTAGTTTCATCAAGGACTTTAAGATAAATGTCCTGATCTGGTTGACGATATCTAAATTTACATGTGCATTTTTCAGGAATATCATTCTTATCTTTAACAATCCAGTTAATTCCTTTGACAAGACAAGAATCAGAATACAACCACTCTTTATGCGTATGATGACAGACAAATAGAACATTCTTCTGCACATCTTTCCCAATTACGAACCAAGGCCCCTTTTCATGATCGATATTGAGACCTTTTCTTTGTCCAATCGTGTAATAAAGAACGCCTACATGTCTGCCAACAACCTTGCCTGTATCAACATCTACGATATCCCCATCTTGACTCGGTAAATAATTAGATAAGAATTGTCTGAAATTTCTTTCCCCAATGAAACAAATTCCCGTACTGTCTTTCTTTGTCGCAACACTTTCTAAATTCAGTTTTGTGGCAATTTCTCTGACTTTTGGCTTAGTTAGTTTTCCTAATGGAAACAATGTTTTGTGCAATGCTGCTGGACTAACCTGACATAGAAAGTATGTCTGATCTTTGTTAGTATCCGCTGCTCTAGTAAGATAAGTAAATGAACCTTCTGTCATATTGGAACAATAATGACCAGTGGCAACCATATCAAAACCCTGCTTCATCGCATAATCAAAGAAGGCATCAAACTTAATGTATTTATTACATAAGATATCTGGGTTTGGTGTTCGCCCCTTTTTGTATTCAGATAAAAATGTTTTAAACACATAATCCCAATATTCTTTTATAAAGTCTACTCGCTGCAAAGGAAGATTTAAATGCTCTGCCACTGCCTTTGCATCTTGATAATCTTGCTCCTGTGGACAAGTATCATCTTGAATCGTAGGATTTCCTGCGATATCACCGTTGGCATAACTATCCCAGTTACGCATAAAACAACAGGTAACATCATATCCCTGCTCTTTTAACAAATAAGCCGCAACAGCTGAATCGACTCCACCACTTAATCCTACTAGTACCTTCATACGTATCAACTCCTGCCTCATATTATAGCTTTTGAAAGAAAAAAAGAAAATGCCAATTAAGCATTTTCTTCAATAAAGGCATTATATGTCTCATCGTCATCACATACGATTTCCAAGACTCTTTTTCCATTCTTCAAAGTGGATGTGATCCGCTTAGAAAAATCACTTGAGGTACTTTTTATCATGAGTTCAACACCATCTGCAATTTTATATTTCTTGGTTCTCTTATTTTCTATAGAAGAAGGTACTGTTTTAAATTCAGTGTCAAAATGTTTTCTTTCAGGCAAAGCCAACAAACAATCCTTGATTACGTCTTTCTCTATTTCATTTGAGACTGGTTCATAATTATCAATTAAAGTTTCTACATAATCTGAATAATTCAAATTTTGAGGCGTATTCATTGCATTTTGAACTTCATTAGACAACACCACGTAATCTCTAGGAGAACTAGTCTTAATTGCACTCTTTAGTTCATTGTCAATTGCCTTATATGCATTATATGTGTTAAATGCATCATCTCTTTTTTCTTCCAGCTCTAAAAAAGAAACAGTCCAATATTTAGCCTTAGTATCTGTGAAAACAGAAACATCATTAAATACAATATGATCATTGATCGAATACATATGATAAACAGCAAATTTCCAGATACTTTTCTTTTCTGAAGAAAAACCACTATTTCGATGCAGACTTGTTCCATCATACCATTCACTATGTTCTACTTTAGCCAAGATATATTCATATTCATCATCAGAATTTTGTACAAGAGCTTGTACAAGACTTCCTCTTTTAACCTTTGATCCCGTTGGATAAATTTTTGCCTGCGCTAACTTTTCTGACTCCAATAACTTTAAAGCTATTTTATCTGAAAGTTCATTACGATACTCTATATCCGTATCGTTTACAATTCTTTGAATACAGTCTGAAATCAAATCCTCTTCATGCATGATTACATATGCTTTGGCTTTTTCATTATGATTTGAAAAATCAACAAAATCATTAATAAAACTATCAAAATCTTCTGAGATATCATTTCTTACTGTACGCTCATTATCTACATCAACTAAATGAAATGATTTATATAATATGTTCATATTGTATCTCCTCGAAGTATTATAACAAACTTTACATTTAAATTGTCAAAAACATATGTTTTTCCATTTAATCTAACCCATTAACATAAACATTAATCTAATCTTTCATTTTCCCTAAAATTATATATTCGCTAAAAAATTCTATATAAAAAGGTGGTATAACCCACCTTTTAAACATTATTTATGATTTTTTCTTCTTTTAGATAAAATACCAAATCCTGCTAAACCTCCAGCAGCAACCAGTAATAAGACGATCCATAATCCATATTTATTCTGTACCCCTGTATTCGCGGATTCCGTCTGACTGGAGTTTTCCTTATCTTTTACCGTAAAGTACGCTTCAACACTACCGGTATTAAACTCAAAACGAATTTTATGTTTTCCTGCTGATAAAGTATCTAGGAAAGAAGGTTTTAAAGTAAGGATCGTACTTCCAGATTTGATATCATAATCTGTATCCTTTAATTCTTTTCCATCTACAAGAACTTTCTTAAACTCTTTGATATCCGTATCAATTTTAAAGGTCAATCCTTCTTTGCTTCCTTTTGTCCATTCTTGGTTTGCACCACTAACAAATTTCGGAAGTTTCGCAATGATTGTATCTTCTAAAGTAATTTTATGTTCCGCTTTTTCATCGCTGAAATATTTATTGCATACTTCACAATACCAGTATTCTATATTTCCAGCTGCATCTACTGTTGGCTTTTTCTCGTCAACTTTTGTTAGGTTATGCCCTGTTGCTGGAACAATCGTTTCTTCTTGTTTCAATTCCTTTGTTAATGCTTCGTCCTGGAAATACTTTCTACAAGCTTCACAATACCAATATTCGATATTACCTTTTTCTGTACAAGTAGGATCTTTTCTTTCCACTTTGATAGCATTATGTTTTACATTGAACTTCACATTTACTGTTGTAGAAGTTGATTGTCCATTATTTGTACCAGTGATTACAATATCTTCTTCGTAGCTACCTGCTAAAAGACCATTCTTAGGCTGTACTGTAAATTCTGCAGTTTCTCCAACATTCAATTCTGTCTTAGATAGAGTTCCAACATCAAATGATGTACTTGATGGTTGATCCAAAGTAATTGGTTGGTTTCCATCATTTGTGATCATAATAGTCTTAACTTCTGGTGTATAGCCTTCTATTGCATCCGCAAAGCTTATATCACCACTATTTTGGATACTATAAATCGGATCTACATTTTTAACAGTAATCGTTAATTCTTTACTTACACTTCCTACATCATTGCTTGCAGTTACAGTAAAGACATAATTACCTAGAACAGTAGGTATTCCAGTAATTTTACCACCTTTTGATAAGCTCAATCCAGTAGGTAAAGACCCTTGTGTTACACTCCATTCGATTGGTTCAGAACCATCAGCTGTAAGAAAAGCAGAATATTCTTCATTTACTTTTCCTTCAGGTAAAGATTCGGTTGTGATAGATGGAGCATAAACAACTTTTCCACCAGTTTCACCTGTCAACACACCACCATTCTCAACAATGATTGTACCATTATTAGTTAAATGATTATTACTGTTCAGAGAAGATCCACTAGGAATTCTCAAAGTTTCATCCTGGTTAATAGTAATGCTTTCATCCAAGGTCACATCGCCGTACACGGTGCCGCTCTTGCCGTCAAAGACGATACCGCCGTTGCCGTCACTACCTGCACTAACCTGAACTTCACTTGCTTGTGAAGCAATCAATATTTTACTGTCTCTGGTATCCACCACTGCGTTGCCGCTGACGGTCAGGCTGGAAGTGCCAGCATTGCTCGTGCCAGACCAATAATAGTAAATTCCGACATTACCATTGCCACCGGTGGTCAGGCTTCCATTATTTACCGTAATAGTAGAAGTGGATGATGCGTCGGTACTAGAGATTAGATAAACTCCATACAGGGCAGGAGATGAAGCTGTAACATCCGCACCGTCGATATCCAGGTTCCTATTCTTTGAACTACAAAGCGTAATTCCTGAATTACTCCCTTTCGGTTCGACATCTAAGCTGCCAGGACCCTTAATAGACAAGGAGGCATTTCCAGTCGTGGACTCTACACGAATCCCGCCGGTTCCCGTTATGGTACTCGTTCCTTGGGATACTACTATTGTGAGAGAAACATCAGCAGACTGACTAAAAGCAATCACACTACCGGGATATGTGAAACCTCCTCCAACAGTCACATCTTGATAGTTAACAATCTTCGCCTCATTCAGCGTAAGGGTGAAGGTGGCGGCATCATAGGAAAACTGACCGTTGGCAGGTTCTGTACCGTCAACCTTTGTCCAGGTTCCATTTTGGTTTTCATAGCAGCCGCTTTCTGTGATTTGCTGGCCGCCTACGTAGAGTTCAATTCCGTCTGCCGCCATCACAGCAACTGTCGTACTTGGTACAAGTCCTACTACTAATAGGATTGCTGTAAGGATAGATATTAGCTTGTTCCATATTCGTTTCTTCATTTTCTTTCCTCCTTCTTTTCTTTTATGTATGCTTTTAAAGATGAACGTATCGCATTTAACTGAAGATTTAGATATTCTTCATCTTCAAATAAAGCATAATGTACACATGCTCTAACAAAGATATACGTCATGCCTTGAATATAATCAGCTGGCATTCCTAATTTGTTTGATAGTTCATTGGCATATTCTTTATAACGTACATTGACGCCTTTAAAGAATTCTTTTCCTTGTTCTCGATATTTAGGACTAGAATAGACCTGATACATGAATCGATATTTCTTTCCATGAAGTTTTGCTGTAAGATATGGCTTTTCATTTAAGAAACGTTTGATATCTTCAAAACTTGTAGGAGCTTTTGCGATGATATGATCTTTTGCCTTTGCCATATAATAAGTTATGGCTTAAATTACTAAATTATCTTTTAAACCAAGTGGTAGATAAATCCTCTCACTTGCGATAACATTCAATTCAGCTAAATTAAGCATACTTGTTTTTTTATTATTTTTCTAATTTAATTTTACAAGAAAATTTTATGCAATTCAATAAACGATGGTTACTTCTAAAATCACAACTTATAAAATGAAATTTAAGTATCGATGATAATAAATAAAAAAAAAGTGAATCCTTGTGGATTCACTAAATTTAATCTATATTTTAAGAAAATCAAAATATTTTCTGTTTTTTCAAGCAATGGTGCCATTACCGATGTTATGACGAACTGACAAACAACCAAATGATGAAGAGGTTATTTAGATTGCATTCAATTCTTTATTAATTAAATTATATATTAATTTTAAAAAATATCAATTTAAATTAAATAATATTCCTCTTCAATTCGTAAAGAAGAAATACAGTGAATATTCCAAAGTGGCGGAGCCATCTAATCCGACAAAATAGAGCCACTTATTC
>ENA-OOWV01002356-OOWV01002356.1-human-gut-metagenome-genome-assembly--contig:-NODE-2356-length-10506-cov-6.703952_pt1 | contig 10506 bp, 8 predicted proteins | sample MGYA00241584_ERZ501337 | MGnify/ENA primary metagenome ERZ501337 (study PRJEB25962, sample SAMEA2042744) | human gut metagenome | biome: human gut; feature: human-associated habitat; material: faeces... | reverse complement strand
CCGCTACCGCGTTGACCCGTATCTGGCCATCGCCGTCATCAAGACCGAGAGCAAATTCCAGGATGACGTCCACTCGCATCGCGGCGCCATCGGCCTCATGCAGCTCATGCCCGACACAGCCGAGTGGATCGCCGGACAGCTCGAGGACCCCGCGTACTCCGTCGAGGCCATCCACGAGCCCGAGCGCAACATCCGCTACGGCATCTGGTACCTGAGCAGCCTGCAGCGCGAATTCGGCGGCAACGACGTCCTCGCCCTCGCCGCCTACAACGCCGGCCGCGGCAACGTCCAGGAATGGATCCGCGACAACGGCTGGCCCGCCGACTTCCACGACATCGACGCCATCCCCTACCAGGAGACCCGCGAATACGTCCGCAAAGTCCTGCTGACCGAGCGCAAATACCGCAGCCTCTACCCCGCAGCAGATGGGACAGGCAGCGGCATGAAGGACTGAGTAAGCCTCAAACAGCCAAGCGTCTTCAAGGGAAGCAATCCCTTTGAAGGCGCTTTTTTCATGCCTGCTCCACCTATTGGCAGGATTTCCTTAAGAAATGGCGAATTTCTTATTTTACGATAGAGATATTATCATATAGAGAATGGAGCGTATCACAGCATGGTAACTGGTGCATTGAAAAGCAAGATTGACAGCCTTTGGGAGATTTTCTGGACAGGCGGGTTGACGAATCCTCTCGATGTCATTGAGCAGATGACGTATCTGATGTTCATCCATGATCTGGATGAAGCAGATAATACACATGCAAAGGAAGCAGCCATGCTGGACCTTACTTATCAGAGCATCTTTTCTGGAGAGGTGAAGATTGGTGACCGCATGGTTACAGGGCAGCAGCTGAAGTGGAGCACCTTCCATGATTTCCCGTCTGCCAGGATGTACAGCACGGTGCAGGAATTTGTATTCCCGTTCATCAAAACGCTTCATGGGGATAGTGAAAGCGCATACTCGACCTATATGGCAGATGCGATTTTCAAGATCCCGACGCCGCTGATGCTTGAGAAGATTGTCTCGGCGATGGATGATATTTACATGCAGATGGCTCAGTTGCAAAGTGCGGATGTGCGCGGTGACATCTATGAGTATCTGCTTTCCAAGCTCTCGACGGCCGGTGTCAATGGACAGTTCCGCACGCCGCGCCATATCATCCGCATGATTGTTGACCTCATGGAACCGCGGGCGGATGATATCATCTGTGACCCGGCCTGCGGCACCTCAGGCTTCCTGGTGGCAGCCAGTGACTACTTGAAGGAAAAACACAAAGAAGAGGTATTCTTCAACAAGAAAAATCGGGAACATTATATGAACCATATGTTCCATGGTTTTGACATGGACCGCACGATGTTGCGCATTGGTGCCATGAATATGATGACACATGGTGTGGAGAACCCCGTTATCGAATACCGGGACAGCCTGTCTGACCAGAATCCGGATACAGACAAGTATTCGCTGATTCTTGCGAACCCACCGTTCAAGGGGAGTCTCGATTATGACATCGTCTCAGCAGACCTCCTGAAAGTCTGCAAGACGAAGAAAACAGAGCTCTTGTTCCTGGCGTTGTTCCTGCGCATGCTGCGTGTGGGCGGCCGCTGCGCCTGCATCGTCCCAGATGGCGTTCTCTTTGGTTCATCCAAGGCACATAAGGCCCTGCGCAAGGCATTGATTGAAGAAAATCGCTTGGAGGCAGTCATCTCGATGCCATCGGGGGTATTCAAGCCGTATGCCGGCGTGTCGACGGGGATCCTGATCTTTACGAAGACCGGCCATGGCGGTACGGACAACGTTTGGTTCTATGACATGATGGCCGATGGCTTCAGCCTCGATGATAAGCGCAGCAAGATCGATGAGAACGACATTCCCGACATCATTGCTCGCTTTCATAATCTGGAAGGGGAAAAAGGCCGAGAACGGACCGAACAGTCCTTCTTTGTGCCAAAAGAAGAGATAGCTGACAATGACTATGACCTCAGTATCAACAAATATAAGAAAATTGAGTATGTGCCGGTTGAATATCCACCCACCGAGGAAATCCTGGCAAACCTGCGTGATCTTGAAACACAGATTCAGCAGGAAATGGATGAGTTGGCAGAGCTGTTGAAGAAGTAACTTCAGATTTGTAGGTGCAGATATGAATGTATTGCGATTAGACGATTGCTGTGAAATTCTTGATTCAATGCGAGTCCCAATAACAGCTAAGGACAGAAAAACTGGACCGTATCCCTATTATGGAGCCAATGGAATACAAGACTATGTTGCGGATTATATTTTTGATGATGAGTTAGTTCTTTTAGCAGAGGACGGAGGAAATTTCGGATCCAAAGAAAAACCTATAGCTTATCGTGTGTCAGGAAAATGCTGGGTTAATAACCACGCACATGTTCTTAAACCAAAGCCAGGAGTAGATGTGGATTATCTTTGCTATTCTTTGATGTTTTATAATACAGACGGATTGGTAACCGGCGCAACACGCCAAAAATTGACTCAAATAATGATGAGAAAAATGCAGATACCAAAACGATCTATTGATGAGCAAAGAATAATCGTTAATCAATTGAACAAAGTTTTGTCTATCCAAAAGCTATATCAAAAAGAGCTTTCTCTTTTAGATGTGATTGTAAAAGCCCGATTTATCGAATTCTTTGGTGATCCAGTGAAAAATATCTATAACTATCCGGAGCATATGTTAGGCGATATTGTAGAGTTTCTTACATCTGGATCTCGTGGTTGGGCAAAATACTATTCTAAAAAAGGTAAAATGTTTATTACAATAAAAAATGTGAAGGATGGGCAAATATCGACGAACAATATTCAATATATCACACCACCTGATAATGCTGAAGCACGAAGGACTAAAGTTCAAAATGGAGATTTACTCATTAGCATTACAGCTGATTTAGGTCGTACAGCTGTTGTGCCGAAAGAGATAGCTGAAAAAGGAGCTTATATTAATCAACATCTGATGTGTGTCCGCTTAAATAAGAAAGTCTTACTACCGGAGTATGTATCATTTTTTATGGAAAGTGAAGCAGGGAAAAGACAGTTCTATGCTAAAAATCAAAATGCAGTAAAAGCAGGATTGAACTTTGATGCAATTAAAACTTTTAAAATAATGGTACCACCTTTAGAAAAGCAAAATGAATACATTTATTTTACAAAGTGTGTCAACAAATCAAAAGTTGCAATTCAAAAATCACTGGATGAAACACAGATATTATTCCAATCCTTAATGCAGAAATACTTCGGATAAATGAATAAGAGAAGGCGTGTAGTGGCAGCAGGTAGAGAGGCGGGGATTTACCTTTTGGAAACAGGAGGGAATCCCCATGGAAGAAAAGTTCGTCATCATTATCAATGAAATGGCAGAGGTCCTGAATGCTGCGCAACTAAAGCGGCTGCAGGAGGTATTGGTTAAACATCTTTATCAAGAAGAGGCTTTGCCAATAGATACCGATAATCTGGAATACCTGACAATGTTCTTGAATGCCAAGAAATTAGAAGGATGCTCGGAGAGGACCATCCAGTATTACAAAGTGACGATACGTCATTTCTTGAAATTGATTACAGAACCAATCCGGAAGATTACCACGGAGCAGATTCGTCAATATCTAGTTGATTATCAGGCCATCAACAATTGTAGCAAGGTGACTGTTGACAATGTCCGTCGCAATGTATCAAGCTTCTTCTCCTGGCTGGAGGAAGAAGATTACATCCTCAAAAGTCCGATGCGTCGTATCCATAAGATTAAGACGACTAAGACTGTCAAGAACACAATTACCGACGAGGAGATTGAACGCTTGCGTGATCAGTGCGACTGCAAACGCGATCTGGCCATCATCGATTTGCTCTATTCGACGGGTATGCGCGTGGGTGAGCTCGTGCGCCTGAATATCGAGGATATCGACTTCAACGAGCGAGAATGCATTGTTCTCGGTAAGGGAGATAAAGAACGACGTGTGTATTTTGATGCTAAAACCAAGATCCACTTGCAGGATTATCTAGCGAACCGAAGTGATACAAATCCAGCTTTATTCGTGTCATTGGATGCTCCATACAATCGCTTGCAGATCAGCGGTGTCGAAGTCCGTCTGCGGATGTTAGGCCGTTCTCTCGGTATTGAGCGCATTCATCCCCATAAGTTCCGCCGAACGATGGCGACAAGAGCTATTGATAAGGGCATGCCAGTTGAGCAGGTCCAGAAGATTCTCGGTCATTCTCAGATAGATACAACCATGCAGTATGCGATTGTCAATCAGAATAACGTCAAAGAATCACATCGAAAATATATCGCTTGATTTTTCATAATAGTAAATCTCGCCACCTACAAATCAATTCAGATTTGTAGGTGGGAAAATGAAAAAAAGACTTGGTGATTACATAAAGGAATATTCTGTCAGAAATAAAGAAAATCAAGATATTCCAGTTTATAGTGTGACGAACACAGAAGGATTTTGCCAGGATTATTTCGGTAAGGAAGTTGCAAGTAAAGATAAATCAACATACAAGATAGTTCCGCAAGGTTATTTTGCATATAATCCATCACGAATCAATGTAGGATCTGTCGATTGGCAACGGACTCAGGAACGAGTGATTGTAAGTCCTTTATATAATGTTTTTTCTGTGTCAGATAAGTTAGACCAACAATATCTATATTATTACTTAAAAAGTGATTTTGCGCTCCAACGTATAAAAGCAGTAGCTACAGGGAGTGTACGAGATAATCTGAAGCTGAAAATGTTATATGAGTTCCCTATAAATATACCTGAATTATCTTCTCAAAAAAATATCGTTGAACTATTGGATAAAATAAAGAAGATAGAAGGGGTAAAAAAAGCAGAACTTGATTATTTCGATACTTTAGTGAAAGCCCGATTTGTCGAGATGTTTGGAAATCCTAACGAGATAAATAAGATTGCAAATGCACAGATAAAGGATGTTGCATCAGTTAAGGTCGGAATCGTAATTAAACCAACACAATTTTATTCTGATGATAAGACAGGAAAATGTGCGTTTCGATCGCTTAACATTATCCCATTTGGAGTTAAAAAGAATAGCGAATGGGTATATTTTACAGATGCTGCAATGAGTGAAAATAAAAGAACTATTGTTCATGAAGGAGATCTTCTTATAGTTAGAAGTGGAAATCCTGGTACTTGTTGTGTTGTTCCAAGGGAATACGATGGCTGTAATGTGATTGATCTTATTATTGCTCATCCGGATAATAGTAAAATATTACCAGAATACCTTTGCGCGTTCACTAATATGCCTCATGGTATGAATCAGATAAATAATCAGCAACATGGTGTTGCACAACGTCATTTTAATGTTTCTATGTATGAAAAAATGAAACTTTATGTTCCAAAACTTTCAATGCAACATCAATTTGTCGATTTTATGATTCGAGCTGATAAATCAAAAGTTGCAATCAACAGATGTACTGTAATAATAGGAAAAGCCTTGCAATCAGGATATCATTATGTTTGGGGGAATTGATATGACCAATTTTGACTTCTTGCAGAAGGAACCCAAATTTCATAGTTTTGCCGATGTGGCTGTGGCTGCGGAGAGAATCCTGCCGATTGATGTTGCGGCTTCTGTGCTCAACTGTCGGCGGGCGATGGAGTTCGCCATCAAATGGATGTACTCTGTCGATACATCACTCGTCAGGCCGTGGGATGATAAGCTGATCAGTCTCATGAGTACAGATGAATTCCGGGATGCCGTCGATGACGACTTGCTCACGCGCATGCATTTCATCCGCAAGATTGGCAACATTGCTGCTCATGACAGTCGCAAGATCTCCAAGGATCAGGCCATGCTTTGCTTGGAAAACCTCTATATTTTCATGGATTTTCTCGCGTATTGCTATGCAGATACCTACACGGAAGGCACCTTTAATCCGAGCTTGGTGGAAGTACAGTCTGTGCCAGCGTTGACGGTTCCCGCTCCTTCTGAGGCTGAAGTCAAGTTGGATGCCCTGATGAAAGAGAATGCTGCCCTGCGTGAGGAGCTGACGAACCGCCGTGAACGGCAGCAAGAGACGTATGTGCCAAAGCCGCTCGATATCTCGGAGTACAAGACACGCAAGCTCTATATCGATGCGATGCTTGCGGATGCCGGTTGGACCGAAAATCAGGACTGGCTCAACGAGTATGAGGTTACAGGCATGCCAAACAAAACGGGGCGCGGCTATGCCGATTACGTCCTGCTCGGTGACGATGGTACGATTCTTGCAGTCATCGAAGCAAAACGCACGTGTGTTGATGTGGCCAAAGGGCGGCAACAAGGCAATCTTTATGCCAATCGTATCGAGGAGCAACAGGGGCGGAGACCGGTCCTGTTTTTGACCAACGGCTTTGATACGCGCATCATTGATGGCCAGTATCCGGAACGCAAGGTCGCATCATTTTATTCAAAACGTGATCTCGAGAAACTTTTCAATCTGAATGGCATGCGTACTTCTTTGAATCACACTGTTGTCGATGCCAATATCGCGGGCCGATACTACCAAAAGGCGGCCATTCAGGCGGTCTGTGACAGTTTTGATGCCAAGAATCGCCGGAAGGCACTGCTGGTCATGGCGACGGGCTCCGGCAAGACGCGCACAGTCATTGCGCTCTGCAAGGTGCTTCTGGAACATGGCTGGGTCAAGAATATCCTGTTTCTTGCTGATCGCAATTCATTAGTCACGCAGGCAAAACGGAGCTTTGTCAACCTTTTGCCGAATCTCTCGGTGACGAATCTATGTGAGGAGAAGAATAAGCTTCATGCGCACTGTGTGTTCTCTACGTATCAGACGATGATGAATTGCATCGATTCGGCACAGGATGAGGAGGGGAAGCTCTTCACCTGCGGTCATTTTGATTTGCTGATCTGTGACGAGGCGCATCGATCCATTTACAATAAGTACCGTGATATCTTTACATACTTTGATGCGCTCTTAGTAGGATTGACCGCTACACCGAAGGATGATATCGACAAGAATACGTATGAGATCTTTGATCTGGAGAATGGTGTTCCTACGTATGGATATGATCTGGCGCAGGCCGTCAAAGATAAATTCCTCGTGGATTTCTTGTCGGTGGAGACTTCGCTGAAATTCCTGCAGGATGGCATTGTCTACGATGATTTATCAGATGAGGACAAAGAAGCGTATGAGAATACCTTTACCGATGAGGATGGCAAGTTGCCGAAAAGCATCAACGCCGCAGCTTTGAACAAATGGATCTTTAATGAGGACACCATACGGAAGGTTCTTGATACCGTGATGACACGCGGCTTGCACATTGAGTATGGTGATAAAATCGGGAAGACGATTATCTTTGCCAAGAATCATGCGCATGCGGAGAAGATTCTTGAAGTGTTCCACAAGGAATATCCGAACCTCAAGGATTATGCAAAAGTCATCGATAATTACATGACGTATGCGCAGAGTGCCATTGATGAATTCTCGGATCCGAAGAAACTGCCGCAGATTGCTATTTCGGTCGATATGCTCGATACGGGTATTGATGTGCCGGAGGTCTTGAATCTGGTATTTTTTAAGAAAGTCATGAGCAAGGCTAAATTCTGGCAGATGATTGGCCGCGGTACGCGCCTCTGCCCAGGTCTGTTGGATGGAGAAGATAAAGATGTCTTCTATATCTTCGACTTCTGTGGGAATTTTGAATTCTTTCGCATGGGAACGGGTCATGAGGTAGAAACCAAGTTGGCATTGTCGGGAGCACTTTTTTGCCTGAAGTTTGAGCTTGCCTATAAGTTGCAGGATTTATCGTATCAGACGAAGAAATTGCAAGCATTCCGGCGGGATCTTGTTGCGCAGATGGTAGAAAAAGTTCAAGAGTTCGATCGGGAGAATTTTGCTGTTCGCCAGCATCTTCGTTACGTGGATCAGTATGCACATGAGGAAAATTATCAGGTGTTGACGTATGAAGATACCCTGATGGTGAAGCAGGAACTTGCACCTTTGCTGGAACCTGAGCAGGATGAGGCGAGTGCCCTGCGCTTTGATGCATTGCTGTACGGCATTGAGCTGGCGCAGCTTGCGGGCCATACGTATAACCTTGCCCGTCGCGACCTCAAGAAGAAAGTGGCGGCTCTTGCAACGGTGGCGAATATCCCCGATATCCAGAGAGAGTCAGGACTCGTCAACCAGATTATCCATACGGATTATCTGGATGAAGCAGAGGTTGACGACTTCGAACACATCCGCAAGTCACTGCGTGACCTGATGAAATACCTTCCCAAGAGACAAGTGCGGTATGATACCAATTTTGCGGACGAGATACTCAATGTCAAGGAAAATCCATCCAATCTTGAAAACGATGACCTGAAAAACTACAAGGCAAAAGCGGAGTACTATGTGAGGGAGCATCAGGCGAGCGGTGCCATTGCGAAGCTCAAGGAGAATGTTCCCCTTACGTCCAACGATATTGAAGAACTGGAACAGATTCTTTGGAGCGAAGTGGGGACTAAGACGGATTATCAGGCAGAGTATGGAGAAAAGCCGTTGGGTGAATTCGTGCGTGAAATCACGGGCCTCGATATGAAGGCCGCCAAGGAAGCCTTTTCGGATTATCTTGACAATAACCAGCTGGATAGCCGCCAGATTTACTTTGTGAATCAGATTGTCGAGTATATTGTACAGAATGGTGTGATGAAGGATCTTTCGGTACTACAGAAACCACCGTTTACAGATAAAGGAAGCATTGTTGAGTTGTTTTCCGACCTTTCACTGTGGAAGGGGATTCGCGAGACAATCCATCGCATCAATGCGAATGCACAGGTAGCGTAAACGCTACAAAATAAAACTTATGTAGAGTCTATTTTTAATTCATTTTAGATAAAGGGAGGACGTAACCATGAAGAAGCTGTATCTTTACTTTTCGGCTATGCTCATTGGCATCTGCATGTGGATGCCAATGTCTGCTGAGGCGACGGATGTCTGGGTGGACCATTGGAATTACGAGAATGTCGATGTCTATGTGACGGACGATACGATTTCTTACGGCACAAGGTCGACAGGACGGTGGTTCAAGGTCTCGACGAAGCTGGTTCAGGATGGTCAGTTGCAGCAGGTCGTCGACTGGGAGTTCAGCAAGTACAAATCGGATATGTGGCGCTATGCGACGAACACAATGGACGGGACCCACACGACGGTTGTCATCGTGCATAACGGCGTATTTGAGTACGCTATGAAGCAGATTGGCTGGTCGTATTATATTCGTAATGGCTGGTACTACTATTGATTGTGCACTAGCGGGGGCAGGGAAATGGAACTGAAGAAAATCGAATACAAGCTGACAGTCTGTAAGGTGGCAGATGCATCCGACATCGACATGGCCGCTGATTTTTACTTTGTCGGGAAAACGGATGAAGAAGTGTCGCTGGTGTGCAGGACAGAGGACACACCTGCAAAGACGGTAGAACGGGATGACGGGTGGAGAGGATTCCGCATTCAAGGCGTCCTTGACTTTTCGCTTATTGGCATCTTGTCGAAATTGTCCGGGATCCTTGCCGAACATGAGATCGGCATCTTTGCGATATCCACGTACAATACAGACTATATCTTGGTCAAAGAAGAAAACTTTGCGCGGGCATTGAGCGTCTTGGCTGCGGAAGGTTATCGCGTCGTATGATTTCCGGGTGTTAGGGAAATGGGGGATGCGAGCATGACAATCCAGTCCTTGAAATATATCGTTGCGGTGGCCGAGGCGGGGTCCATCACGGAGGCAGCGAAAAAGCTGCATATATCCCAGCCCAGCTTGTCGGCGGCTGTGAAGGAAGCAGAACGGGAAGTCGGATTCAATATATTCACGAGGAGCCGCAGCGGCATCGCTTTGACAAAAGAAGGCGTGGAATTTTTGGGCTATGCGAGACAGGTGATCCAGGAGATGCGCCTTCTGGAGGACCGGTTCATTTTGAATCAGCCGGAGAAGCAGCGCTTCTGTGTCTCGACGCAGCATTACACGTTCACGGCCAATGCCTTTGTGGAGATGGTCCAGGAGTTTGGGCGGGAGCGATTCGAGTTTATCCTCAATGAGACCCAGACCCATCAGATCTTGGAGGATGTGAAGAACCGCTTCTGCGATCTGGGCATCCTCTATCTGTGCGGCAGGAATGAAGCGTTCCTGCGGAAGACGATGGATGAGATGGGGCTGCGCTTCCAGGAACTGTTCACCGCCGCTCCGCATGCCTTTCTCCGGGCCGAGCATCCCCTGGCGGGGAGAGCGTCGGTTACGCTGAAAGACTTGCAGCCATATCCGCGCTTGAATTTCCTTCAGGGGAACTATGAGTCAGCCGATTTTTCAGAGGAAGCGTTCAGCACTGTGTTCGCAGAGAAGGAAATCCGTGTCAGCGATCGGGCGGCTATTGTCAACCTGATGATCGGGCTTGACGGATATACCACGTTATATTTATTATAAATAACAAATAATGATATTTGTATTTTTAATAAATTTCGCTGTTCACTCTTTCTCACATCAGGCGCAGCCTGAGCT
>ENA-OOWV01002351-OOWV01002351.1-human-gut-metagenome-genome-assembly--contig:-NODE-2351-length-10521-cov-3.312631_pt1 | contig 10521 bp, 9 predicted proteins | sample MGYA00241584_ERZ501337 | MGnify/ENA primary metagenome ERZ501337 (study PRJEB25962, sample SAMEA2042744) | human gut metagenome | biome: human gut; feature: human-associated habitat; material: faeces... | reverse complement strand
GGACAGGACCTTGCGGCCCCTCCAGTCCAGGACGCACAGCCAGTGCGAGTCGGCGTGGGTGTCGACCCCGCAGAAGACCGGCCCGCGGGCGCCGGGTGTCGATTCGTTTTGCATGTCTCGCTCCGTTCTTTCCGTGCTCGCCTGGACCGGGCAGACGGCACACTGACGGGGCGCGATAGAATGCGGTTGTTCGGGTCCGCGGTATCGCTCCATGCTCCTATTAGGTCATGCGGCGGTCTCGGCTCGCCGCGGCCCGCGCGGGACATGTCAGGAAACGAGGGCAGCCCTGTGGGCGCCAGCGGAATGTGGGGTCACCGCGCGGTCCGCATCTGATGGTGTCGACGTCAATGGTATACGGGTGCATCATCGACGTCTTCAATACAGAAAATATCAGTGCGGAATGTTCCGGAGAGAAACCCCGTCACGCCCCCGGATCCCCTGCGTTTACGGCCTTGAGGTCGGCGTGGGCGGAGATCGTGGCTGATGGGGATACGTGTCCCGGTCGCTGTTTCGCGGCTTTGCCGCGAAAGGCGCGCTACTTTGGGATGGGTGGGGAACGTGGTAGTTGCGGCAACTAGTCCCCACCACAAATTACCCTCGGCATACTTGCGCGATAGCCTACTGGTGCTACACTTGCAATTGCTGTTTCAGGGCGGGGTGGAATTCCCCACTGGCGGTAAATCGGGCGGTGCCACAGGGGCGCCGTGGCGCAGGTAAAGTGCCTGCGGCCGAGCCGATGAGTCCGCGACCCGTGTGTGCGTTGGTTCGCATGCCGGCTGAACTGGTGAGATACCAGTACCAACGGTTAGAGTCCGGATGAAAGAGGCAGGTGATCTTATGTCTGAACAGTCGCAGCATATCCATTTTGAGAACACGAATAGGTGGAGCACCAAACAGCTCGTTACCATGGCGTTGATGTGCGCCTTGGGTGCCCTGTTTATGTACGTGCAGCTGCCCATCCTTCCTTCGGCGCCGTTTTTGACCTACGACCCGTCGCTGGTGCCGGCGATGGTGTGTGGGTTTGCATATGGCCCCGGTGCCGGCACCGCTGTTGCCGCTATGGCGATCGTTATCCATGCGCTTACCACGGGCGACTGGGTCGGCGCGCTTATGAACTTGGTTGCCACGATGGGCTATATTCTGCCTGCGGCTATCGTCTACCAGAAGATGCACACCTATAAGGGTGCCGTGATTGGCCTGGTGCTCGGTGTCATTGCCGCTACAGCGCTGTCTATGGTCGCAAACCTTACCATTGGCGTTTGGTTCTGGTATGGCTCAGTCGATGTGATCGCCCCGCTCATGATTCCTGCCGTGCTGCCGTTCAACCTCATCAAGACCGTGCTTAACTCGGTGTTGACGCTGGCGGTGTACAAGGCGGTCTCCAACCTCATCACGCCTAAAAAGGACCAGGTCAAAGGCCGCGCATGATTGAGTGTCGGGGCGTTTCCTTTAGCTATGACGGTGCTGCACTGGCGCTCGATGGCATCGATCTGAACATCGCGGATGGCGAGTTTTTCTGCATCCTCGGCGGAAACGGGTCGGGCAAGTCGACGTTTGCCAAGCATCTGAACGCGCTGCTGCAGCCCGATACGGGAACGGTGTGCGTCAACGGCATGGACGCGTCCGATCCCGAGCTGGTCTACGACATCCGCTCGACTGCGGGCATGGTGTTCCAGAATCCCGACGACCAGCTGGTGGCGACGCTTGTCGAGGACGATGTTGCGTTTGGTCCCGAGAACTTAGGGGTCGAATCGGCCCAGATCGCGCAGCGCGTGCGCGAGGCGCTGAAGGCCGTGGGTCTGGTGGGCTTTGAGCGCCACGAGACCCACGCTCTCTCGGGCGGACAAAAGCAGCGCGTGGCGCTTGCCGGCGTGCTCGCCATGGAGCCGCGTGTGCTCATTTTGGACGAGGCGTCCTCGATGCTCGATCCGCGCGGGCGCAAGGGCCTTATGAAGGCCTGTCACGCGCTGCACGAACGCGGCATGACCATCGTGATGATTACGCACTTTATGGAAGAGGCCGCTGAGGCCGATCGCGTTGCTGTCTTCCAGGCGGGCCGCGTTGCCATGCTCGGTACGCCCGAGGAGATCTTGACGCGGGCGGACGAACTTGCACGGCTGAACCTGGATATGCCGGCGTCGTGCTGTCTAGGTAGGGCACTTCGTGCGAAGGGTGTGCCCGTTCACGCGCAGGTGCGCGAGGCGGATATGGTTACCGAGGTTGCGCAGGTCTATACCGAGCGAAGTGGAGCAGACATCGCGGGGCAGTCTTCCGTATCCCAGTGGGAAATCGCTGACGGCACTGTTCCGGTTGGCAACGAGGGGAACGCGTCGGAGCCCGTCATCGAGCTATCCCATGTTTCGTACAGTTATTCGCTCAGTCCGCGCGAGCGCCGCCGCTGGCATAAGCGCTCGGCCACTGCGGGCAAATCGAGCAAACAGGCTCTCTGGGGAAACGACCCCAGCAGCCCGTGGGCGCTGCGCGATGTATCGCTGACGGTGCGTCGCGGCGAGTTCCTGGGGCTAGCAGGTCATACCGGTTCGGGTAAGTCGACGCTGGTCCAGCATCTCAACGGTTTGATTCGCCCTCAGGAGGGATCCGTTCGCGCGCTGGGGCTCGATCTGTCAAACAAGAAAGACGCCGCCGCGGTTAAGGCCAAGGTCGGCGTGGTGTTTCAATATCCCGAGCGTCAGCTGTTTGCCGAAACCGTGGCGCAGGACGTGGCGTTTGGTCCGCACAACCTTGGCTTGTCGCAGGCCGAGGTTGCCCGCCGCGTTGAGACATCGCTCTCGCGCGTGGGCCTCGACCTTTCCACGGTCGGCGACAAGAGTCCCTTTGAGCTTTCGGGCGGTCAGCAACGGCGTGTGGCATTCGCCGGCGTACTCGCCATGGAGCCCGAAGTCCTGGTGCTCGATGAACCCATGGCGGGGCTCGATCCGGCTGCGCGCAGGGATTTCCTAGGGCTCATCGGTCGACTCCATCGCGAGGGCCTGACCGTTGTCATGGTTTCGCACAGCATGGATGACCTGGCCAATTGCTGCGACCGTATTGTCGTGATGAACGAGGGCGCGGTGTTTGCCGAGGGCACGCCCGCTCAGGTGTTTGCGCATGCCGATGAGCTCAAGTCGATCGGCTTGGGCGTTCCCGCCGCCCAGCGTATGGCGCTGGCGCTTACGGAGGCGGGCGTGCCGCTGCGTCGCGGCGGGCTCTATACGGTTGAGTCGTTGGCCGACGAGTTGGCAGATTTGCTGATCGGTCGCCCAGACGGTTCTTCTAACGTCGCGGACATTGCTAAATCCAAGACGGTCGCGCGAGAGGAGGGCTGCTAATGGAGGTGTTTTCGTTTGGCAGCTACTATCCCGGCGATAGTGCGATCCACCGCCTGGACCCGCGAACTAAGTTGCTCTTGGGCTTTGTGTTTCTGATCACGACGCTCACAGTCAGCAGCTTCTGCGGACTGGCCTCGGTCGCAATCTTCATTGTCCTGATTTATACCGTGTCCCGGGTGCCGTTGCGCCGGGTCCTATCATCGATGGCACCATTGCTGGCGATTGTCGTGGTGGTCGCGGTGCTCAACCTGTTTTCCGACCAGAGCGGGCGCATCCTGTGGCAGCTCGGCTTTCTGCAGATAAGCGAGGGCTCGCTGCGTTCTGCCGCCTTTATGGCGTGCCGCCTGAGCTTGATGATGGCCGGCATGAGCGCCATTACGCTCACCACGCCCACGCTCGACCTCACCGCGGGCTTTGAGCGCCTGCTCGCGCCGTTTGCGCGTGTGGGACTTCCTGCGCACGAGCTCGGCATGATTATGGGTATCGCGCTGCGCTTTATGCCGCAGTTTGCCACTGAGATGAAACAGACGGCCGATGCGCAGGCAAGCCGCGGCGCGCGCGTGACGGGCGGTCCGCTCGGCGGCGTGCGTATGCTCGGCAGTGTGGCGATTCCGCTGTTCACGGGCGTGTTCCGCCATGCCGAGACGCTGTCTGCTGCCATGGATGCGCGCTGCTATCACGGCGAACAGGGACGCACGCGTCTGCATGCACTTACGTTTGGCCGCGGGGATGCACTGGCCGCGGTGGTGACGGCGCTGCTGCTCGCGTGTGTCATCGTCATCAACCTTCAACTTGTTTAGGCGCGATTCGAGCGCAAGAAAGGGGTCCCTATGACCGACAACGACCGCACGGCTCAGCTTGAGCGCGCCTGTTCGTATCTCAGGCGCATTCCGGCGTGGTATCTGGCCACGACCGATGCAAGCGACGGGCATCAGCCTCGCGTGAGGCCGTTTTCGTTTGCCATGGTCGATGACGGTAAGTTGTGGTTTTGCACGTCGCGCGACAAGGATGTGTGGGCGGAGCTGAGTGCGAATCCCAAGTTTGAGCTCTCGGGCTGGAAGCCGGGGGAATGTTGGATCGTGTTAACTGGCGAGGCCGCGCTCGAGGATGATGCAGTTGTGAGCGACAAGGTGCGCCAAGCGGGCTTTAAGCACATGGTGGGCATTGGCGAGCAACACGATAGTGCCAACGACGGCCGCCTTGCTTTCTTTTCGGTCCGCAACATTGCCGCGCGCTTCTGCGATATCGACGGCAGCGAGGAGCGCCTGGAGCTCTAGCGCGTCTCAAATTAACTACCCGTTCTGAATTAGCTAGTGCCAGGAGGACACATGGACGGATTGAATACGGTTTTGGAGTATCTGACGTCAGTGCCGGCATGGTATTTGGCGACGAGCGTTGACGGACAGCCACATGTGCGTCCGTTTTCGTTTGCGCAGATCCAGGATGGCAAGCTGTGGTTTGTAACGGCGCGCACCAAAGATGTGTGGCAAGAGCTGCTGCAAAACCAGCGCTTCGAGGCCACGAGTTGGTGGCCGGGCCATGGCTGGCTCATCTTGCGCGGGCGTGCCGGCTTGGATGACCGGGCTTTAGACGAAATGCGCGAAGCCGGGTGGAAGCATCTAGAGCACCTGGGCGAGCACTATGAGGGGCCTAACGACCCCACGCTCGTCTTCTTTAGCGTCGAGGATCCCGAGGCTTTTATCTGCAATCACGACGAATGGGTGCCGGTCGAGCTCTAGCCGGCTGGCTCATCCTAACAACTTGGTTTTCGCATGGGCGGGCCCCGTATTGCCCGGTGCCGTTAGGAGCGCCGGTCAATACGGGGCCCGCTCCATTTGTCAATCCCTTCAAGCGAATGTGTCGGGATTGTTTCAATGCATGAATATGCAAGCCATTTACGTGTTCATGCATCTTTTGGTGCTAAAGTTTCAACCCACTTCATAACGACCACTGCGAAATGCGCATCGGTGCATAAATCGCAGACAAGGAGTCTGATATGTCATTGAAGGTTGGAATCGTCGGCGCGGCTGGATATGCCGGAGCCGAGCTCATTCGCCTCGTGCTCGGCCATCCCGAGTTTGAACTTGTTGCCATTACGTCCAACGCCGATGCCGGCCAGCCGCTGTCCGCGGTGTATCCGAGCTTTGCTGGCGTGAGCGATCTGGTTTTCACCACGCATGACGCCCCCGAGCTTAAGAGCTGCGATGCGGTTTTTCTTGCCGTGCCGCACACGGCTGCCATGGCACAGGTGCCCGCGCTGCTTGCATCGGGCGTCTCCTGCTTTGATCTTTCGGCCGACTACCGCCTGAACGACGCGTCCGTCTTTGAGACGTGGTATGCCGCCGAGCATACGAGCCCCGAGCTGCTCAAGACCCGTGCCTTTGGCCTGCCCGAGCTATTCTGCCGGGACTTGGAGACCGCCGCATCCGACCATGCCGACGGCAAACCCGTGCTGGTCGCCTGCGCCGGTTGCTATCCCACCGCAACGAGCCTTGCCGCCGCGCCCGCCGTGCGCGCTGGCTGGGTTGCCCAGAGCGGCCCCGTGATCGTTGATGCCATCAGCGGTGTGACGGGTGCCGGCAAGTCCTGCAATGCTCGTACGCATTTTTGCAGCGCTGACGAGAACTTGGAGGCCTACGGCGTGGGCAAGCATCGCCACACGCCCGAGATTGAGCAAATCCTTGGCCTGACCGATCGCGTCGTCTTCACCCCGCATCTGGCACCGCTCAAGCGCGGCCTGCTCTCCACGGTGACGCTGCCGCTCACGCCGCAGGCCATCGACTCCCTGGCTCTTGAGGATGTCGTCGACTATTACAAGCAGTTCTACGCTGGACGCACCTTTGTGCGCGTGCTCGATGCCGGCCAGCAGCCCAAGACGGCTTCGGTCGTCGGCACCAACGCCGCCCAGATTGGTCTTGCACTCAACAAGCGTGCGGGCGTGCTGGTGGCGACGGGCGCCATCGACAATCTGTGCAAGGGCGCTGCGGGCCAAGCGGTCCAGTGCGCCAATATCGTCTTTGGCTTTGACGAGCGACGAGGCTTGCCCACAGTGGCGTGCCCGGTGTAGCACATTCGATTGTTGACGATTTGGTAGTCGGGCATCGAGTGGGGCGCCACTCTTAAGCTGGTCTCATGATCACGACTGGCATGGCGCACCAACCGATGTCCGTTTTTTGTTTGACATAAGGAGTCGTAGGGACGATGAACACCGACCTGTTTGATATCAAGATTCGCGCCGTCGAGGGCGGCGTTACGGCTGCGGCTGGTTTTAAGGCTGCAGGCATCCACGCTGGGTTCCGCAAAAACCCCGAGCGTCTGGATTACACGCTCGTCGTGCCCGATAAACCCTGTCCCGGTGCCGGCGTGTTTACCACCAACCGCTTTTGCGCGGCGCCCGTGCAGGTGAGCCGTGCCAACCTGGGCGGTGCGGACAAGGGCTACGGTATCATCGCCGGTGTTTCAATCAACTCCGGCAACGCGAACGCCGCCACGGGCGAGACCGGCCTTGCCTGCGCGCGCGAGACGTGCAGCATCGCATCGCAGGTCATCGGCTGCGAGCCCCAGCAGATTCTGGTTGCCTCCACGGGCGTGATTGGCCAGATTCTGCCGATCGACACGTTTGAGACAGCCATTCCTGCTGCCTACGAGGCGCTCTCCGCCCACGGTGGCGCCGATGCCGCTCGCGCCATCATGACGACCGACACGCACTCCAAGGAGTACGCCGTGTCCTACGTCAGTGAGGCTGCGGGTCATGCGGGCAATGTCTATACGGTAGGCGGCATGTGCAAGGGCTCGGGCATGATCATGCCCAATATGGCCACCATGATCGCGGTCATTACTACCGATGCCCCCGTCGAGCCGGCGGCGCTCCACGCCCTGTTGCTCTCGACCGTTAAGCAGACCTTCAATAAGGTGACAGTCGATTCCGATACCTCGACCAACGACACCTGTATCATGCTTGCTTCTGGCGCTGCAGCCGCAGATGCCGAGACCATCGTCGAGGGCACTGACGCCTTTGATGAGTTGGCCTTTGCCGTGCACGAGGTGTGCGAGAGCCTGGCGCGCAACATCGCGGCCGATGGCGAGGGTGCGTCAAAGCTCGTGACGGTTAACGTTACCGGCGCCGCCAACGACGAGGAAGCCGATATCGCCGCCCGTGCCGTCGCCAACTCGCCGCTCGTCAAGACCTGCATTGCCGGTCACGACTGCAACTGGGGCCGCGTTGCCATGGCGCTCGGCAAGTGCGGCGTGAAGTTTAATCAGGAAGACGTTTCCATCGACATGATGGGCATGCCGGTCTGCCGCGACGGTCTGACTGTTCCCTTTGACGAGGACGAGGCTCTGCGACGTTTTGAGGCGCCCGAGATCGTGATCTCGGCCGACCTGGGCGCAGGCGACGCGGCAACGACCGTGTGGACCTGCGACCTCACGCATGAGTACATCTCCATCAACGGTGACTACCGTTCCTAGATTCCGGGCACGCTGCGCATCTTGCCGCGATTGCGGACAGCGGAGCACGGCGCGATAACGATATGAAAGACGAGGCAGATTATGAAATTCGCACGCGATTGTCGTTCGAGCGAATCCAACGAAGCAACCGCGCAGCTGCTGTTCGAAGCGCTGCCGTGGATTAAGAACCTGACCGGCAAGACGGTTGTTATCAAATATGGCGGAGCCGCCATGGTTGATGAGCAGCTGCGCCGCGACGTGATGAGCGACATCGTTTTGCTCAAGATCATCGGTATGCGCCCCGTCATCGTGCACGGCGGCGGCAAGGCTATCAACGAGGCGCTGAGCCATTACGATATTCCCGTCGAGTTTAAGAACGGCCAGCGCGTGACCACGCCGGCGACTATGGATATCGTGCGCGAGGTGTTGGGCGGCAAGGTCAACCAGGAGCTGGTTGCTGCCATCAACCACCACGGCAACCTGGCCGTGGGCGTGTCGGGCAGCGATGCCGGCACGCTCATCGCCGAGCCGCTCGACCCCGAGCTCGGTCGCGTGGGCAAAGTGACGCACGTCAACACCGACTATATCGAGCGCTTACTCGACAGCGAGTACATCCCCGTCATCGCAACCGTCGCGGCGGGGGAGGACGGCGGTTTCTTCAACATCAACGCCGATACCGCCGCCGGTGCCGTTGCTGCGGCGCTCCACGCGCATAAGGCGATCTTTTTGACCGATGTCGATGGCCTGTACAAGGACTTTAGCGACAAGGACTCGCTTATCTCCAACCTAACGCTCGACGAGGTTAACGAGATGCTCTACGGCGGCGAGGTCGATAAGGGCATGATTCCCAAGCTGCGCGCGGCCGTCGATGCGCTTGCCGGCGGCGTATTTCGTGCTCACATCATCAACGGCACCACGCCGCATTCGCTGCTGCTGGAGCTGCTGACCGATGCCGGCGTCGGTACCGTGATCCATTCCACCGAGACGGCTTACGAGTTCGATACGCATCCGCATCCGCTTTCGACGTTTGCTGCGCGTCTGACCGAAAACCTTGACGAGGTCGAGAAGCTTCAGACGGTCTAGCTGACCCGCAGCCGCCCCATTCCTGCACCCATAGCCCCGCGCCGTCTGGCGCTCAACGAAAGGCATCCCATGTCACTTGCAGCTCAGCAATCGCTTGAATCCCATTACGTTATGCATACCTTTGGCCGCTCTCCGGTCGAGTTTGTCGAGGGTCACGGCATGAAGCTCACCGGCGACGATGGCCGTGAGTACCTCGACTTTCTTGCCGGCATCGGCGTGTGCAGCCTAGGTCATGGCGACCCGGCTGTGCTCTCGGCGCTCGAGGCACAGACCAAAAAGCTCATGCATGTCTCCAATTACTTCTACATTGAGCAGCGCGGGCAGGTCGCGGCGCTGCTGTCCAAGCTTGCTAACGACGACGTAGATGGTGCGCGCGTGCTTGCCGATGCCATTGTCGCCGGCGATGAGACCACGGCAGCTGCTCTTGGTGCCCCGGCTGCGGATGAGCAGGTTTGGGAGACCTTCTTTGCCAACTCTGGCGCCGAGGCCAACGAGGGCTCGATGAAGCTCGCGCGCCTGTACGCCAAGCGTGCCGGTAATGGCGGCAACACCATCGTGTGCATGCGCGGCGGCTTCCACGGCCGTACGCTCGAGACCATTGCCGCCACCATGCAGGATTGGCTGCAGGACAGCTTCCGCCCGCTGCCGGGTGGCTTTGTGGCCTGCACGCCCAACGATGTGGATGAGCTGCGTGCGATCTTTAAGCAGCTGGGGAGCGAAATTTGCGCCGTGATGCTCGAGCCGATCCAGGGTGAGAGCGGTGTGCATCCCATGACCGAGGAGTTTATGGCTACGGCGCGCGACTTGGCGCACGAGGTGGGTGCCGTGCTTATCGCCGACGAGGTCCAGTGCGGCATCTTCCGCTCTGGCAAGCCATTTGCATTCCAAACCTATGGCGTGGAGCCCGACATTATGAGCCTTGCCAAGGGCATTGCCGATGGCGTGCCCATGGGTGCCGTGGTGGCAAAGAAGGAGATTGCCGACGTGTTTAAGCCGGGGGACCACGGCTCGACCTTTGGCGGTAGCTGCTTGGCCGTCTCGGCGTGCGCCGCGACGCTCTCCGCGCTCGTGCGCGGCGATTATGCCGACCATGCTGCCAAGGTGGGCGCCTATATGGAGGCAAAGCTCGCCAAGCTGCCGCACGTGACCGAGGTACGTGGCCGCGGCTTGATGCTCGGCTGTGATTTGGATGATGCCGCGGGCGACGCGCATGGTGTTGTTGCCCGCGCGCTGGCCGCCGGTGCCGTGATCAACGCTACGGGTGCGCATACGCTGCGTTTCCTGCCGCCACTCGTCTGCGAGGAAGCCGACGTGGACAGTCTGATCGAGATCCTGTCGGGTGTTTTGGGCTAACGCGGCGCAATAACTCAATTTGGACCGAGTTCCGGACTGCGGACGTGCCCTATGCGGCATGATTCAGCGGTCTGGAGCCCGTTTTGCCTTAGATTTGCTAAGGCAGGGAGACCTGCTGGTCAAAAAACATCAAATATGAGTACTGTTACCGATTTGGTAGCAGCAATTTTGGACTAATAAGGCCAGATGGCAAGTCGAAATGGTAGCGCGCAGAGATGTGGTGTAAGAGGCGGGGCATGCCCCGCCTCTTCTCTTTCTTGAAAGGGAGGGGACACCGCCTAGAATTCGTCGTTGGAGTAATGAAGGT
>ENA-OOWV01002347-OOWV01002347.1-human-gut-metagenome-genome-assembly--contig:-NODE-2347-length-10533-cov-2.415060_pt1 | contig 10533 bp, 6 predicted proteins | sample MGYA00241584_ERZ501337 | MGnify/ENA primary metagenome ERZ501337 (study PRJEB25962, sample SAMEA2042744) | human gut metagenome | biome: human gut; feature: human-associated habitat; material: faeces... | reverse complement strand
TTCACTTCATTCTCCGCAGGCGGCGCACAAGGTCGGATGCACTGTACAGCACACGAGCCACCGACACGGTATCCTCGCCCACAATGTAGAACACCGAGTAGTTGTCCACCAGCATCTGCCGCAGCCCTTGAGTGCGCTCCGGCTCACTTTCCACTAGCGCACAGCGCTCTGGCAGGATGTTCAGGGATTGGATGGCTTCTGCAATACGATTATACTGCCCCATAGCCGTGTCAGGCTCCAGCAGACGGTCAGCAATATAGCTGTAAATCTGCTCCATATCGCTGAGGGCTGCATGAGAAATTTTCACATCATACTGCTTCATCTGTGTTGTTCCCTGAACTGTGCGAATGCGCTTGCGGCATCCACGGTATCACCATTCTGAATCTCCTTGATGCCCACCTGCAAGGCTGCATGAAGCTGGTCATCGGTCATGGTGTCAGCGTTCAGAGCCGCAGGAGCCTTCGGAAGGGATAGCGAGAAAGGAATGCCGCCAGTCATGGTAATCTGGCGCAGGTACATATCAATGGCGGTCGCCATCGGGATGCCGAGCTGCTTCAGCACATCTTCGGCCTGCTGTTTGACAGTAGGGTTGACGCGGAGATTGAGCGTCATCGTTTTTTCCATGGTTATCACCTCGATTTTATTGTAACGCATTTCGCGTTATTTTGCAATGGAACTTATTGATTTCTGCGTCAACGATTTTACCTTTCGAAGCCTTGCCCCAAAGACTGGCCTGACTCTGTTGTTGCATAACCATACCGTCCGAAAAAAACGCCGGCAAAGACACTTTAGCTTGAAGTGCCACTGCAACAAAAAAAGCACAAGCTATCATGATACATTTCTTATTCATATACTTTTCACTTTATAATTCACAAGACAATCTTTCCATATTGTGAGCTCTTATAACCATCACTTCATTCTTACCAATTCTACCGGGCCAAGTAATCCTGCCGGAAGCAGGTCATCACCGGGCAAACGATATTTGGCATTAGCCCATATGCCGTCAAAAGGAGCGCTACCCTGGTCCATTCCCCGAAGAGCATTTGCCCAAGTATTTACCACCTCGATTTCAAGACGATTGGCTCCGGCGACCAAAGCGGAAGTGATATCTACCTGATAGGGGGGAGTCCAGGCTATGCCGCATGCTTTCCCATTCACACGAACTGTTGCCACATTGGCTACGCGTCCCAGACTGAGAAGCACGCTCCCATCGAATTCATCCTGAACAACAAAAGAAGAAGTATAACAGGCACGTCCTGAATAGAACTTTACTTTAGCATCACTTTCTTTACTCCAATCAAAAAGTTCATCACGAACCAGTTTCACATCAGTTTTCTCAAAATGAACTGTCCATTCACTGTTCTCAAGCGGAGTGCGACTTTCCTCTTTCCATTCGTGCCGGACTAATCTTTTTGCCATATTCTCTGCTGCCACATTCTCCTCATGCAGAAGCGAATCACCGGCAAAGAGTTCAAGTGCATCCTTGCTTTTGAAGAAAATCACGAAACGTGATCCGTATGCCGGCAATGATAACGACACTTCGGTGCGTCCTTCCCGTTCCGCCCATTGTTCCGGGATATAAGTACGCCCGGTTACTGCATCGTATAATTTGGGGGCCAGTCCTTTCTGACGGAACGAAGCTGTAAAATTCCGGGCTTCATTTTTCTGATTTGCTATAAAGTAGATTTCCATATCATCTGCCGTACGATGCGCATATGCCACCTCAGCCGGTAACTCTACATCGCGTTCCAAGCCCATGACTGCAAAACTTTCGGCTTTATAGGGCAACTCGGGAATTATCACTCCCTGTTCTTTCCACTCTGCTATTTTTTGCTCCACCTCTTTTGACAAAGGAACAGCAGTAGGATCCATAGGACGAGCCGTAGGCAATACCAGCACTTTGTAACGCCCACCGCCAGGCAATACAATATGGCCATCTTCCACCTTTGCCAAACGAAGTAAAGCATCTTTATTGAAAGAATCGTACTGATAACCACGAAGCGGGTTAATCCACTTATCGGGATCTGCCATATTAGCCGAATGAGTGACTCCCACAGGAACTACACGAAGCGGCTGGCCTTCATTAGCCAAACGAACCCGCTCGCTCTCCACACGTTCAGCACCATAAATACCGGGTAACATACTCACCAGCCTGTCCGGTAAAATGGCACGCCGAGGCATCTCCTCACCGGTAAAAACAGCAATGTCTACAACAGGAGTTCCTTTTTGCAGCAGAGTTTGGCAACGGGTAGCATAATCCACAAACGCACTGCTCTCACGAAACCAAGTCTGATCGCGCTGATAGAAAAGCCCGATACCGTCAAGCGTCATGCCGGGAGCGCGGTCCAACCAAGGATTATGAGTGAAAACATGGAAGAAAAGTTTATTAATGCCCAAAGCATAATTACGGTCGAGCAATGGTTTAAGCATAGCGGGATCTTCGTCCCAAGTGCCACGGATTTCAGTAAATCCTTCGGCTTGAATCACATTCTTACCGTAAATATGAGCACCACTAACTGCATCAAGTACATCATTAAGTTTATCATGGGTAGGACTGTTTAACCAGAATTCTCCCATAGGAAGATCCACCTTATCGTAATGGCGTAATCCGTCGGCCACCATAGTGGGGCTTACACACTCGGCCGAAAAGCGGCAATCGTATTCACCGGCACATTGGGCCAACACTGTGTAGAAAACATCAGTCACCAGTTCACCGATAGTAATGCGGACATCACGCAACACCTGCTCGCTTTTTTCAGCACTTTCCATTGGTATTCCCGCCAACAAGGGCAGATAGGGCATCAAATCATACCCGCGACGGCTCTTAAACTCTGCAGCAAACGTTGCGCTCCAGTTTTGCGAACCACACTCCCAACTATCCACATGCATATATTTCAGAACTTCACGAGCCACTTCCGGTGTCGTTTTCTCAAATACTTGGGCAAACCAGTTGTCAAACTGTTTGCGAACAGCTGCAACACTGAACTTATCACATTCCAGTCCTTTACCGCCTCCTGCAGTGGCATTGACATGCCCGGTAGAAGTATGTCCCATGCGAAGAATACGCCACTCTCCTTCGGGCAATTTAGCGGTAAGAGCACCATCCGTAAGTGTCAGTCGGCGCACCTCATTTAGTTGTACACAGGCCTCATCCGGAATTTCTTGCGAAGTGGAAGCATCAGCCACACGCCATACAAAGCCGGCTTTACCTTCCCACTGATGAATACGAGGAGCCGTATGCAAACGAATCTCCTTTATCTTCAAATTAGGTTTCCATTTAGCCGCATCCAAATCCTCACACCCCGGTTCACTGCCCTCCGGCGTCCATTCAAAACGAAAATACTTAGCCGTAGTGGGCGGCAAGCCATGAGTAGAGTGGCAGTCGGTATTCTGCCAACCATGCCGGGCAGGCTTTAACTGTTTCAAAAAGCGATAGTTCCTACCGTCATCACTCACAAGCACTTTAAGCCTATGCGCTTGATAATTATTACCACTCAAAACAATCTCTACATTACTTACTGTAACCGGTTGTTCATAAGTATAGTCTATCCGGCAAGGATAAGAAGAACGAATAACTCCTTTCTCATCCATATTGACCGCTTTCTTCTTATCTTTCACTTCGGTACCGGGAAGAGTAGCCAAACTTATAACTGGTCTCATCACAACATCTGCCGGTTGCTTACCCAAAGGAATGGCATAAGTAGCTATATCCTCACTATACCCCTCATAACCTTCAAGTTGAGGAAGAGGCAAACGTTCAATATTGCCGCCACGAATGATGGTATCACTCCAGACAATCTTCTGCATGGACTCCTGAGGTGTAATCCATGGTCCACCTGCCAATGCAAAGCCGTCACAGATATGCATCCCCAACCGAAGTCCCAACCGCTTTGCCTCTTTCATGCTATGATCTACCATTTCCCAAAACTCAGGGGTAAGCTGTTGGGCTTGTCCTTCATACTCCGGTCCCTGACCTACGCCTTTAATAGGCATGAGATAAGCACCGCCTAATCCAACTTGCTTCATAGCCTCCAAATCAGCTGTTATTCCTTCAGGAGTTACAGCACCATACATCCAATACCAGAAAGTCCAAGGACGAGCATCATCTGCAGTATAACGCACCGATTGCTCCTCCGTAGGCATGTTTTGCCGGGTACCGCATCCAACGAATGTAATACTCAGCAAAACAATTAATACTAAAAGATATTTTATCTTCATATCCAATTGATTATTCAAATCAAGTTAATTATTTGGCCGCTTTACTAAATTGCATAATAAATCCACCACCATACCGGCCATCAGCCCAGAATGCCTGTGATGAAGGACCTACCAAATCGGTGGTATTTACCTTGTTGCGTACAGGAGGGATGACGCGCATCAAAGCGATGCCGGTAGCAGGCAGACGATAAAGCAACTCATCACGACCATCGCGCGGTTGATAAACTCCCATGTACTGTTCGGGATTCTTATTGGCAATGCGAACAGTACCTTCCGAAGTAGACAACTCCATCCACTGTACATCGGCAAAGTAGCCTTTGAATTCAGGATAAAGGAAGCTTTCACCGGGGATAGGGTCATTATAGTCATTAGCCCAGATTCCTGTTTGCGGACCATGCAAGCGGTTCTGCCACACTCTGTAAGGCCCCTTCCCCAGCCAACTCTTACGCAACATTTTCTCTTCAGGATAATCAAACATCACGCCCATAAGGTCGACTACTCCACTGAAATTATAGGAGAAATCGAGTTCAACAGTGCCTTCCGCATCAATCACCCAGATGGCCTTCTCGAATGAACCCAGCTTATAATTGGCTGTAATGTAAAGGCAACTTCCTTCACTCTTTATGTCGAAACCGGTGAAACGGCCTGCATCCTCGAAGGTGGTATATTGAGTCTTCTTTTTCTCGGCATCTTTATCATCGTGATTATAGAACTGATCCATAGACCGGTCGGCACGTTTGGCAGCAATAAAACGAGGGCCATTGCTCAAGCTGAATGTACTTCCTCCTAATTTCACCCCTTTAAGCTGTCCGTCGGCATAACTGAAAGTAAACTCCTTGTCAGCAACCGAAACCTTAAGCAGCTCGGCAGTGCTGGTATAGGTAGGCGCCGCACCTTGCTTGGCCAAAACTGGTAACGCTACATTCACCAGATTATAAGTCCAGGTAAACAGTTCACTACCATACGCATCTATGGCGGTAACATGCAGTAAGTTTGCATTATTTAGAACAGAAGCTATCTTCAAAGTTCCGGCAGTATGAGGTTCTATGTCAGGTCCATTCACCGTAGCACTTTTTATCACTTTGGTCTCCAAACCATCTACCGCCACATATTCATACTTAAATTTGCAATCTTTCAAATTACTAAAGTCGTAACGGTTCTCCAATTGCAACACACCATCAAAATTCCCATCGGGAGTATTCATTATCTGTATAGGACACCACACCTGACGAATGGTGTAGTAACTGCCTTCCTTCTCATGATGAGGCCCCACAATCCCATCTGCTCCATAGTTGCCTACATTATCGATAAAACCGTTCATATCCACACGCTTCACGCCCTCATCGGCCAACATCCAAAGGAAACCACCCGCACAACGGGGATGACGGCGCATCATTTCCCAATAATCGTACAACCCCGCACCATGGCCGCCATCGTAGAGTCCATGCAAGAACTCGGTAGGCATAAAGATTTCGGGCAAGCGCATATAGTTCTGACTTTCTCCATAAGAACGATAATGCATGGTTTCGTAACCTCCGAAATTGCCTTGCGGATGAATAACGGGACGCTTCTGTATGTCATGTTTGTGAAACTCACAATCAAGTTCGGTATTCCACCCCTTTTCATTACCGTTACTCCACCAAATAATGGAAGGATGGTTATGGTCGCGCTTAATCATCTCTCCCACCAGCTTCTGACCAACAACAGTCTCATGCTTGCCATGCCATCCACTCAACTCATCCATTACATAAAGTCCGAGGCTGTCGCATGCTTCAAAGAATTCGGGATCGGCAGGATAGTGGCTCAAACGGACTGCATTCATATTCATACTCTTAATAAGAAGCACGTCTTCTATATTCTTGGCTTTAGAAAGGGTACGACCTGTTTCCGGACGGAAGCTATGACGGTTCACACCTCTCACCGTCACACGCCGGCCATTGACATAAAGACCATCATTCGGGCGTGTTTCTACAGTACGGAAACCAAATTTTTGCCGTTCCCTATGCAACACTTTACCAGCTTTATTCATAAGAGTAAAATGAGCAGTATAAAGATTAGGAGTTTCAGCTGTCCACAGAGCCGGGTTCTTCAACTTCATATTAACAGACACCTCGTCTCCACCGGCGCGCACAACATCAGTCTGAGAAATAACTTCGCGTCCTTTTGCGTCACAGATCACCGTTTTCACCTGCGCGCCATCCAAAGCATGGTTAAGCATGCATTGGGCGATAAAAGTCCCGTCGGCTTGTGCATCCAACGCCACACGAGCTATGTTGTCAGCCGGTTTCGCCACCATGAACACAGGACGGAAGATACCGCCAAAGTTCCAATAATCGGCACGACGTTCAGCAAGATTGACTCCCGCATTGGCACTTTCTTTGCTTACAGTCACTTCCAATACATTTTTCTTATCAGAACCGAAAAACACACGATCACTCACATTGTAAACAAAGCGATAAAAAGCACCTTGATGCATTTCACCCGCCTTACGCCCATTGATGGTGGCGTAAGTATCTGTCATTGATCCCTCAAACACAAGTTCCACTTGCATTCCATTCCATTCGGCGGGCAAATTGAATTCGTACCTATACATACCCTTCTCATCAGCCACACCGGCCGGAAAGGCTTTTCCATAAAACTTCATACCATACTGATAGGTACCGAAGCCTTGCAATTCCCAACAGGAAGGCACACCTATTTTACTCCATTTACCGGAATTATTACCCCCGGTACAGAAGAAATCCCATTCCACCATGTCATCGCATCCTTTACCTGAAAGATATTGCCGCTGCGTTTCAACAGAAGTTTGCGCCCACAAACTCAAAGCAAGAATAAGGGCAGAGAGAAGAGTTGTTGTCCGTTTCATTATATTAAATAGTATTACTTTTTCCAAGTTGCACATATATAACTTTTTCATATCACTCATGAGACGAAGAATGTATTTGTTTGTACTCACACTTTCAAGCGATCCATACGAACCTTTCTTCATCTATGACAGGCTAATTTATCAGGTCAAAGCGGACTGATGCGCACACGCAACCTATGTTCCTTTTTTTTCTCAATGACATATTTCTTGAGCACTCCCGGCCCGCAGCTACTATTCCCTAACCCCAGCACAGCCGCATCAATGCTGACAACTACCTGTTTACGGGGAACCAACTCACAATCATGCGTTGCCCCGGCAAGATCTTCGGCCGTATAAGGCAGTGCCGAGAAAGAAAAAGGAGTGTCGATTGCACTGATACGTATACCATGCCCTCTATGGTCGGTCAAGCGGAGATCCGTCACCTCCTCATGGTTCCCTCCATCCTGAGGACGAGGGTAAGGAGTATACTGTTCTTCCAAAGTACTTTCCCAACGGCCAATGTAAGTAGCTTCCTTACGATCCGGATAACTTTCTATCGGTCCTCTGCCATACCAACTGATATTTCCATACTGTTCGCCAAGCATAAAGTTGAGCCCCAAACGAGGCAGTTCCGGAAGTTCTCCTTCAAAACGATAATTTTGCTCTATATCCACAGTACCGTCAGTATAGGTGAGGTAATCCGTCGTCACCACAATGGCACCTTTCTCATAGCAGTATTTCTCTACTTTATATTGATGGGGGATTCCGTCAGCCCTCATCGTGTCACGCAAAGGAACAATGTTTTCCACAACAGGAGCATTCAAACGATGATTCTTCCAATCCTTAGCCAACCAGTTACCGAAACTTTTATCATTATCAGTAGGTGCACGGAAAGCCTGCATACGCAGACCAGACAACATACCAAGTACATCATGGCGCGGACTTTCACCAATAGCAAGCGGTTTCAACGGACGCCGGTCAGTCATGGCCATCATTGCTTCATTCAGAGCAAAACGAAAAGCCGCCACTTCATGTCCGGCTTTTGCCCAAAGTCTGTCTTTGCGCAATACCAGCCGCACATGCAAACGGACATCGGCTTCCGTATCAATCCTAAAATCAGGCAACGCCACATCGGTTGCCTGCCCAGGAGCTACTTCGGGCAGAATTATTTCACCCTGTCTTGCAGAACGTCCGTTTTTCAATAATGTATAAAGACAGCGGTAATTCTCTAAACCTACATGATGATGCCGGTTAGTCACTGTAAGGCGAGAACCTTTAAGCACTTCCTTCTCCACCTTTCCCCGGATAAGTTCAAGAGATATCGGTGAATAAACCTGCTTTACTTCCCAATATTTCGGTGTAGTTTCCCGGCCGCTGCGTACAATGCCATTAAAGCAAAATGCTTTCAGATTGGGCTTGTCGCCAAAGTCACCGCCATAAGCTACCATAGTGCGCCCGTCGGGCAGCTGCTTATAGATGCCTTGATCCACCCAATCCCAGATAAAACCGCCTAACATACGAGGGTGACTATATATCTCATTCCAATATTCCTGAAAATTACCAAGCGCATTGCCCATACTATGAGCATACTCACTTGTCATTACGGGACGATTGTCATTGTCACGCTCGGCAATCTCAAGCAACCGTTCCCAACGGGCATTCTCCGCACGTTCCTTATCTTCACCTTCGGGAATACCGGGATTAAGATAGTCCTGTTTCAACCGGGTATAAAAACGGCTGATCACATCAACAGTCACCGGATCGGGAGCGCCATCCACCCCCTGCGCCCCTTCATAATGAACCGGACGGGTGGGATCGAAGTCGTGCAGCCAAGCGGAAATAGCAGCAAAGTTAGGACCGTACCCACTCTCATTACCCATACTCCACATCACAACTGATGCATAATTTTTATCACGTTCGGCCATGCGTACGGCCCGATCCATGAAAGCGGCATGCCAATCGGGCGTACTCGCCAAAGTACCGCGAAGCCCATGTTCTTCAATATCAGCTTCGTCCATCACATAAAGCCCGATACTGTCGCACAGCTCATACCAACGTGTCACATTAGGATAATGGCTGGTGCGTACAGCATTGATATTGGCTTGTTTCATCAGAAGAATATCTTGCAGCATCGTCTGTTCATCCATCACTCTGGCATTGACCGGATGATGTTCATGACGGTTTACTCCCCGAAAGCGGATAGGAGCGCCGTTGACCAACATCTGCCCGTTTTTAATTTCGACAATCCGAAATCCTACCCGCTGTTCTATCTGTTGCACAACCTCTCCCTTCTCATTCATCAGCGTAAGATGAAGTTTATAAAGATTAGGTGTCTCGGCCGTCCAGCGGTGAGGGGACTTAACAATAGCCTGCATGCGCCCCATTCTGCGAGGACCGCGCTGGGGATACCACAAATTCATACGTGAAGCCTTATGCTCCAAATCGAGGACCTCCGGCACATCAACTTCAAGGCCGGACACCTGCCTACCTTCCAAATCGGTCATCTCCACAACATTACCCTGCATATCCTTCAGTTCAGCTTTTGCCCGGTAACCTACGCCAAGTTCCCCTTGCCGTACAACAAACGCAGGATCCACCTGTAATATAAAATCATCATAGCAGCCCGGCTTGGCAGGCAACGTGCGTACAGTATAATCCCGAAAAGCCACTTTATGTGTATGAATCAGCGTAATGTCGCGATGAATTCCACCAAAACGCCAAAAATCCTGGTCTTCAAGGTAAGACCCGTCACTATAACGGTACACCTCTAAGGCTATTTGATTTTGTCCTTTCTGGAGATAACGGGTAACATTAAACTCACTTGCCTCCATGCTGCCCTGGCTATACCCCACCTTCTCACCGTTAATCCATACGTAGAAAGCACTCATCACGCCGTCAAAGCGTAACAACACTTCTCCATCCCCTTCCCAATGGGCCGGCAATGTAAACGTCCTGCGATACTGGCCGACAGGATTACGTTCCTTATAGGTAGTATAATCTTCCTTAGGAGTACCCATCACACGAGGTGGGTCAATACGGAAAGGATAGCCTGCCGACACATAAATGGGAGTACCGTATCCACGATTTTCCCAATTGGAAGGCACTAAGAAATCCTCCCACCCCGAATCATCGAATTCCGTCCGGTAAAAGTCAAAGACACGTTCGTCAGGCACCGGAGTCCAGCGAAATTTCCACTCTCCGTTAAGGGAATAACTACTGTCGCCTACCTTCTGCCGATAAGGGACAAAAGCAGCACGAGCAGGTAACCGATTTATGTGCAGCACATGATGATTCTCCCAGTCATGAGAGAAATTATCAGCTTTCACAACCTGAGATACGGTCGGCGCACTCAATAAAAAAAGAGAAATAAAGAATATGTTCATTTTCCAATCGCTTTAGAGCTTCACGGCAAGTGGTCCTGTTAATGCCAAGCTCTTCTGCCATGGCACGTTCAGATGGAATACGGTCAT
>ENA-OOWV01002344-OOWV01002344.1-human-gut-metagenome-genome-assembly--contig:-NODE-2344-length-10553-cov-3.297104_pt1 | contig 10553 bp, 9 predicted proteins | sample MGYA00241584_ERZ501337 | MGnify/ENA primary metagenome ERZ501337 (study PRJEB25962, sample SAMEA2042744) | human gut metagenome | biome: human gut; feature: human-associated habitat; material: faeces... | reverse complement strand
GACGGGCAGCGGTGATGGCCAGCGTGGCGGCATCTTCGTTTTCGGTGCAGTAATAGCGCTGGCGGATGCCGGTGCGGGTCGTGATCCATTCGTCACTGGTGTCCACTTGTCGGCGCAAGTCCTCGTTCATCACCACGCGGCCGGGCAATGCCCCGCCAGTGGCCAGCAGCCGTAAACCTTTCATGCGCCCCTCATTTCTCCGATGCGACGGTATTTTTTGTATCGCTGGTCTGCCAGAGCTTTGCCGCTCATCTTGCATAAGGCAGTAAGGTGCACCGCAATGGCGGTGTCCAACCGGCTGAAAAACAGCTGCCGTCCGCGCTGTGCGCCGCCCAGCGGTTCGGGGATGACCTCTTCCACAATGCCGTCTGCGTACAGGTCCTGTGCCGTCAGCTTCATCATGGTGCAGGCCTCGCCGCTGCGGGAAGCATCTTTCCACAAAATGCTGGCAAACCCCTCGGGGCTGAGCACCGAATACACGGCGTTTTCCAGCATCAGAATGTGGTTGGCAACGCCCAGGCCCAGCGCGCCGCCGCTGCCGCCTTCTCCGATTAAGACGGAAAGAATTGGGGTTTCTAAGGAAGACATTTCATAGAGATTTCTGGCGATTGCCTCACCCTGGCCTCGTTCCTCGGCTTCCATTCCACAGAAAGCTCCCGGTGTATCGACAAAACAGATGATTGGACGGTGGAACTTTTCGGCCTGCTTCATAAGACGAAGTGCTTTACGATAGCCTTCTGGCTCCGGCATCCCAAAGTTACGCTCAATATTTTCTGAGGTACTTTTTCCTTTCATCTGCGCGATAACGGTTACCGGCTGTCCCTGAAAATAAGCAATACCTCCGCAGATGGCGGCATCATCGCCAAAGTTTCTATCTCCGTGGAATTCTATAAATTCTTCGAATAATCCGCTGATATAATCTTCACCAACTGGGCGGTCTTTTTCACGAGAAGTCAGGACGCGCTCCCAGGCTGTTTTTTCTGATGCACGTTTCTTTTGTGTTGCGGAAAGTTTTTGTTTGCGGGAGTTTTTCACTATTTTAACTGTCTGACCTACTTCCTGTTCTGATGTCACTGTAATATCACCATCATTGAAGACTGCATTATTGCCTGTATTCTCCGCTACCCCTTCTGCTGTTAAACGGTGCATTGTAAGAATCTTCTCCAACACCGTTTTCATATCTTTTCTCTCAACGATTTTATCAATAAAACCGTGTTTTAAGAGAAATTCTGAACGCTGGAATCCTTTCGGCAGCTTCTTGTGAATGGTCTGCTCGATAACTCGCGGGCCTGCAAATCCGATGAGTGCCTTTGGCTCTGCTAAAATGATATCGCCAAGCATAGCAAAACTTGCGGTAACGCCGCCTGTTGTCGGATCTGTGAGAACTGTAATGTAAAGTAAGCCAGCGTCACTGTGTCGTTTTAATGCGGCAGAAGTCTTAGCCATCTGCATAAGAGAGGTCATACCTTCCTGCATTCTCGCACCACCAGAGCAGGTGAAAATAATGACAGGAAGTTTTTCTTTTGTCGCGCGTTCTACACCTCTTGCAATTTTTTCACCAACGACTTCACCCATACTTGCCATAAGGAATCGTCCATCCATGACCATAAGAGCAACTTCATTTGCTCCGATGCGAGCTTTTCCTGTGATGACTGCCTCATCTAACTTTGTTTTTTCCTGCAGGGATTTGATTCTGTCTGGATACCCAATCATATGGAGAGGATTCTCTGTTGTAAGCCCGGTATCCCATTCTTCAAAAGAATCCTTTTCTGTTAAAAATGCAATCCTTTTCTGGGCTGGCATACGAAGGTAGCCTCCGCACTTTGGACAAATATATAAATTCTTCTTATAATCTTCTGTGAAAATACCCTTTCCACATTTATTACAACGTTTTAAAAGTCCTTCTGGAACTTCTGGCTTTACCTGGCTGGCAGCTTCTTTTACTTCCGGCTTTGTGACGGGTGTTTTCTTAAATATACTTTTTAATTTCATAAATAAATCCTTTCGTACATAACAGGTAAACCTGTTATTTTTTCATTACGGGCCGCTGACTATTTATTTTTCCCATCTCTTCAAGAACATGTCTGGAAAATGTTTCTGCAAGATGTACATCTAATTTACAAAAGCTTTCACTTAAATGAAAGCTACATGGCGAACTACGTCAGCCGAATAGATAGGAAATACATCTCAAAAATACAAAATAAGATGTGAATCTTACTTTTTGATTTCCTGACTACGTTCTTCAAGCACCTTTTCCAAATACTGAATCGTAAAATCGCCCTCCTGATAATCCGGACGTTCCATAATCTCATAAAGGAAATCAATATTCGTTGTGATTCCCTCGATGATAACTTCGCCTAATGCACGATGCATTTTTGCAATTGCTTCTTTTCTCGTTGCCGCAAATACAATGAGCTTTGTAATCATAGAATCATAGTATGGGGATACTTCACATCCACTGTAGATTGCACTGTCAATACGAACACCTTTTCCACCTGGAAGATACATATCGGTAATTCTTCCAGGACATGGACGGAAGTTCTTTGATGGGTCTTCCGCATTGATACGGCACTCAATGGCATGACCGGTAATCTGGATATCTTCCTGCTTCCATTTCAGTTTCTCGCCATCAGCAATTCGAATCTGTGCTTTAATCAAGTCGATTCCTGTAACCCATTCTGTAACAGGATGTTCTACCTGGATACGAGTGTTCATTTCCATAAAGTAAAAGCTTTTATCTTTTTCAAGGAGAAATTCAATCGTTCCTGCATTCTTATATCCTGCTGCCTTTGCTGCAAGAACAGCTGCCTGTCCCATTTTCTCACGAAGTTCCTCATCTACTACGGCAGATGGGGATTCCTCAATGACTTTCTGATGATTTCTCTGCACAGAACAGTCGCGTTCTCCCAAATGAATGACATTACCATAATTGTCGGCAAGAATCTGAAACTCTATATGGCGGGGATTCTCTACAAAATGCTCTAAGTACATGCTCTCATCACCGAAAGCAAGTCCGGATTCTTTCTGCGCCATTAAGAATGCATTTTCGAACTCATCCTCATTGTAAGCGACACGCATTCCCTTACCGCCGCCACCAAGAACGGCCTTTACGATAACTGGAAAGCCGATTCCTTTTGCAATTTCCAACGCTTCTTTTACATCAGTAAGCGCCTTCTGACATCCTGGAATTACTGGGACACCAGCATCTACCATTGTCTGTCTTGCTACTGCCTTATTGCCAAGTCGGGCAATAATATCAGAGTCCGGACCGATAAAAGTAATGTGGCAGGCCTCACACAGTTTCGCAAACTGGCTGTTTTCTGATAAAAAACCAAATCCCGGATGTATGGCATCCGCACCGGTAATCATCGTTGCGCTGATAATCTGCTCCATATTCAGATAACTGTCTTTTGCTGCAGCAGGTCCGATACAGACCGCCTCATCGGCAAGCTGTGTATGAAGTGCCTCCCGGTCTGCTTCGGAATACACTGCAACAGTTTCAATTCCCATCTCTCTGCAAGCACGGATGATGCGGATGGCAATCTCTCCTCTGTTTGCAATCAATATTTTCCGAATCATTATGTTCTCCTTTTATCTTTATTGCGACAACTTCTGCCACAATTCTCTATCCTAAAATTATGCTATTTCTATGTTCTATCTATCTTCCTTAAGACTTATTCTGATGAAAAATCAACCAACCATAAAAGTTAATTCTGCCTTTACTACTACTTTTCCGTCCACATAGGCTGTGGCTTCTCCCACACCCATCGGGCCTTTACGTTTTACGATTTTGGTCTCAAGCTTTACTTTATCGCCTGGAACAATTTTCCCTTTAAAACGGCATTTATTAATTCCACCAAAATATGCTGTCTTTCCTTTATTTTCTTCTAAGGAAAGTATGGCAACTGCCCCTACCTGCGCTAACGCTTCTACAGTAAGAACACCTGGCATAACTGGCTCCTGTGGAAAATGTCCACGAAAAAAGTCTTCATGAAATGTTACGCATTTATATCCTACGGCACTGACACCTGGTTCCATCTCTTCGATGTAATCAACTAAGAGAAATGGATGTCTGTGTGGTAAAATCTGTTCAATCTCTTTAATTCCTAATCTCATAATTTTCTTCCAACCTGTTTACTGCTTTACTTATATTTATAAAAACCTGTTTTTACTTTCTGTTAAAGCTTCTGACTTATTAACTTGAGAAAATCAGACTTAAATTCATACCTTATCAATATTACTGAATTCTGAATAACGGCTGTCCATACTCCACATTCTCTTCATTTTCTACAAGAATTTCCGTAACAACACCATCGAATTCGCTCTCAATCTCATTCATAAGCTTCATTGCCTCAACAATGGCCAAAGTCTGCCCTTTCTTTACGGTATCCCCTACTTTTATGAAAGGCTCTGCATCTTCAGAAGGTGCTGCATAAAATGTACCAACTAACGGGGATTTTACGAGGTTTCCACCCTTTTCCCCGACTGCTTCTGCTGCCTGTGACTGTGCAGCTGCAGTAGCTGCAACTCCCTCTGTTCCGGCTGTATTTGCACCATTCACGCTGTTTGCGCTGACACCAATGGCTTCCTGTAACGCAATGTTTGAAGCTGGCACAACGATTTTTTCTTCTGGCTGTGGACAACTCATGGCAATGCGGATATTACCCTCTGTATATTCAAAATTCGTAAGCCCTGCTTTTGATACTTCTTTTACTAATTCTAAAATCTGCTGATAATCCATATCTGTCTACTCCTCGTATTTCTTTACAAGAAGAGAAGCGTTATGTCCTCCAAAACCAAGAGAGTTGGAGATGGCTACATTCACTTCCTGCTCTACTGCTCCGTTAATTACATAGTCAAGATCGCATCCCTCACCAGGATTGGTTGTTCCTACGGTTGGATGGATATAGCCTTCTTCGATGGACTTCACACAAACGATTAACTCTACCGCTCCGGCTGCTCCAAGCAAATGTCCGATCATTGACTTTGTAGAACTCATTTTTAAATGGTCTGCGCTCTCACCAAAGGCACGTCTTACAGCTCTTGTCTCAAATAAATCGTTGTGGTGGGTTCCTGTTCCATGTGCGTTAATGTAATCTACTTCTTCCGGTTTTACACCTGCTTCTTCCATGGCAAGTTCCATTGCTTTTGCTGCACCGCTTCCGTCCTCTGCAGGAGAAGTGATGTGGAAGGCATCACAGGTAGAACCATATCCGGCTAACTCTGCAAGAATCTTTGCTCCACGCTTTTTCGCATGTTCTAATTCCTCTAATACAACAACTCCTGCTCCCTCGCCAATAACGAATCCGCCTCTTGCCTCATCAAATGGAAGAGACGCGCGTAACGGGTCGCTCTCACTGGAAAGTGCAGTCAGATTTGTAAATCCAGCAACGGCAACTGGTGTGATACTGCTTTCTGTTCCACCGGCAAGCATAACATCGGCATCTCCGTACTGAATGGCACGAAGGGCATCTCCGATAGAGTTACTTCCTGTCGCACATGCAGTTACTACGTCAGTACATTTGCCTTTGCAGCCTAAGTCAATCGCTACATTTCCTGCTGCCATGTTGGAAATCATTAAAGGAATAAGCATTGGACTCACTCTCTTTGGTCCCTTTGTAATGATTTTCTCATGCTCTTTCTCCATGCTGGAAAGACCGCCGATACCGGAACCAATGATAACACCGACACGGTATGGATCTTCTTTTTCCATATCAAGACCTGCCATGGCAAATGCTTCTCTTGATGCAGCTACGGCATACTGGGAGAAAACTTCCATTCTTCTTGCTGCCTTGTTATCAAGTCTTTCTTTTACATTGAAATCTTTTACTTCGGCTGCAATCTTTACTTTATAATCTTCGGTATCGAACTTTGTGATAGCTCCGATACCTACCTTTTCTTCTTTAATTCCATTCCAGAATTCGTCTAATGTGTTTCCGATTGGAGTCACAGCACCCATTCCGGTAATTACTACTCTTCTTTTCATATCAGAAAAATCCTTTCTCTCACTTACATCACCATACCACCATCCACTAAAAGTACCTGACCGGTAATATAAGACGCTTTGTCAGAAGCTAAAAATACTGCTGCATTCGCAATATCTTCCGGCTCTGCAAAACGGCCAAGTGGAATCTGTTTCTTTGCATTTTCTTTTACTTCATCAGAAAGTACATCTGTCATCTCTGTTTTTACGAATCCCGGAGCAATAGCGTTACAGGTAATTCCTCTGGACGCTAATTCTTTTGCTGCGGATTTGGTTAATCCAATTATTCCTGCTTTGGATGCACTATAGTTCGCCTGACCGGCATTTCCGGCGACGCCGGAAACGGAACTTACATTAATGATTCTTCCATATCTCTGCTTCATCATGCGACGGCTCGCAAAACGAATCATCTGGAAACATCCCTTTAAGTTCGTATCTATTACATTATCGAAATCTGCTTCACTCATAGCCATTAAAAGACCATCTTTTGTAATTCCTGCATTATTTACAAGAATATCAATGCTGCCAAATGTCTTGGCTACCGCTTTTACTAAAGCATTACATTCTTCAAAATCTGCAACATTGGCACGGAAAATTTCTGCTTTTCCACCTGCCTCTTCAATTTCTTTTTTTACAAGAAGTGCCTTTTCTTCATTTCCGTGAAAATGTACGGCTACTGCTGCGCCTTCTTTTGCAAGAGCGATGGCAACTGCTTTTCCGATTCCGCCGGACGCGCCGGTCACAATTGCTGTTTTTCCTTCTAATAACATATCTATAACTCCTTTATAGCTTCCACTGTCTTGTCGATATCTTCCATCGTTCCGATTCGGAACATCTTTACGTTACGGTCAATCTTTCTCATAAAACCGCTCAAAGTCTTTCCCGGACCGATTTCTACGAAAACGTCCACACCGTCTGCTATCATGGCACGCACACTCTGCTCCCATAAAACGGAGGAATAAACCTGTTCTTTTAATAATTCTTTTGTTCTTGTCGTATCTGTCACGATACTTGCATCCACATTTGTCACATAAGGAATCTTTAACTCTCCTAATGTCACTTCGGAAAGTGCCTGATAAAGCTTCTCCCCTGCTTCTTTTAAGTAAATGGAATGAAATGGTCCGCTTACATTTAATGGAATGACACGTTTTGCTCCCGCCTCTTTTAAAGCTGGTGCTGCATTCTCTACCGCTTCCTTATCTCCGGTAATAACAATCTGTCCCGGACAGTTATAGTTTGCAACGTAAACACCTTCCATGTATGCAATCGCCTCATTTACCGCTTCTCCAGAAAGACCAAGTACAGCGGCCATACCGCCCTTACCTTCCGGTACTGCGTTATGCATGAGGTTTCCGCGGAGCCACACCATCTTAATAGCATCCTCAAGCTCCATGCCGCCTGCTGTTGTAATCGCACAATATTCTCCAAGACTAAGCCCGGCTGTCATGTCTGGTGTAAGCCCTCTTGCCATAATCTCTTTTGTCATTGCCATACAGGTAGTAACTAATGCAGCCTGTGTATAATCCGTTCTGTCAAGGAGTTCATTTTCCTCAAAACAGATATGTTTCATATCCTGTCCTAAAATCTCACAGCTCTTATCAAATACTTCTTTTGCCAGTGGGCTTTTTTCATAAAAATCTTTACCCATTCCTGCGACCTGTGCTCCCTGTCCCGGATAAAGAAATGCTATTTTACTCATTTACTCTACCTCCCGATATTCTCTGCCTGTGAAAGAACAACGTTCTTCATCTCTCTGCAGATTCCTTCGATAATTTCCTTACAACTTCTGCTGTCCTTTACAAGACCGGCAATCTGGCCTGCCATCACACTTCCATGAATGACATCACCGTCAACAACCGCCTTTCTAAGACCGCCAAGTGTCAGCTTCTCAAGTTCTTCAAAGGAAGCGCCTGCCTGCTCTAACTTCAAATACTCTCTTGTCTGCTGATTTCTTAAACATCTAACTGGATGTCCTGTTGTTCTTCCGGTTACCTTTGTATCAATATCTTTTGCTTTAATTACTTTATTCTTATAGGCTTCACTTACGATGGATTCCTTAGATGCAACGAAAATCGTTCCCATCTGGATAGCCTTTGCGCCAAGCATAAATGCGGCTGCCATTCCTCTTCCGTCTGCGATTCCGCCGGCTGCAATTACAGGGATATTTACTGCATCAACAACCTGTGGTACTAATGCCATTGTTGTTGTCTCTCCAATATGTCCGCCTGACTCGGTACCTTCTGCGATAACCGCGTCCGCACCAGCCTTTTCCATTCGCTTTGCAAGAGCAGTACTTGCTACAACTGGAATGACGCGCACACCGGCTTTCTTCCATTCTTCCATGTACTTTTCCGGGTTACCTGCACCGGTTGTTACTACCTTTACTTCCTCTTTTACAAGAAGTTCGGCGATCGCATCTGCCTCTGGATTTAATAACATCAGATTCACGCCAAATGGCTTATCTGTTTTTTCCTTTACTTTATGAATCTGTTCTTCCACCCAAGAAGCAGGTGCACCGCCCGCACCAATGATTCCAAGTCCACCGGCTTCGGAAACAGCGGCGGCAAGCTCGGCTGTTCCAACCCATGCCATACCGCCCTGAATTACCGGGTACTCAATTCCAAGCAATTCTGTAATCACTGTTTTCATTCTTTGTCCCTCTGCCTATTTATGTTCTTTGATGTACTCTACAACGTCTCCAACAGTTTCCATCTTCTCTAACTCTTCTGTAGGGATTTCTACATCAAACTCATCCTCAAGACTCATAACCATCTCGAAAAGGTCAAGAGAATCTACTTTTAAATCCTCTTTGAAAGATGCTTCCATTGTTACCTGGTCTTCTTCAATTCCTAAAGATTCCACGATTAATTCTTTAATTTTTTCAAACATAATATAAACCTCATTCTTTCTTATACTCTTACATTGTTTTCTTCTTTATGTAATCCGGAAATTCCGGGAATTACCTTTTTACCATTCTAAATACATGCCGCCCCATGTAAGGCCTGCGCCAAACCCGGCAACAACTATCTTCATTCCCGGCTGTAACTTTCCGGCTTTCTTTAATTCATCAAGCAGCACCGGAATACTCGCAGAGGACATATTTCCATTCTGCATCATATCCATCGGAAACTTTTCAATTGGCTGCTTTAACCGCTTAGCGATTGCCTCGACAATTCTTCGGTTTGCCTGATGAAGAACAAATAAATCAACTTCTTCTACAGACTTTCCTGCCTTTTCAAGAATTTCCTTTACTACAACAGGAATCTGTCTGGCTGCAAACTTGTAAATCTCTCTGCCATCCATCGCCACATAACCTTTTAAAGAACCATCGGCTCTCTTTCCCGTCGGATTCTGACAGGTAAGTACTTCGCCTCTGCTTCCATCGGAATGAAGTACGGAAGGAATCTCAATGTTTCCTCTTCCATCTATATTCCCATCTTCATCTGCACTGACAACCGCAGCTCCGGCACCATCACCAAATAAAATACAGGTACCTCTGTCTTCCCAGTTCACGATATTCGACAGACATTCTACACCGATCAACAGCGCTTTTTTCGAAAGCCCGGCCTTAATCTGTCCGGCTGCCATCTGATAAGCTACTATAAATCCTGAACATGCCGCATTTAAATCAAATGCTGCTGCATTCACAGCACCAATCTCCTTTTGAACACTGCAGGCTGTACATGGCAAAAGCTGTTCAGACGAAACACTTGACACAATGAGAAGGTCAATCTCCTCTGCCGCAACCTGTGCATCTTCCAATGCCCTCTTCGCCGCTTTCGCTGCCATAGAAACTGCTGTCTCTTCCCTGGCAATATGCCGGCTCTTGATTCCGGTACGACTCTGAATCCATTCATCGTTCGTATCTACCAACTGAGAAATTTCAAAATTATCAAGCACTTTCTCAGGAAGGCAGGAGCCTGTCCCTTTTATTTTGACAAACATCACTTTCTCCTTTTCTTGCTCATATGATTACTTCTGATCACTTCGTTCTGATATTCTATGTGAATATTTTTATTTTCAAATCTTATTGTTTTGAAATAATATTATTTTGAATTAAAATAGTTTGAATATCAAAGCAAGTGATTACAAATATATCATAGCTGGTGGAGAAGTCAAGTATTTTTTTTGATACAAATAGATAAATAGGAATTTGCCGGGGTGAGTAAACAGACGAAGTCTGAGAATCAAATCATCTATATTTGTGATTTGATTCTCGGACTTCTGTTTCCTGGCTGCCCGGGCAAATTAGCGGAAAGATTTGGGGAAGAAGTCAGGAGAGATAGAAATAATCCGGGAAGTTAAATATTTCAGGATTGACACACGATTAATAAGAAAAAAGAGTATATTATCGGTGTACTATTACCGATAATCCGTTCTCAGCAAAAATATCATATATTCATCTGTTTTGATGTGTTTTCAGCGTACTACAACAATAATTCGAGTCAATCCTTCAAAAAACAACTCCACAGAAAGCCAAAACCTTCTGGAGATTCCCCAAATCCCTCCAGCAATAAATAGAATTTCCCTCCCCAGCCAAAGCACAGCCCCCGAAGAGAGTCTAGCCCCT
>ENA-OOWV01002327-OOWV01002327.1-human-gut-metagenome-genome-assembly--contig:-NODE-2327-length-10596-cov-1.594251_pt1 | contig 10596 bp, 9 predicted proteins | sample MGYA00241584_ERZ501337 | MGnify/ENA primary metagenome ERZ501337 (study PRJEB25962, sample SAMEA2042744) | human gut metagenome | biome: human gut; feature: human-associated habitat; material: faeces... | reverse complement strand
TAATAAACTTAGGAGAAAAATTAAGTTATATACATATAGGAATAATAGCATCTATGGGATATGAAAAAGTTAAAGTACTAAGAAAAACAAAAGTAGCTTTAATAAGCACTGGTGATGAAGTTATTTGTGGAGGAATACCTCTAACAGAAGGAAAAATTTACGATAGTAATAGAAGAATGATTGCAGCCAGATTAGAAGAGTTAGGATGTGATGTAGTTCTTGCTGAAGTAATGGGTGATGATGAAAATTTAATCGCAAATGAAATTAAAAATATAATGAATGATGTAGATGTGGTGTTTACTACAGGTGGAGTTTCTGTAGGAAAAAAAGATATAATGCATCAAGTTATACAAATTTTACATGCTAAAAGAATTTTCTGGAGAGTAAATATGAAACCAGGAACACCTGCTATATATGCAGTTTATGAAAATAAACCATTGCTTTGTTTATCAGGAAATCCATTTGCCGCAATCGCAACATTTGAATTAATGGGAAAACAGCTATTATACAAATTAGGGCAAGACCCAGGTTTGAGAGAAGTAAGAAAAGAAGCAATATTACAAGATGAATTTTTAAAAGAAAGCAGAGGCAGAAGATTAATAAGAGCTATTTATGATGAAGGAAGAGTTTATCTTCCAAAAGGAGGACATTCATCAGGAATACTTGGTTCAATGGTAGGTTGTAACTGCTTAATAGATATAAAACCAGGAACACCAAAACTAGATAAAGGTGAAAAAGTAGAAGTTGTCCTTTTATAGGTGTTATAAGGGGAGTATTATTAAATTATGAAAAAAAATAATATAAAAAAACAATCGATCGTTGTTATATGTGGCGTTAAAAATTCAGGAAAAACAACTTTAATAACTAAATTAATACCCAAGTTTACGAGTTTAGGATATAAAGTAGCAACAATAAAACACGATGGTCATGATTTTGATGCTGATGTAGAAGGAACTGATTCTTATAAACATAAACAAGCAGGAGCATATGGGACTGCTGTGTTTTCAAAAAACAAGTTTATGGTAGTTAAAGAGCAAAAAGAAACAGATGAATTTGAACTGATAAATTTATTTCCAGAAGCAGATCTAATTTTTTTAGAAGGATTTAAACATTCAAATTACCCTAAAATTGAAATAGTAAGAAAGGGTAACTCATACGAATCTGTTTGTAACAAAGAAAACTTAATTGCAATTGCATCAGATATAGATAAGAAAATAATTGATCTAAATAATATAGATAAAATTGTTGAGAAAATAATTCAGTATATTGAAGTGAAATAGGAGATGATTTTTATGAAATGTGTTAAGACTCAAGATGCAGTAGGGCATGTTCTTTGCCATGATATTACTCAGATTATAAAGGATGTAAAAAAGGGAACAGCCTTTAGAAAAGGACATATAGTAACAGAAGAAGATATTCCTGTTTTACTATCATTAGGAAAAGATAATCTTTATATATGGGAAAAAACTGAAGGGATACTTCATGAAAATGAAGCAGCTGAATATCTAAGAGATATATGTATGAATGAAAATATGATTCAATCTGAGGTAAAAGAAGGAAAAATAGAATTAATAGCAGAGATAGATGGGCTTTTAAAAATAGATGTAGATAAATTAAGAGCAGTAAATAGTTTAGGCGAAATGATGATAGCAACTAGACACACAAATACAACTGTTAAAAAAGGTGACAAACTTGTTGGAACAAGAATAATACCACTTTTAATAGAACAAGAAAAAATGGAAAAAGCAAAAGAGGTTGCTGGAGATAGACCAATATTATCATTAATACCTTTTAAAAAGAAAAAAGTAGGGATAGTAACAACAGGAAATGAAGTATTCTATGGAAGAATAAAAGATACTTTTGGACCAGTTGTTGCAGAAAAAGTTAAAGAATTTGGTGCTGATGTAATCGGACAAACAATAGTAAATGATGATATGGAAAAAATAACAAAGGCAGTTGAAGAATTTATAGAACAAGGTGCAGATATGGTATTATGCACAGGTGGTATGAGTGTTGATCCAGATGATAAAACTCCAGGAGCAATAAAAAATACAGGAGCTAGAATAGTTTCCTACGGTGCTCCAGTTCTTCCAGGAGCAATGATGTTACTTGCTTATTATGAAAAAGATGGAAGGGAATTGCCAATAGTAGGTTTACCAGGATGTGTAATGTACGCTAAGAGAACAGTATTTGATTTAGTATTACCAAGACTTATGGCTGATGATATGGTTACAAGCGATGATTTAGCAGGATTAGGATTAGGCGGATTATGCTTAAGTTGTGATATATGTACATTCCCTAACTGTGGATTCGGAAAGGGTGTATAATATGTCAGGAAAGTTAAATCATTTTGATCAACATGGAAATGCAGTAATGGTTGATGTTACAGATAAAAATGTAACTGAAAGAGAGGCAGTAGCAACAGGAAAAATATTTGTATGTGATGAAACATATGAAAGAATTTTAACTGGAAATATGGCAAAGGGGGATGTTCTTGCTGTCGCTAGAGTAGCAGGAATTATGGCGACTAAAAAGACATCAGAATTAATACCTATGTGTCATCCATTAATGCTTACAAAAGCAAAAGTAGATTTTGAATTTAATGAAGATGGAACCCGGCTGTTGAAATGTGCTGCAGGTCATGAGCCTGTGAGCCAGAGTTTTACAAAAATCACAAGGCAGTGCAGAGTTTCATTTGACCGTAATCATTGCGCAGGCTGTCCATATCAGGAGCAGTGCCGTCCCAAAATTTATAAAAAAGTTGTCACTTTTATTACCTCAAAAAATGCATCCAACAGAGCAAAAAGCCAAAGATATATGCAAAGCGAGGAATTTAGCCACTTAGCAAGGCTGAGAAATGGTGTGGAAACCATTCCAGCCAATATCCGAAAGAATTACCACCTTGACAAACTTCCAAGAGGTAAACAACGAGGTAAATTCTTCTTCGGAAGCAAAATAGCAGCTTTAAATTTCAGGAAACTCTTCGGATTCCGAAAGGGTCTGGGAAACTATGCACAAAATCCGGTATTAGCTTAAATATAAGCCGGAGGTACCCCTTTGATTCTGATTCAATGAAGCTTCTTATGACTAATCTACTGTGAAATATTAAATTTTCAAGGTTCTTGCAAAGGGCAGACATAGAAAAAACTATGTTTTGACCCCGGCATCATGACATTATGGCTGAACTGTAACTTTTCGATACTATTTTATTGATTAAGGACTTGACTTTTTGCAAAAAGAATATTAAAATTTTAACAAATATAATTGTTTTAATAACTATTATATAAAACATTAAAATTATTTTGTTTGTGCATTTCTAAAATGGATGTAAGGAGGTAATGTTTATGTTAGACCATTTGTTTTCTCCCATTACTATTAATGGGAAAACATTGAAAAACAGATGTGTAGTTACACCAATGCTAATGAATTTTTGTGAAGAAGATGGTACTTGCACAGAACGCTATGCCGCATATATGGAGGCAAAAGCAAAGGGCGGTTATGGCATGATTTGTACAGAAAATATCGCTGTGACAGAAGTTGCAAAAGGCTACCAGTGGATTCCTGGATTATGGAAAGACGAACATATTCCTGGGTTTAAAAATATGACGGATAGAATGCACAAATATGGTACTGTTGTGATTGCGCAATTGAATCACCCTGGCAGACAGTCATCAGAGAAGTTTGCTCATAAGCAGTCGTGGGCACCTTCTGCTATACCTGATCCCTACCATAATCAAGAAATTCCACATGAAATGACAATTGAAGAAATTCATAAAACGGTTCAGGATTTTGGAGATGCTGCTTTACGAGCAAAAAAAGCTGGTTTTGATGGGATTGAGCTTCACGGAGCTCATGGTTACATGATTCCTCAGTTTTTATCAATGTACACAAACAAAAGAGTAGATGAATATGGTGGAGACTTATTCAATAGAATGAGATTCTTAATGGAAATCATATCTGATGTAAGGGAAAAATGTGGCAAAGATTTTATTGTTGGATATCGTTTTTCTGCTGATGAACGTGTGACAGGTGGTCTGACGATAGAGGATACAAAAGCAATTGTTCCATATGTTGAAAAGGCTGGTGTAGATTATTTGAGTGTATCTATTGCAGTGAATGCCAGTGATGATCAAATGATCCCTTCTATGTATTATCGTCATGGATATCAGACACATTATGCAGAAGAAATCAAAAGTATGGTACATATTCCTGTAATTACCGTTGGGCGTATTAATGACACTAGAATTGCTGATAGTATTTTGGCTTCGGGGAAAGCTGATTTAATTGGTATGGCAAGACAGTCTTTGGCTGATCCAGATACTATTATCAAGGCAAAGGAAGGGCGTTTTGAGGATATCCGAAAATGTGTTGCTTGTCTGCATGGTTGTGTAGGTCACATTGACACTGGGCTTCCGGGTTCTTGTGAACTAAACCCTTTGATTGGTCATGAAAGCGATCCGGAATATGCTACTATCCCTGCTGAAACACCCAAAAAAGTTATGGTAATCGGGGCTGGACCTGCTGGTATGGAGGCAGCTATTGCTGCTGCAAAATGTGGACATAATGTAACTGTTTATGACAAAGAGAAATGGGCTGGTGGACAGTACAGGATTGCGTCTATTCCACCGGGAAAGGGCGAGATTACAGCATTTTTGTGTTGGCAGATGCATGAACTAAAAAAACTAAATGTTCCTGTTGTTTTGCAAACCGAAGTAACAAAAGAAATGGTTTTGCGAGAAAGACCTGATGTCGTTATCGCAGCAACTGGTGTTGTTCCAATTATTCCAAGAAAGATTCCAGGTATTGTTGAAAATAAAAATGTTGTTATTAGCCAAGATGTATTACTTGGAAATGTGAACACAGGAGATAGATGTGTTGTTATTGGTGGTGGTTTAGTTGGCGCAGAAACGGCAAACCATCTTGCATCTTTATTCAAAAAGGTAACTGTAGTGGAAATGAAAGATGGTATTGCTATGGACGAAGGTCCCGCACCTCGAAAAGATTTGCTTCGTGATATGCAGAATAATGGTGTAAGATTTTGCACCGAAACTTCTGTACAGGAAGTTACAGACCATTCAGTTATTGTTTCTGGGAAAGTTAATGAAGAGTTAAAGCCAGGATTGGCTGGTGCAGCAATCAGAGAGGGATATTTGGTTGGACGCCATCTGTAATTTAACTAGCTACTGATCCCAAAGAGGAACAGATATAGTAACTATTTTATAAAGTTAATTTATGAAGGAGGATGCAAAATGAAAAATGATTTTTCAAATGAATGCGGACTGGGTTTTGAAAACATGAAAACATTGGAGGAAAGAATTACAAGAATTGAAGATATCATTGCAATTCATGACCTGAAGGCAAGATATGGAAGAATGTGTAATGATGACCACAACTATAATCTGATCGATACCATTTTTGCACCTAATATTAAATGGGAAGGTGATCCTGACGATCCTTGGGGTGCAGCAGAAGGTAGAGAGGCATTTATCAAATTATTCAAGGGATTCCAAAAGCAGATGGACGGTAGATGTCTGGGACATAATATCACAAATGGATGCATTACTTTTATTGACAATACACATGCAAAAGGTCATTGGCATTTATTTGGTGCTTATAGAAGTGGTGATGAATCCAAGGGACAGGGCACTGGCTTTTTGGAACAGGGCTATTATGATGATGATTATGTAAAAATTGATGGAAAATGGTATATTGAAACTTTGAGATTTAAGGATAATCTGGTGGCAGATCCTAGTGTGGGTTGGAAAGACAAGTTGATTCAGGAATTTTGATTTGAACTTTATTTCAGTATGAATGGAGAGGGAGGCATTAAAATACCTCCCTCTTATAACAGGTGGAGACGTATATGAAGAAATATAGTATTCTTAATTTAATCGCAGTACTAGTTGTATCTTTTGTAGCATGGATATATTGTATTGCAATAGCTGTATTAGGTTTGATTTATCAATTTTATCCAGGACAGGATAATATGTCTATTCTAATTGGTACATTACCCACGGTCGTTACTATGATTACAGCCTTTTCGGGTCCTTTTTTAATGAAAAAATTGACAAGAAAAGGTGCAGTTATAATCAGTTTAGCAATTTCTTTAGTTTGCGGATTGACAATATTATGGATGGATATGTCTTTGATAGGCGTTATTCTTTGTTCTGCCTTGCTCGGAATTGCAGCGGGGTTAATCCCTGCCGCAAATGCTTCAATTGTGACGATTGTTGCACCAACTTCCATAAAAGATAAAGTTATAGGTTGGCATAATGCCATAATGATGCTAGGAATGTCTGCATTTACATTGTTGGCAGGTATATTTGCAAAGAATGGAGATTTTCGCCAGGGGTATAAGGTGGTTTTTATTTTAATTCCTGTACTTATAATTACTGTGTTTTTGTATCCTAACGTAGATAAAAATGATTTGACGGAAACAACTTCTGTACAAAAGGAGAATAAGAACGCTCATAATGGTGAGAAAATGCCAGGTTATGTTTTGATATTTTTCATCCTCTATTTGGTAGGGGCAGTTTTTTGGAATGCGTGGTTTGTAAATTATTCAGACTATATTATTAATGAAGCAGCAATAGGGGATGCTAGTGTAGCAGGTATGGTTGGTTCCTTAAGTTCTTTAGCTGGATGTATTGCTGGTTTTTTTGTATCTTATTGGATCAAAGGAACAAAATATTTAAGTATGCCGTTGGCATTTATTCTGACAGGAGCAACAATGTTGTTACCTGGCTTAACACAAAATGTAGTAGGATGTTATGCTGGAGGCTTCTTCTGTCAGTTGTTCAATTTGTTTTTGGTTTCTGGCTTAACCACATATACAGGATTAGCAACGGATGGAAAGCCGTATGCCACTTTGGCTTTGTCTCTCATAACTATTGCTGAAGGTGCGGGTGTATTTTTATGTGGTTATATACTGCCTGCAATGGCAAAATTGTTGGGTGGTGGATCGGGTGCAAATTTGACAGTTGGATCTATTGCTTTAATTATTATAGGTATTATTACAATCTTCTTTATGAAACCAATTCATAATAAAGTATATGACGAAATAAAGTAAGAACAAATAAAAGGGGTATAAATATCTAAAAAATGATTTTGCACAAACAAAGGAATCGTCATACGATGTTTTTATGATTATAATGAAAACAAATGTAGAGACTCCTTTGTTTGTGTGTTTTTCATTGAAAAATTATTTACTGGAGGTGTAGTATGAGAAGCGGTAAACCTGATCCAAATGGGAAATTACCTTTGAAAGACAAAATAATCTATTCCAGTTGTATTGGACTAGGTGTAAATATGGCTCCTATTGTATTCAGCTATTATCTTACATATTTTTATACAGATGTTTTAGAGATTTTGCCGCCGATTGCTAGTTTTATTTTATTAGGTTCAAGGATTTTTGATACAATAACGGACCTCATTATGGGAATAACCATTGATCGAATAACGTTAAAAAGCGGAAAGTATAGAGGGTGGTTGAAGATAGCCAGTGTTCCTATGTTTGTGGGGCTTGTACTGATTTTTGCTCCGATTTCCGAGATGAGTGATAGATTCAAGATTTTTTGGGCAATTTTAACATATGGAACGTACGGAGCAATTTGGAATACTATGGCATATGGTCCATCAAATGCAATGCTAGTGAATATGACACAAAATGTAAAAGAGCGCGCATTTATTGTTGGTTTTCGAGAAGTATTTTATAATATAGGGGTTGTGATCGTTGCTTCGTTATTTATGCCTATGGTAAACTCATTTGGGAAGGGTAACGAAGGTATGGGGTTTTTCTTTGCAGCTATGGTTGCAGGAGCTGTAGCATTACTTGCGCAGATATTTAATTTGATTATCCAGCGGAAATATGAATTGGATGAGGATGGTAATCCACTTCAAATTGGCGTTACAGAAGATAAGGGAAAATCGAAATGTTCTATGTTTTCTGAGATCATGTATTTAAGGCAAAATAAACCTGCCATATTAATATTGATTGGTATTTTTGCCATGAATATTCTGATGACTATAAAGGGAAGTTTGATGATTTATGTGTTTAAGTATTATTTTGCCAAGGAGAATTTTTATTCTCTAGCAATGGCATTTTTTACAATTTCTGCTATAATGGGAGCATTATTCATACAATTTTTTGTCCGGTGGTTTAGAGGAAGCAACCAGGCGTTTCAAGTTATATTGATCGCCAATATTGTGGTAAACATTATGTATTTTTTAATGTGTAGGATAATGGGACGTGAGAATGCAAGCGTTTCTATCCAGTTTCAATCTCTTTTTATGATTTTTTGCGTCTGTGGTTTTTTGCAGGGGGCGCATTATGGATTTCCGAATCTATTGCTACCCAGTACTATAGACTATGGATATAAGAAAACAGGAAGATTACAGGTGGGGCTAATCAATGGGATCAATTCCCTTTGTATTTCCTTAGCTAGTGCGATTGGTGGTTTTTTGACTGCACAGATGCTTTCCGCAATAGGCTATGTTCCGAATATTATGCAATCAGAAAGTACACTACAGGGGATTCTAGTTGTATCAACATTGCTACCAGTGGTACTAATGGCTTTTCAATTGATTCTACAAATGATTTTAAGAAGATATAGAGAAGTTTTTTAGTTTTTATTAGATCTTAAAATTACTGTGTTAATGAAGTGTGGTTTCTTGTGAGGAAATAAATATTCTTTAGTAATAATGTAGTATATTGTGTTTCTCTGTAAGAATGAAACATGAGATCCAATGGTGCGTTTCATTTTGCATAAGCTTTTTTGAATAGATTAGGAAAGTTCTAAGTCAGGGGCTCAAAATCAAGAGCTTGATATGAACTTCAAGCCCCTGATTTAGTACTTTCCTTTTGAACCAAGTCGCACATGCGGACCTCTTATGCCGTTTTAATGATGAGCAGATTCGTAGATTTGCTACGGTTACTATGGTGAATTCAAATTCAATGCTGTTGTGAGTGCTGAATGAATAAACCCAACTATTGATTTTCGGGTACAACAACCAGACCACCTTTATTCAGGCGGCTTTTTGAATGGATTTTTCAGTTTGTCAAGGTGTGATGGGTTGAATAAGCATTTAGTGATACCCCACGATAAATCTGAACTTTGCATCAAAGTTACACTAAAGCCTTTTTAGCACCTTTCGGTGCCAAGGCTGTATAGCATTAGACATCTAAAAATGTCATTAATTATTGGAACCTTTTGGGAAATTCTGTTTTAATTTCAATGGCTTTATAATACATTCCATCCAAATAACATGTCTCTGGGTTTTCTAGGATTCGAAAAGACGGAATTATCTTTTCCGGTAATTTTTTCATAGAAATCTGCCTAATTTCCTCCAGTACTTTTGCATCAAAAACATTTCCAGCATACACAATTTCATTTGGATTTAATATAGTGATTAAAGCAATTACAGAATCTGCTACATACTTTGCAGCATCATTTGTTGTAACCTTTTTTATCAATTCTTCACGATCAATATCAAAAGACATATAGCCTGTCATACCAGCAAAACCATTTCTTCCATTTAAAATAATATTTTCAACAACAGATGCTGTGCCTGGTAAAACATTCTTTACAGCATAAACCAATGATAGGGTTTCCGTTGAATAGCCGCTCCGTTTATATTCTCCATATACACGGAACTGACAATCATACGCAATGTAAAGAGGTACGTTTGTTACAGATGCTATTTTCTTTTCCAATGGTATACCTTCCAATTCTGGAATATCTGACATAAATACTACCCCCTCATCGATAATACCGCATATACCAATAATAATACAGTTAATATTGGTATATTGTTCTATCAATTCTAAAATAGTATGTATAACAGTCTGTTCATCCAATTTATTATACTGTTTTGTTTCCTTAAAAAGCTGTTTTCCAAACTGCCAAAGTCACTGGAAGGTATCAAACCGGTATTATTATATCCGGTGATCGGTATTTTCCTTGCAGCAGTGGTGACTACTTTTATCAACCCATATATGGGCATGATCAATGACGGACTGACCCACTTCTTAAATGGAATGGGCGGAACCAGCCGTGTAATGTTAGGTATGATCCTTGGCGGCATGATGTCTATTGATATGGGTGGTCCTTTTAACAAAGCAGCTTATGTATTCGGAACTGCCCAGCTGGCAGAAGGAAACTTTGAAGTAATGGCAGCGGTAATGGCAGGCGGTATGGTGCCTCCATTGGCAATTGCACTGTGTACTACTTTCTTTAAGAAAAAATTTACGGAAAAAGAGCGTCAGTCTGGTATTGTAAATTATGTAATGGGACTTTCTTTCATCACAGAAGGAGCTATTCCGTTTGCAGCCCAGGATCCTCTCCGCGTGATCCCTTCCTGCCTGGCAGGTGCAGCAGTAGCAGGTGGCTTGTCTATGGCTTTTGGCTGTACTTTAAGAGCACCTCATGGCGGATTATTTGTACTGCCTACTATTGGCAATCCGGTAATGTATCTGGCGGCAGTTGTGATAGGAGCGGTCGTTGGCTGCGTTATCTTGGGAATTCTTAAAAAGAACGTGGAAGAATAAAACAGACACATACTTAAGGGAGTATTTATAGCAGCCCGGCCAAGGGGAGA
>ENA-OOWV01002325-OOWV01002325.1-human-gut-metagenome-genome-assembly--contig:-NODE-2325-length-10598-cov-4.939391_pt1 | contig 10598 bp, 7 predicted proteins | sample MGYA00241584_ERZ501337 | MGnify/ENA primary metagenome ERZ501337 (study PRJEB25962, sample SAMEA2042744) | human gut metagenome | biome: human gut; feature: human-associated habitat; material: faeces... | reverse complement strand
TGGGAATTAAATGTATGGGAGCACCAAGAGAGACTAGTGAGCTTAAAAAAGTGTATGATATTACAAGTGGTAGTCTTCTTGGGGAAAATTCGAGTATTGATTTAACTGTAAAAAAGTATTTTTCAGTTGTGACGCAAATGCCATCTGTTGCATTGTGCTTATGGATTTCATTATTTATGATTCTGTATGCACTAGTAGAAGGAAAATGGCGTTATCTACTATTTTTTATTCCTTGTTTGGGAAATATAGCCACACTATTAGTAGCTACACCAATTACTTACTGGCCGCGTTATGGATTATCTTTCATTTGCCTGTTACCGATTAGTGCTCTTTTTCCATACTTGCTCAAAGAGTTAGAGGAGAGTTAAGACACAAAGAAAAATAGATATTTAGCTGAACTTGTCAAGTTAATAAAAAGGAGCATAACGATGAGACAAATTGAGACGAACAGAAAGTATAAGCATTTTAAAGGAAATGAATATAAAGTTTTATATATAGCAGAGCATTCTGAAACTGGAGAACAGTTTGTTGTGTATCGGGCTTTGTATGGTGACTTTAAAGTGTATATTAGGCCTTTAGAAATGTTTGCCTCAGAAGTGGATCGTGATAAGTACCCGGAAGTGAAGCAACGATATAGATTTGAACTTGTAGAAGACTAGATAATCCCCTTGTCTGCCGATTCCTCATGTAGTACAATGTAACTGCATAAGCAATCGGCGGATTTTTATTTCTTTAAAAATATATTATTATGAAATGGGAGGACGCTTAAATGAAGATTGGTGAAAACTCCAAATCGGAACAGATAAACAACCAGTTATCAGTATCAGAACAGCAAAGCAGCAGTAAAATGAAAATAAAAAATACCTCCCACCAGACAATTTCCCTCGGCAATACCGCCTTCGCCTCCATTCGGGAAGCCAATAGCTTCTACATTGACAAAACAGATTTTATCCGCCAATGGTGGGAAAGCCAGGATGTTGCTACGTTGATAACGCGGCCAAGGCGATTCGGAAAATCTTTAAATTTAAATATGCTTGAATGCTTTTTCTCAGAAAAATACAGGGGAGAAGGAGAACTGTTTCGGGGATTATCAATCTGGAATCATGAGAAATATAGAGAAATTCAGGGAACATACCCTGTGATTTTTTTCAGTTTCGCAGACATAAAAGGGCAGACTTTTACCTCCGCCCGGGAGGCAATCTGTCAGGTAATTCAGGATTTATATGCCGAATTTGGATTTTTAAAGGAAAGTGAACGCTTAAGTCAGGAAGAAAAAGATTATTTTTCTCTGGTTACGTCAATGATGTCAGATGCGGTTGCTGCAATGTCACTGAAGCGCCTTTCTATGTGCTTACACAGTTATTACGGAAAAAAGGTTCTGATTTTTCTTGATGAGTATGATACGCCCTTGCAGGAAGCTTACATGTATGGATTTTGGGACGAATTGACAGGTTTTATGCGTGGATTATTTAATTCCACATTTAAGACAAATCCTTATCTGGAACGAGCTCTGTTGACAGGAATAACGCGGGTTAGTAAAGAGTCTATTTTTTCTGATCTAAACAATTTAACAGTTATAACTACTACTTCGGAGCAATATGCTGATTGCTTTGGGTTTACAGAAACAGAAGTATTTGACGCCCTGGAAAAGTATGGAATGTCAGATCGGCAAGTCGAAGTTCAGACATGGTATGACGGATTTTCCTTTGGAAACAAAAAGGATATTTATAATCCATGGTCAATCACATGTTTTTTGAAAGAGAAGAAGCTAAGACCCTACTGGGCAAATACCAGTTCCAATCAGCTTGTGGGAAAACTGGTAAGAGAAGGCTCTGCTCAGATAAAAATGGTCATGGAAGATCTGTTGGCAGGGAAAAGCTTTCAGACGGAAATTGACGAGGAAATTATTTTTGAGCAGCTGCAGCGGAAGAAAGGGGCAATCTGGAGTTTGTTTCTTGCCGGTGGGTACCTGAAAGTTGTAAGGAGTGAGTTTGATATATCCAGTGGTAGATACAGCTATGAATTGGCTTTGACAAATCAGGAAGTCAAAATGCTTTTTGAAGATATGGTGGAGGGATGGTTTTCTGATGAAACAGTCCCATATAATGATTTTCTGAAAGCTTTTCTGGCAAAAGATCTGGATTATATGAATGAATATATGAACCGTGTGGCAGAAGCGACATTCAGTACCTTTGATACTGGCAGAAACCCGTCTGATGATACCAATCCTGAAAGATTTTATCATGGATTTGTACTTGGGCTGATTGTTGAACTTGCAGGAAAGTATCGGGTTACCTCTAATCGGGAAAGTGGATTTGGCCGATATGATGTTATGCTGGAACCCCTGGAGAAAACGAAAGATGCCTTTGTCCTGGAATTTAAAGTATTTAATCCACGTAAAGAAAAGACATTGGAAGATACTGTGGCAAATGCATTACAGCAGATAAACGAAAAAGATTATGACTGTGAGCTTTTAAGCCGGGGAATTCAGAAAGAGAATATTTTCCATTATGGATTTGCTTTTGAGGGGAAAAAATTATTGATCGGATAGTTTGGGGAACAATCCCCTTGCCCGCCGATTGTCTATGTAGTAAAATAAAGCTACAAGACAATCGACGGATTTTTTACGTAAAGAAAACTTACTTAAGAATCGCCGGAAAGGAAAACATTTAAAATGGATAAAATAGCAGTACTAATTCCCTGTTACAACGAGAGCAAAACCATAGAAAAGGTTGTAACCGATTTCAAGAAAGTATTGCCGGAAGCGGTAATATATGTATACGATAATAATTCCACTGACCATACAGATGAAATTGCCCGCAGAGCAGGAGCTGTAGTCAGATATGAATATCAGCAGGGCAAAGGAAACGTTATTCGCAGGATGTTTCGTGAAATTGATGCACAGTGTTATATCATGGCAGACGGAGATGATACTTATCCCGCAGAATTTGCCCCTTCAATGGTTGAGAAAGTATTGAATAAAAAAGTTGATATGGTAGTGGGAGATCGTCTGTCATCCACTTATTTTACAGAGAACAAGCGACCATTCCATAATTTTGGAAACAGTCTGGTGCGTAAATGCATTAATATTATGTTTAAAACCCAGATAAACGACATCATGACAGGCTACAGAGCATTCAGCTACCAGTTTGTAAAGTCCTTCCCTGTATTATCCAAGGGGTTTGAGATTGAGACTGAAATGAGCATTCACGCAGTTGATAAGAACATGTATATCGAAAATGAAGTGATCGAGTACAGAGACCGTCCCGAAGGCAGTGAATCCAAACTGAATACATATTCAGATGGCTTCCGGGTACTGAAAACCATAGCCAAATTATACCGTAATTATAAGCCAATGGCATTCTTCGGACTGGTGGCAGCAGTGCTTTTGATCCTTGGAATTGGATTCTTTATCCCGGTATTTGTAACTTTCCTTGAAACCGGACGTGTGGGAAAAATTCCTACTCTGATCGTATGTGGTTTTGCTGTTTTGGGAGCAATTCAGTCATTGTTTTCCGGACTGGTCCTGCAGACAATGGTTCAGAAGAACCGGCAGGACTTTGAAATGGAACTGCAGAGGATACAGGAGCAGTATAACAAATTACAATGAAGCTTCTGGACAGCAGTGCGAAGCACGGACATTTATATATGGTAATAACGCCAGAGCCTGTTTGAAAAATCATTCCCGCAATCTGCACGCCCCACTTTGCGGAAAGCCTTTTTCAAACGCGCTCTAGAGGCGATAGATTTGCCTGGAGAAATAATAAAAAGTGGAAGCACAAAAGGGCTTCCACTTTTTGTTATATGATCATTGTTATAGCCTGTACAACAACAAGACTTTCAATCACCATCATAGTTTCCCATATTTTACAGCTGCGGTTATGATCCACAGACACCATAGCTGTAGAGAACAGGGAAAACAGCGCTGGAGCAAGAGGAAGAAAATAACGTCCCTGAATGCCCTGTATATGATCACAATCCATTGTGGTATAACCGACCATCATGGAAAACATAATCAGCAGCAAAGATCCCAGACAGCTAAAGGCGATAAATGTCCGGTTTTTCCTGGTGAAAACCGGGGCGTCTCCTTTTACGTTTACAAGCAGTAAAAGAATGATCAGGAATACTATTAAAAGGGACCAGTTGATATTAATATCCAGCCAGGATAATTTTCCACCTAATAAGCCTCGTAGAATGGTGTCACTGCACTGGATGACCGTATTCCATAAAATATAAATGGTCTGGAGCGGGTGCTGGAATACATATGAAATCGGATAAATAGTATTTTCCGGATCCGCAGAAATATCTGTGGCAAACATTGCAGAAAACATAGGCATAAATTTAATTAAAGTAACTGCAATTAAAAGGACAGCTCCCACGCAGATACATAAAGGAACGATCCAGCGCATCTTTTTATGCATGTGAGGATGGGGCACATGGGAAAAACACATGAGCAGCAATAACAAAAGTGGAAGGTAAACCCCGCCTTTCACAATTGCAATGAACAGTGCCAGAAATCCAAGAGCGATCAGGTAACTTTTTTTTCGCTTAGGGTTATGTAAACGGTAAAAACACAGTGCCGTAAACAAAAAGATGAACCCGTTTATCACAGAATCATAGGAAGCAGAAGCTGCCTGCTGCAGTGTGATAGGCAAAAGCCCAAGTGCTCCCAGAAGATTTTTTCCAAATGGTGCAATGCAAATGGCAAAATAGACCAGAAGGATAAATACCACAAGACTGCAGATCCTTGCCAGCTGGAAGGTAAGCATGGGGGAAAGATGCAGCAGCCGTCCAATACTAAGTCCTATTGCAGCCGGAACATAAACGACTGCAGGAACCAGACCTGATGTGCTTACATAGGAAATTTCAATCAGATCCGTATCCGAAGCAAACTCAAAGCTGTGAAACAGAAGCTGGTAGTAGGAGTTCGTCTCCAGTCCATTGCTTAACATATCGCTTAACTGAGCATCACAACGCCGTTTATATATGGTATTGCCTGGGGTTTCCGTATTTTTTACAAACAGCATTTTGTTAGAAAGGCTGTAAGCTGCATCAAAATGCGTTGGTTCATCCGGAACTCCGTGAACGGTAACCAGGCATTGGAAAATCAGTCCCAGAAATAAAGCAACAGGAATATAAAATTTCTGCACGGTCATCTGGCGGATAATGATCAGATAAAATGTCATTATTATAAATAAAAGCAAGATAACACACAGCGCAATATAAAAATAAAGCATGAAATTATTGTCGCCGTAAGTGAAGGAATAAATAATATTTGTATGACTGTTTGTATCGTTGTTAAACTCCTGAATCAGGGCCTGTTTTTCATTTGATGTAAAAGAAAGAACCGTTTTCTCCCCATTTATTAATTTCAGTTTTAATTGTAAATGTGCATTTTCAGAGGCACTTACTGGCTGGGGCAGATCGCAGGTCAGTTCTTTCTTTTTTGTTGCGCGGAAAACGGAAAGCGTGTGTTCTGCCTGATAATAAATTTCTCCGGAATCTGCATTTGCCAGAGTGATGAAAAGGCGGGCATCGGAATTTTTATTTTTTGCAGTGCCCTCAAGTGTAAACATCTTTAACTCAGGAACTGTACAGGTAAACGTCTCTGTAAGAACGGGGGAATCCGAGGACAAGGTTATGGTACCTGTAGGTTTATGAGTTGTCATCATAACATATTCAATGGGCTGATGAAGGTTAAAACGGAACTGGGCTTTATACATAAGAAGACATACACCGCTGATAGAGAGAAGAATGATAAAAAGCGAGAGGATATGTCCTGGTATTTTCTTTTCTTTATTCATATATAGAATCTCCTGTGTAAAAAAATATTTGTGAAATATGCTCTGCTATTCACACAAAAATAAAATTTCATGTTAAAATATTATAACGAATCGGAAATAAATATGCAATGATTTATAAGAAAAGAGAGGGATAAATGAAGAAACGGAAGCGCTTACTGGTTATACTTTCAACATTTGTCATGGCTGCTCAGCCCCTGTGCGTTGCCGCAGAAATGCAGGATGCAGAAGGCTTTGGGGCAGTAGAAGAAATATGGGCTGACGAGGAGAACGAGGAGGAATTTTCAGCTGCTCCTGAAGTGGGGAATGAGGATTTAAATGGCTTTCAGGCTGGAATTTCCACAGAGGAAAATGACAGGATTGAGGCAGAAGAATCTGGTGAGATCATCTCCGGTGCTATTGCAGGAGATTCCGTTGACAGCGGCATCAGCCTTTTTTCTCTGGACTATTACACGGACAGCTATGGTGCTCAGTTGGATGGAAATGCAAAGGCCTTGTATGATCTTCTGGTGCAGAATTATGTGGTGGATTACAGCCAGTATCTGGACAGTGTTGATTTTCCTTTTGAATTTCCTGATACCATTACATTTGAAGCAGTCGTTGAGGATGGCAGTTTTCAGAGAAAAGGAGAAAGCTATGTACAGGCTACCAATGATGTGAAAACAGCCATTCAGGCAGCTTCAGATGCTTTTTCCTATGATTATCCACAGGCATTCTGGTTCAGGGGCAGCAACTATGGATACCGGGTCAGCTGTGTTCGGGATGGATCCTCTTCTACCGGATACAGGGGAACATTTAAGAATTTCACCTTTAAACCGGCGAACAGGGAAATCAGTGAGAATGCCCATACTCGAATGGGGGATTTTATGGATGGTGTTCAGAATGCTGTTGCAGAGCTGAATGAGCAGACTTTGGGCATGGATATGGAGCAGAAAATAAAGCGGATTCATGATTATATCTGTCAGAGAGTTACTTACAGGAACGATAATACTTTGTGGGTGCATTCTGCCGCCTCGTTGTTTTTGGATGCAGATCCTGCATTTGTCTGCGAGGGCTATGCAAAATCCATGAAAATTTTCTGCTATTATATGGGAATAAATTGTGCCTGTATCAGCGGAACAGCCAGGGGGACTTCTTCTGGAACTTCTGGAGCGCACATGTGGAATTATGTACAGATGGATGATGGAAACTGGTATCTGGTGGATGCCACATGGGATGATGTGGGAACCCCTCCATCTTCACGATATTTGCTGGTGGGACGCTCTACAAAGGGACAATATATTACCATTGGTGAGGAGCGTGTGGAGTATACCAGTTTTTCTACTACCTCAGCAGAAACGGCTGGCCCTGTGTTTATTTTGCCGGTTCTGGCAGAAGAGAGTTATGCAGATAATAAGGGGAAAAATGAGCCCGCAGTTACATCTGCGCCTACAGTGACACCAACTGCGGCGGTAAGTGCGGGACCGACCCCGACTGCAAGTGCGGAATCGACTCCGACCGTAAGCGTGAAACCGACGCCAACCGTAAGTGCGGAACCGACCCCAACCGCGAGCGTAGCACCGATACCCACTGTAAGCGTCACTCCAATCCCGACTGCAACCCCAGTGCCGACTGCGACACCTACACCAACTACCACCACACTTACCTTACGGGTAAAACAAAACTACAAGTCCGGTGGTAAAATAAAGTCAGTCCGCACCACCAATAAGAAGATTGTCAAAGTGGATAAGAAGGGCAAAATCACTGGGAAAAAAGCCGGAAAAGCAACGGTAACCATCACTTATACCAACGGAAGCCGTAGGATTTACCAGGTAAAAGTGCAGAAAGGTATTGTAAAAACAATTGCTGTTTCCGTGAATAAACGGAATGTAATCCTTGCCAAAAAAGGAAAAAGCTTTCAGCTGAGAGTCACTCTCACACCAGTCACCAGCCAGCAAAAAGTAACTTATAAAAGTTCCAATTCCAAAGTAGCAGCAGTAAATTCAAAAGGAAAAATAGTTGCGAAAAAGAAAGGAACAGCTACAATTACAGTGAAGTCAGGAAACAAAAAAATTACCTGCAAAGTCAAAGTAAAGAAATAACCCCAAAATACTGTCAGAACCGAAACAAAATAAAGTTTTGGTTTTGACAGTATTTTTTTATGTCAAGCGTTTTTGAAAATGTCCTAAAATAATTGAAGTATTAGCCCCGGCTTTTTGCTGGGGCTTGTTAAATTGATTCGTTTCATTCCTCAGGCAATTTTTGTATCTTGATCATTCTGGTGGTGTTCTTGCTGTTTGACAAACTTTCCAAACTGTTGGCGACGCCAGGGATGATTCATTGGTGGAATGCGGGGCTTCTTTGGTTTTGGCGGAGTATAGTCTATATCTAAGTCTTTTGATTTTGTTTCGTGCTCGGGTATTTCTTCCAGTGCGTAGATGTCTTTGTCATTTACACAGCAGTATTGACTGCCATCAAAAGCCTGAATAAACATTACCTTTGTTCCTTTTCGGTAGTGGACCTGATTGCCTCTGCTGTCAATCATACGGTAGTATTTATTGGAATGCCTTAAACAGTGTCCGGTATCTACCGTTCTTTCGCATAAAACTGCAAGAATCAGGTTAATTTTTTCAATTTGGGGTTGCACTTCGAACACAGACTTGATACCATGAATGGGAAGGGAAAACTTCTCATTGAATTCCTTTATGTAGGAGTTTAGGAATTCATTGGCAGCGTCTATGGTCGTTATGCCTGCAAGTCTCAACTCGACTGGCAGGCGCGACTGTAGCGTCTGGTTCAGGCGTTCTACACGTCCTTTTGCCTGAGGCACACTGCTTGATCCCAGTTCAACCCCCAGCTGTTTACAGGCATAGGCAAACTGTGTATAGGTATCCTCATCGATAGATGGGGAGTTTTTCTTTTTATAGGTGAAAACAGTACGGCGGTCTGTAAAGAACTTGTAGGGGATACCGTAAGTTGTGAGGATCTGATGGAAAACGTGGTAATAGCCATTCAGAGTTTCCTGGGTATCAAACCAACCGCCGGTAATCCTTCCTGTAGCATCATCTATAGCCAGATGCAGATGCCATATCTGACCGGGGATCCATTCGTAGGGAGTTGCGTCCATTTGCTGCAGTTCACCGAAATAAGCGGCTCTGGGACGGCGGGAATGGGCGTCCTCAAGAGCAACAAGATTAATCTGTATCTGATCCGCTTCTTTCTGAGATTTCGCTGCTTTTTTATCGGCTTTTAATTGTTCTTTGATTCTCTTTTTCTTAGCTTTTGTAGCCTTGGGAGAGAGAATGTATTCAGCTTCGAGAATAGACATAACCGCTGAAGGGGAGATGTGGATATCTTCATGTTTTCCTAATAACTCAGTGAAATGCACAAAATTGGCATCATAGTATTTGTTGCGGTATAAATCGACAACAAGATTACGAGTTTCATTGGGGATGGTATTGGCTGGCTTACGTCCTCTGTTGCCATGGATAAAATAGGCTTTGCCATGCTCTTTGTAGCCTTTAAGCATACGGTTAATGTGACGTACAGTACAACCGAGAGTAAGGGCAGCTCTCTGCTTGTTAGGGGCTGGATGATCTGCCAATGATTTGATCACCTCATACTTCTTTTGTTCATCCATTGATAATTCTACCTTTCTGATAATCGTTACCTCCATCTGTTGATGGAAGCATTATACTACATTGGGACATTTTCCTTTGTGGTATATTAGGACATTATCATAAATGGTTCATACAAACCTATCTCAAAGTATTGACAGATTGGTTCGTTCCAAGTAAAATATGTGTAACAGAACCCGCCACGCTTAGTCTTGTTTCGGCAAGAATGCGCAACCCGGCGGGACTTTTTATATCCAGAGGTGAGCCATGTATACATATCCTAAGAATTTTTTATCCATTACACAATTAATTCAGAAACTCAAAGACACTGGAATGACTATCGATTCGAATGACACCGCTGAAATAGCGTTAACAACAATTGGATATTACCGTTTAAAAGGTTATAGTTTTCATCTTATTGATCCTTCCACCAAAAAGTACATAGAAGGAACATCCTTATCAGATATTTTAAGACTGTACCGCTTTGATTCAGAGCTGTCAGACCTGCTGTTTAGCTATTTATCACAAATTGAAGTTGCATTAAAGTCACAACTTGTCAATGCATTCCAGATTACTCACGATGCACTTGTTTTAAATGATCCTTCCGTATTTAAAGATAAAAAAACATTCTGGAAGAATCAGAGCACCATTGCATCTGAAATCAGCCGTTCCAATGATGTTTTTATAGAACATAACTTTGATAATCACGATGGAGCCATTCCTATATGGGCTGCTGTCGAGGTTATGTCTTTCGGCACTATATCAAAAACTATTAAAAATATGAAAACCGGCAGCAACACTGCTTTTTCTGAGCTGATTAAAAATTATAAGTTTAAAAACAGCAATGGACGTGATATCAATCCATCAAAAGATATGTTTACATCCTGGATTCAGGCTGTTTCCATCATGAGAAATATTTGTGCTCACAACAGCCGTATTTATAATCGTAGCATCAGTACAAGACCACAGCTTATTTATTCAGATGTCATCCATCCGCATCCTCGGTACAATGGGCTATATCAGATTATGCTTTCAATGAAATATCTTCGTCCAACCGAAGATTCGTGGACGGCTTTTATAACTGATTTCAAACAGCTTCTGAATAACTATTCTGATGTATGTGATATTCGCAGACTTAATTTCCCATCCGATTGGGAAAGCCACTTTTAATGCAATTCATAGTTTTCAGATATCCGCATAT
>ENA-OOWV01002320-OOWV01002320.1-human-gut-metagenome-genome-assembly--contig:-NODE-2320-length-10620-cov-2.318599_pt1 | contig 10620 bp, 6 predicted proteins | sample MGYA00241584_ERZ501337 | MGnify/ENA primary metagenome ERZ501337 (study PRJEB25962, sample SAMEA2042744) | human gut metagenome | biome: human gut; feature: human-associated habitat; material: faeces... | reverse complement strand
ATTGCAAACTTTTAAAACAGGAATTAGAAGTTATTTTTCAACTCCTGATTCGCATCAATAATAAATTCGTAACCTAAATCGATCACCTTATCAAGAAGTGAACGGAGTGAATCCGCAGAGTCAATTGAATCAATGTATTGTCGTGCGGAAACTTTCTTACGAACTATCTGTTCCGGATTTCCTTTCAATTCTTGCAGAGCTTTGTTCTTTGCATTTTTAGCCTCTTCTTCGAGTTTGTGGCGTTCTTCTTCCAATTTTCGTTCACGTTCCATTTCTTCCAATCTGCGGCGTTCTTCTTCCTCGCGACGACGCTCTGCTTCTATTTTGTCATTTTCAGCAATACGCCAGTCTTTCAAGGCTACAATAACTTCTTCTTCCGACCAATAACCGACAGTTGATTCAAGATGCTTTTTCACAAAGTCATAAGCAGAATCAATTTCAAAGTTCTGTAAACCGATACCAGGTTGACTAAGCAAGAAGTTCTTAAATCCGTTTTGGAAGTTACCCGGTTTTGCCATAATGTCCGGAATATCTGCACGATAACTTTCTATCAAAAAAAGGGTATCTTTTACGATAGCGGGATTTTTAATGTCCTTTTCGCCACAGATAGCAACGATGTTATCAAACAAACGCTGGAGTTCTTCGTTGAGCAGAATAGCAGGATGAGAATTTACAAATTCTTCATCCATATATTTGAGTGCCCATAGCGGATATCCCTTTTCTTCGAGTAAAGAGCCAGTTATAGCAAAACGAGCATCTTTAAGACTTGATATATCGCTGTAACCTTTCAATTTGTCAAGTTTGAAAGTCTTAACGAGCGTTTTGCATAGTTTGCCCTCTTCTGGTGTCTGAAATTTGAAGCTCAATTTATTTGAGTTCTTTCCTTTCTCCCAAACATTAAACAGTTCACCAATGATTTCCACCAAACTGTTTTTGTCGATAGGTTTTCCTAAAGTGTCGAAAATTTTGTTTTCCCAACTGCGCAGAGCAAAAGCAACCATAGCGGCAGATGCGTAGTTGCCCGACAGTCCGTATGGTGGTTTTCGTAAGTCATCAAACTTCTCGGCAAAGTTGAATAGCAGCGACTTGTCGGCATATTTAATTTTGTTCTGGATGAAGTCAAAAACCATCTTGAATGGGTGATTGTCGGGCATATCTGCACGCCATTCAAGGCTTTCGTCAATAGCATCTTGTATAAGATATTGCACAGGTTTCATTTGTCCTGCCACTTCGATAAGCTCCGACTTATTGGTGCTGAAAATGAATGTGCGAATAATCTCTTTCGACACTTGCGGCTTCCAAAAAGTATTGGGAGCTTTCGTTCTGATAGCTTCAATGGCATCAGGACCTTGTGGAAAGATAATAGGAGCGACCGTATTATTGAGGTACGGTGAAAGGTGTTTCACCGAGATAGGAATTTGTTGTCCGTTCACATAAATAGTGGCATTACCGCGTTGAGCATCTTGCAACCATTCCTTTATCATATCTGCAGCGTGGTCGCGATGCACATTCACTTGATCAAGGAAACCATGCGATTGGGCAGAGGTGTAGTTTGCCATATATTCAATGAATCGAGCGTATTGTTTATCGCCAAACGCTGTATCGAATACAATGAATATAATATCCCTTAAATCTTTATCTTCATTTGCACCGTTAGTAGATGCTTGGTCGGCAAACTCACGCAGATGAGCTATTTCAGCATTGTTCTTTGAGAATAATAACGCCAAATAAAGATCGCTCGGACGTGTCTCTCTTTTAGCTCGTTTTATTCGGTCTTTCAGCAGGGCATCATTTGATGTTTCCGAATAAAAGTGAAAAGCGTAAGGACGAATAATTTTCTGAACAAATTTTTTGGTAAAGTATGAAGCTGCCGTATCTCCAAAGTTGAGTACGCTCGAAATAAAACGGAATTTATCTGTATCGTTAGCGAGTGATTGCTTCAGCTCTTCGATTTCATGTGAGGGCAAAGCAGAGAACTGAACAGAGAAAATTCCACCCGGCGCACGTTGGATGATACCTTGATCGTTAAACCAATCGAGCACTTCTTCAGTTTCATTCTCATATTGAGTGCCAAGAAAAAGATTTATAATATTATCTTCTGTCGGTGTTACAAGGTCATTATTGTTTTCGGCAGATATGTTGTTGAATGCGTTGAGTAGCAAGATGCCTTTGAAAACAGCATAAGCCGCTTCACCATGGTTTTCCACTTGCAAGCGGTATGTATTGAAACGTTCAGTAACAGCTCCATAGTTCACGACATCATCTTGGAATACTTTCAAGACGAAATCCCAAAGATAATCTGCCGTAACGGTTTGACGATTGGCAAAAGCGGTTTCGCTCTCCAAGAAATTTTCCATTGCCTCGTTTTGGCCAATAAACTCAAATACACTTCGGCTTGATGAACCAACAACTGTAGCGTAGTGTGTGGCAAGGTTGGCGGTAGCCGGGTGTATAGGGAAGAGGTTGATTAAGTCTCCACGAGTCTCTTTCGGGTCGTTGGACGTTGCAGTGTATAGGTCAAGCAAATTATTGTTGGTCGAATAGAAGAAGTCGGTCATTGATTGGTGACGTTCTTTGTCAACAATCTCAAATTTGCGCGACATAATTTTGAATGCCGACACCGACTCCATATTATATTTCATACGGTGGTAGCGTCCGTCAGTCTGCTTGGTTTCTTCGTTGCCCAACTTGTTGAAGGCTGACGGATGAGAAATCAAAAAGAGAAAACTGTCGTTTCCTTCGTTGGCGAACTTTTGTGCAATGGTCTGAAGAGCTTTAAGTACGGGAATACCAATGGAATCTTCCATTACATCAGTAAATTCATCCCAAATAATCAGCAAGCCTTTGTAATCGGTTTCAGCCCGGAGCTTCTCCTGTACCTCGATAAGCCAGGCTCCAACATTCTCTTGATTCAGAAGAATTGTCATGTTCGCTTGGCGTTGGGCCGACTTTGCTTTTTGGAAAGTCGCCATATCCTTTCCTGATAGTTTCTGTATCAACTTTTCACGGGTAGAAGCAATTGAGCGCAATTCGGCAAAACGGGCGATAAGGTCATCCCAGATCACTTGGTTATCCTGAATATGCTGTATGAGTGCATCGAAATCAGTATCAACGGCTAATTCAATATCCAATTCATTGAGCGCTTTGACAACGGCAGTTTGAAGCACCAATGGCAGGTCGGACACGTGCGACATATCACGCAGTCCTTCAATCTTGACAGGCAACAAACGTTTGGCTTCGCGCAAACTATAGATTTGACTGCGAATAAGGTCGAACTTGTCTGCTCCATATTCATAGTCCACCCACTCCTTTATGTTGTCAACTGTGTCGCAGAGCAGATGGGTGATAACAGCTACGGCATGGCTCTTGCCCGTGCCGTATGTACCGTTTATCCAAAACGATTTATGGGCATCAATATCGTTGCCTCGCACCGAGCGAAGTACTGTGCGCAGAACGGTATTAAACTGCTCGTTGGGAATGAACGATGCCCATTGATTCCCTTTCTCTTCTTCTATGCTGTACGCAGCCCTACCGCTACGCTTTTTTATGATGTCGTTATATGTCGTTGCCATTGTCAAGTATAAAATTGAAATTCAATTGAAATAGTTTTTAATTATGCACTCGCGTAGATATGCTCTATTTGACTCATCTTGCAGCAGTTTCCACAACTCATCATCGAGTTTGGCGTAATCCAGATACTCTTTTAAGAGTTTTGCCGAGGGATGCTTCAATAAATTGCATGGCGGATTTTCTCGCCACACAAGAGTATAGAACGGCTCGGAAGATAGGTAGAAAAAAGGCTTCCACATAGGAGTGGGTTTCAGATTTTCTTCCATTTCGAAATTATGAAGATAATTTTCATGGAATAATTCATCTCCCCATTTCAATTTATTGTCTTCATAAAGTGGAATATAATCAAGTAGTGTGATTAAAAAAACGGGTTTTGCTTTAGAATACACACCTTGCGTGTTACCTCTTCTTAAAGAGGTAAACATAAGTCGATACATGTCTAAAACATAATTCATTACGCTGTCAATATTTTAAGTACCGAAATAGAATCCAAATCTTCTTTTAATGTAATATGGTCTAATCCCATATTTAATTCAGCTAATAGAACCCTATCTGCATCAGATGAAAGCGCACGCAACTTCTTCAAAAGAGAGTTTTTTGATATGCCAAATTCCAGTGGCGCACTTTTATAGCCGTCAGTATTGTAAAGGTCTGAAACACGGAATTCCTTGCTGCCATTTTTTTCGGCATATAGATATAATGAATACGCAAGAGCTTCAAGGCTCAAATCATCGTAACTTCTTCTGATACGTTTTTTTTCAAATTCTTCACCTTGAACAAGGTCATCGCCAATAGGCGAATTCTTGAACATATCCATTAGTGCCCCAATAGCATTGTTTAATGTTGTCAGTGAAGAAACACTTTCTGAAGTACTGATTTTATCAGCGATTGTTTTCTTGTCAAAAATGTCTCCGACAGAAATTTGGCTAATAAATCGATTGACTATAAAAGACGAATACGAAAGATTTATCCATATAATCTCCCAAAACAACGAGGGATTATCTCGATAAATTTCTTGCATTAACTTGCAAAATTCTGTAGGGTTATTTTTGGTGTCAAGTAATCCAGCGTCTTTAGTCCAAGCCTTAAAAGAATCAAACATAGCAGTGCCTAACAATGTGCTTGACCAAAAGTTATCAGGATCACTTACATATTCATCTATCCATTCATCACGAAGACCAAATGTTTTATAACCCTTTATTGATAATGAAGAATCCATTTTTATTTTACCAGATATTTTTCTTAAACAATCGGCTGCAATGCAACCTTTTTCGTGGAAATTAATACATTTCAAGCAATGCACGCATTGCGATCCAATAGACAAATGCGGCACAATTTTCAAAGCTCCAGTAGGACATTGGACTTCGCAAACTTCGCATTGAACACAATATGCCGCTTTTTGAGCGATTCGCATTAGATTATTTGCAAAGCGAGAATCACTTGTGTTGAATTTAATCTCAATATGAGCGGCTGTTTTATTGCCATTAAATGAGATAATATCTTTGCCGACTTGAATAGCTCCAGAAAAAGAGCCTTTGGTGTTGCCAATAGTGTACGTTCCAAGAACTTTAAGCCATTCAAAAAAGATATTTGGATCGGCTGAAATTTTGAGTTTTGTAACGTGGTTGGAACTACTTATCAAAACTCTATCTTTATTAGACAAGGATGGACTACCAAGTGCAGATATGTGCCAACGTTTGGTCTTAATAAAAGTTTTGGGATCCTTAATACCCGATGTCTCAACCCAAGATTGTAACTTATCTAAAAAAGGTTTTCTGAAATCAGGGTATAATTTACTAACCAAAAAATCAGACCAATCAGACCCAAACGGACAAATAACACAACCAACACGTGAAAATCCAAAACGGTAAGCTGGATTTAATGGAATGTTGCGAATAATCAAATATAAGAAAATCTCAACGACATTCCATTGAAGAATAGGATGGGCATTGTATGTAAAAATATGTTTGCCATTTCCAATTCTGTTATACCCACTTCTTCGAGTAGATTCTTCTGCTCGGACACCATCAAACGTGAGCACACGCGCTTGCTTATTACCCTCTACTTTAAGTGAGCGGTAAAGCGGTGCAGTCTTCATCACAGAGCAACACCAACGGTGGGTGTCGCTTGGAGTCCCTATTTTATCCCAGTAGTTGAGAACCGATTCGTGGTTGCGCGTGGTGGAAAACTTCAATGCGGGAAAACGCTTGCCATAGAAGCGTTTCACTTCTTCATAAAGCTCCAACGACGGAGGCAATTCATAACCGGTATCGGAATAAATCACCTCGAAAGCGGTGGGAGGTATGGCACGTGTTACAAGGTCAAGCACTACTTGCGAGTCTTTTCCACCAGAAAATGATGCAATAAATCTATCTATACGAGTAGAGAGCAACACACGTTTACCTTCGGCATTGGCTGTTTTGAGCGGTACTATATCGAAACTGTCGCAATCCTGCTTTACTACTGCCATTTTTTGTTTAGTACGTTTTTCTACCTTCTCTGCGAGTGCTTCAAAGTCAACCTCTTGATTAGCTTTTGATAGCGCATTGGCTTTATTCACACCAGAATAAGCCATATAGGTATCGCGAATAAATTCGATAGCCTCATTCTCAATCAAAAACATTTGATCGCTATTACGCCTTAACATTTCTTTCACGTCAATCGGTTTTATAGTGGCTGTCTCTTTACCCGATTGGAAAACGATTGTTGGCGCATCGTAAATATTAGCACCTTTAGCCTCAAACATCAAGTCGCCACGATAGAAATATTGTTTATTAACTGCCCACATAAGTGGCTCTTCTGTTTGTGGGTAAGTCCAACCAAGACGGTCAAGACCAAGTAAATCAAGTTCTTCAAACCAAACAGGACGAGGTGCAATACCTAAAGTCTCTTTAGTGACTTTGGCACTTAACAAAACACCTCCGGTATCTTTATCCCATTCTATTTTATACATGAACTTATTTAATTTCAGTTTTTACAATTAAATCTCTAACATCAACATTGAGCAGTTCTGCTATCTTTACCAATGTATCCAAACTTGGCTGATATGTATTGGTACACCATTTTGATATAGTAGCTTGATCTTTGCCCAATTCTCCAGCGAGCCATTTGCTTGTTCTATTTTGCTCCGCAAGCACAGCTTTTATTCTATTGATATTTGCACCTTTCTGCATATATTAATGTATGATGTTGCACGATTCCATTAAAATTTTGCAAAGATACGAATTTTTCCTGTTATTAACGCTAACACTTGGAGTGTTCTTTCAAAAAGATGGCGTATTTTTTCAAAAAGATGGTATTTAGTTTAATAAATCTGTCATGTTAAAGAAAACCACAAGGTTATTGATATAACCTGATGGCTTTCTATTTTCGCTCACTCAAGGACTTTTACACTTGCCATACGCTCATTTTTTAGGTTGGTCTGTTTTGATTGACTTGGATTTTACGGACTTTGCCTTGTCTTCCTGCTCTTTTGCTGCCTGTTCCTTTAGTCGGGCTTGCTCTGCAAGTGCGGCTCGTTTGCGTACTGCAATCCTCGTAGGTCTCTACATCTTTACGCATTTGGCGGATTTTGTCGTTATCACGATTTAGTTCAAAGATGTTTTCCAACTCTAATATGCCCTCCGAGGAGATTTCGCTTTTCATCTTGATGTAGCGGTACTTCAGGTCGTTGTCGATACGGTCGCAGTCCGATTGCTTGGCAAAATACAGTGCCACAGCCAAGACAATTATCATGGCAAACATTCCGCAAAAGCCCCAAAAGATAAAGGGAGATTCGATACTGAAACTGTGGTGCTTCTCATAATAGACACCATTCTTGATGTGTTCATCGGTGGCTCGCAACAGGGATTTTATCTCATTGGATTCTTGTATCTGCTTTGTTCCCAACTCGGACAGCATCTTGACGATTCTATTGGAACAATCGTTCTGTTGTTTCCGGCTCTGCTGATGTTCGTTGTTCAGCATAGACAATGATTCCATGGCCTTGTCTGCCATAGAGCTGTGTTTCAGCAAATTTGTAGTATCGCTACGGATGGCAACGATGCTTTCAGCAAGACGGTTGAACGATGTCTTGATGCCGTTCAAATCCTGTTTGAACTCCTGCATTGCAGCATCATTTGTGTTGTACACTTTGGAATTACCGTCTGCCGATTGAGGTATGGATAGACAGTTTATCTTGTTTTCTATTCTCTCCAAACACCCGTAGATGCTTTCCATTAACCCACATTGCGCAACCTCTAGAACCAGATTGTTAATTATTATTGTTAACAGATCGTTTCAAAGCATAGTATTCCCAGAATATGGTTAATTTATTAACAGATAATCCTATATAAAACCGTTAAACCTTCCTAAAGGAAAGGCCGTTTCAAAAAAACACTGAAATGTAGTGCTCCTGCCGATTTGGAGACCATTTCCAATGTCCGTAAATTTGCGTAATGTTCATTACGTATACCAAGAAATGGCGCAAATGCGAGGACCGGGACGATGACAACCTGTTCATCGACTACAACTATTACCGTCTGAGCGAGGCTTACCGTGACCGGAACGGCAGGCCGCGCAACCGTGTGGTTATGGGACTCGGGGAACTGTCCGGTTTTTCCAAGGAAGAACGTAATGGACTGGCGGATCTGCTCACTGCCATGATCGAACGCGGTGAGATGGCTTTCTGCTCCAACAGTAAGGTTCAGGATGCCGCCCTACGGTATTATAACGAATATCTGGAGAACAGACGCAAGGCGCTTCTGGCAGCCGAAGCGGAGGAGAAGCTCCGTGAAGCCGCCCGGCTTGAAGCGGAAAGGCGCCTGCGGGAGACCGTTCCGGTGAAGCTTTCCTCCCTCCGCCAGACGACTGCCCGCCATGTAGGGGCGGAAAACGTCTGCCTGGATACTATCCGGAAGCTGGGTATCCGTCCGTTTCTTCTCTCTCACGGGTTCAACGGGAAACAGGCCGATACCGCTGTCATGCAGATCATCGCCCGCGCCATCTATCCCGGCTCCGAACTGCGTACGGTGCGCTGCCTGCAGGAGAACTCCGCCCTGTGCGAACTGCTCGGCATCCACCCGGAAGACATCACCAAGGACACCCTGTACCGTTCCGCCCGGAAACTGTGGGACATACACCGTGAAATGGAGGACCACCTCCATGCCCGTGTGGTGGACATGTTCAACATCGAGGAGAAGATCTACCTCTTCGACCTTACCAATACCTATTTTGAAGGCCGTATGGAAGAATCGGAGCTGTGTGCATACGGGCACAGCAAGGAAAAGCGGGACGACTGCAAGATCGTCGTGCTCGCCGCCGTCGTCAACACGGAAGGCCTGCTCGTACGGACAGAAATCTTCGAGGGGAACCGCCAGGATGTAACCACCCTGCAGGAAGTGATCGGCTCCCTGGATGACGGGCTGTCCCGTACCCGCCGGATAGTGGTCATGGATGCCGGATTCTCTTCCGAGGCAAACCTGGAATGGCTGCGCACGAACGGATATGACTATATCACTGTCATGCGCTCCCGCGGTGTGGACTATACCTGCGAATCGGATATCATTGAAAAGGTACACGACAACAGGAAGCAGGAGATCCGTCTGTAGCCGGTGAAGGTTGACGGAGTGTCCGACACCGTCCTTCTGGTTGACAGCGATGCCAAGGCCCTCAAGGAGAGGGGGATGTACTCCGTCATGCTCTCACGTTATGAACAGGGTCTGGAACGGATCAGGAAAGGCATTGAGGGTAAAGGTACAAAGCAGCGTGACCCGCTCCAGCGGCGTCTGGGAAGGCTGCAGGAGAAATACCCGAGGGCTGCCAAAGCATACGATGTACAGTTCACCTATGACAATGGCGGCAAGGCCGTATCGATGTCCTATTGCCGCAATGGGGAAGCGGTCGAGGGTATGTCGGCCATGCATGGGAAATACCTGCTGCGCACGACCCTCGACAGCCGGGATGAGACCAGTATCTGGACCTTCTATAATGTAATCAGGACAGTCGAGGAGACCTTCAAGACACTGAAGACTGACCTCGATATCCGTCCGGTCTTCCACAAGACGGATGAGGGTACGAAAGCACACCTGAATCTGGCAGTCCTGGCCTACTGGATTGTCTCAACCACCAGGTACCGGCTCCGGGAAAGCGGAATAACCGTCAGATGGAGCGAACTGCTCCGCATCCTGAGCACACAGGTCCGTGTCACTGCCGTGTTCGAGACTGACAACAACCACCGGATAGCCATCCGCAGAAGCACGGAGCCGGAAAGTAAGGTGGAAGCTATCTATACCGCTCTCGACATCAGTTCATGTTCGGTGGTCAGGTTAAAATCTGTAGTGCACCCGAAAGAGCCTCCCGAAAAATCAGGTGGTTGAACTTCAAGGAGTTAGAAGATATGAGTTGCGCAATGTGGGTTAAATTTTATAGCTGCCATAGCCTTTTTTAGTTGGTGTAAGCAGGTGTAAGCAACGGGTTTTTTGGTGTAAGCATAGAGTAAGCAAATACGTGCATTCGGCTCATTTTTTGCGGTCAAGTGTACGAACAGCCCAAGCGCAAGACAGGTTGTAATCACCGCTAAAGCAGTGAGTTACAGCCTGTTGCTAAAATTCAATTATTTCGGGGTTTATTCCTCTATTGCAGCCTGCGCCACTTTAATATTATATTGACAATCAGTTATCTAAATGCTTGGGGAAAACAAATGGAAAACGCTTGTCTTACCTATATAAATTAAAGAAGCTGATTTCTTAGAGATTTTCCTCTACTGCAGCTTGCGCGTCTTTAATACTACATTGATTTTCTTTTATTTACAGATAGAGAGTAAACAATTAGAAAACAATCTGTTAGTATCAAAACTTTCTCTTCTAAGAATCAAGCTATGGCAACTATATTATTTTTATAAATGGTGAACACCGTTAATGGTAAAGTCTTATTCTACTACATGCAAATGGCCATTACCATTCTTTTAAAATTACATGTCTTTTCTCCTTTCTTTTAATAGTTCAATAATTATATCCTTATCCTTCAGGTTTGAATCAAGACGTAAAATTTGTGAGTTCAGACTCTCTATCT
>ENA-OOWV01002314-OOWV01002314.1-human-gut-metagenome-genome-assembly--contig:-NODE-2314-length-10644-cov-2.820852_pt1 | contig 10644 bp, 9 predicted proteins | sample MGYA00241584_ERZ501337 | MGnify/ENA primary metagenome ERZ501337 (study PRJEB25962, sample SAMEA2042744) | human gut metagenome | biome: human gut; feature: human-associated habitat; material: faeces... | reverse complement strand
GCCACACCGACGAAATGCGTAGCATTTTGGAGGTTGGCTCTGAACAGTTACTAGAAAATGGAATAAAAACGACAGGTTCTTCAATAGTTCAAATGAAGATCCTGTCGTTTTTAGGTTGCATTGATGTTGGGAGTGTGTGATACTTAAAAAAAGATAGTTGTAAATGTGATGTATGTGGGGGAATAGATATGTCATATTCGAAAAAGCAAAGAATGGCTTATGTGGTAGTTCTGCTGTGTGTGGCACTGGCTGCTATGTGTTGTCATATACCGAAAACAACAGATATTGAGAGTATCATCCTGGATCAGAGCCGCACCTGTCTCTATCTTGGATTGTACACGGCCTGGGGGATTTATCTGCAGAAGCGAGTTGTGAATCCTAAGATAAGAAGATGCCTTGTTGAAATTGCCTGTCTGATGGTTTTCTGGATTTTTCTTCGAAGTATAAAATATCATATTATGACAGAAATACTTAGTTTGAGAACGTGCTGGTATTTATATTATATTCCATGTATGATGATTCCTACACTTGGACTTAATGCAGCAATATTAATGGGAGAAGAGGAAGAGAAGAATACGAAGAAACGTACGGCAGCACTTGTGATTCCTGCAATTCTATTTGTTGTTGCAGTTCTTACAAATGATTTTCATCAGCTTGTATTTTCATTTCCGAATGGGAAGCCGTTTATAGATCAAAATTATCAGTACGGACCGATTTTCTTTGGGATTCAGATATGGGCGATTTTTTGTCTGATCGCAATGGAAGTGATTTTGATCAGAAAAAGTAAAAGTCCGCAGAAAAGAAGATTTTGGCTTCCATTTTTTCCGGGAATAATGCTTCTGTATTGGAATTTTGGTAACGTTATCGGAACGCCACTCATAACGAAATATTTTGGGGATATGGCAGTATCTTGCTGTTTACTGATGTCAGCAATTTATCAAAGTTGTATTTATTGTGGGTTGATTGGGACAAATACACGATACACAGAATTATTTCAGGCGGGCGGCGGTATCACGGCAGAAATTACAGATGGGGACTGGAATGTGCGGTATCGTTCCGGAGATTTCCCGAAAATGACTGATCAGATGCGCAAGGACACAAAACAGGCACCACTGTTACTGGAACATGGAATCCAGATAAAGCACATTTCTTTGCGAGGCGGTCATGCATTTTGGGCAGAAGATGTTTCACAAGTATCGGATCAGTATAAAGAACTCGAGGAACTTCAGGAAGAATTAACAGAAAGAAATCATTTACTGCAGATTGCTTATGAAAAGGAAGCAGAGAAGAAGGCAATTGAGGAAAAGAACCGTCTGTTTAACATCATACAGAATCAAACATTTCATCAGATACGTCTGTTAGATCAATATCTCAATGAACTTCAGAAGACAGAATCGGAAGAAATTTATGACCGGATTCTTCGGAAGATTGTTGTGGTAGGAACTTATATGAAGCGTCGTAAGAATCTGATCCTGTCGCAGAAAGAAAAACAGGAGAAATTGACAGTAGAAGATTTGAGAAGAAGTCTGGAAGAATCCTGTGACAGCTTAAAGCTATGTGGAATCAACGGGAAATATTTTATTGATCCGGAAATAAACTTTCTTGAGGATGACAGTATTTTGAGCTGTTATGATTTCTTTGAGTGGATGGTGGAAGAATTAATTGATGTAATTCAATTTATTTTCTTGCGTGTTGCAGAGATTGACGGACAGAAGAAAGTCGCTGTAACAGTGAAAGGAGTAGAAAATCTGTCAGTGTTGACAGAGAAGAAACCAGAACTTTATGTAGAACAGGAAACAGAGGATGAATGGTTTGTTTCAATAAAAGTCTGAAAAGGTGCGAGGAGAAATCAGAATGTATAATTATGTAACAGATAGTGTAAAACTGCATAATACATTAATGGTTCTGATGGAAATAAGTCTGATCCTGGAATTGTGGATACTTTTTTCCAGAATAATGCGTGAGGAAAAACTGAAAAAAATGGTAAGCATAGGAGTATTGTTTTTTTCTTCTTTTTGTGTGATGTGTGTGTTCTTAAATGATCATAGATATCAGATTGGAGACAATGACCATCCGTCATGTATGATTGACGTCCCTGTATGGACACTTTTTGCCGGTATGTTTCTGTTGCTCATATTGCTTTGTCTGTTGATCAGAAAAGAAATTATTGTATGTCGAAAAAGTATTTCTTTCTGGTCGGTTAAGGAAACCATAGATAATGTTCCATGTGGTGTCTGTGTGTCGGATCCGTTGGGACGCATTGTGTTATCGAATAAAAAAATGAGAGAACTGGGCAGAAAGCTGACAGGAGAGGCACTCCAAAATTATGAAGACCTTAAGATCGTGCTGGGAGGCGGAAAAATAATTTCAGGGATTACGAAGCTTAGTGAAGAAAGCAGTGTCTTTTATCTGTCAGATAATACAGTGTGGATGTTTCAGGAATATATGTTGTCGGAATCAGAACTTGAAGGGTATATTCAGACAGTAGCATTTGATATTTCAGAGATTTATTATAATAGTGAAAAAATCCGTATGAATAATGAAAAGCTGGAAGTGTTAAATAAAAAATTGAAAAAAATGTATGCCCAGATTGATGACAGTATTCGCGAACAGGAAACTTTGAAGATGAAGATGCAGGTTCATGATAGTTTCGGACGAAGCCTTCTTACAATCCGTCGTATGCTGGAAAGTCATAAAGAAACAGATCACATGGAAAACCAGCTGGAAATTCTGAAACAATCGGTTTACATATTATCCGGAATCACGCAGGATGATCCGGATAAACAGTATCAGGAGACAATAAGACATGCACAGAAATTGGGAGTGTCTGTGGAGATTGAGGGAGAAATCTGCGAGGAAGCTAAAGTGGCATTAATCACAGATAAAGCAATCCGTGAGTGCGTTACGAACTGTATACGACATGCACATGGAAGTAAAGTGTATGTACAAAGTTATAAGATACTTGAAGGATGGAAGATACGTATAACAAATGACGGGGAAAATCCTAAAGAAGGAAGTAAAGAGGGCGGTGGTCTTTCCGCTTTGAGAGAAGCTGTTGAAAGAGAAGGAGGTCAAATGATTACAAGATTTGCTCCCAGGTTTTTATTGGTGTTAGAACTGCCACTTGGAGGAACGGAAGATTGAGAACTGCTGGGTACAGTCACTGTAGACAGTGACGATTGAGACGAGAGAGGGAGAGGAAAATGATTCGCATATTAATTGTAGAAGATCAGAAAATCATGCAGAAATATTTTGAATATCTGATTGAAAGTAATAAAGAATTTCAGCATGTACAGACAATTGCAGATGCCAATGATGCCATAAAAGTATGTAATTCTACAAAGGTAGATCTTGTACTGATGGACGTGCAGACATTTCATAATCATGATGGACTGGCAGCAGGGAAAGAAATCAGAGAAGCTCATCCTAAGACAAAAGTACTTATTATCACATCATTGATCGATCCGGAAGTGCTTGCCAGAGCGAAAACAGGATGCGCAGACAGTCTCTGGTATAAAGATCACGGAGATGAGGAAATTCTTGATGTCATTCATCAGACACTGGAAGGGAAAAGGGTATTTCCGGACATTTCCCCGAATGTTCAGCTGAACTGGATTCAGAGTGATGAGATCAGTCCGAGGCAGCTGGAGATGCTTCGATTATATATCAAAGGGTTATCCTATTCAGAAATTGCAAAAAGAATGGGATGTTCCACTGCAGGGGTAAGGTGGAATTTTCAGGAAATGATTTCGAAGACAGGGTATTCCTGTAAAGAAGATTTGATCGCGGCGGCGTTGGAAAGTAAATTACTTGTTACGACATTGAAATAGAGAGGGCATTGCAGATTTTCTGCAATGTTCTTTTTATCATACAGAAAATTACCTATCACAAGTGCTAGTGTCAGAAAACTTTAAAGGTGCAATAATAATTATAACAAATAGTGTACATAACAGTATGCGCAAGGGTATTTGAAATCGGAATCAAAAAAGGGAGGAGGCGTTATTATGAAGAAAAAAACCGTCGGAATTTTATTAATTGTAACGATGATTATAATCTCAGCTGCTGCGTGTGGAAAAGAAAAAACATCTGATGATAAGAAAGAATCTGCTAAAACGGAAAGTGTAAAGAAAACAGATAAAAAATCGAAAGAAGACTATGAACCAGCAGGAGTCACAAGAAAAGAATATCAGAACATGACAGCACAAGATTTGTTGGACAGAATTGAAGATCCGGAAAATATAACAGAGGAAGAAGCAATAGCACTTGTGTCAACCTATGCATATGTAGACTATGATGAAGAATTTGAAAGAGAGGAAAATATAACAGATGAAGCAGTAAGCACGATTTACGACGAGGGTGGATGGCTGCCGGATTCAGAAGGCTTTATTGAGACTCTTATAACCAGTGAAAATTCAAATGTACGTGCATATGGATTTTCAATAATGGACAGTAATCTGACGACATACGAAACACTGGAAAAAAAGGTAGAGGAAATATTAGAGAAAGAAACAGACCCGGTTGTTTTGTATATGGCGTTAGAGTCCTTTTCCAGCTGCGGCTCCGATCCATACTTTGCGAAGTTTTTTATAAAGATGGCAGAACATGAGAATCCGAAAGTTCGAGAGCAGGCAGCATATGCAATCGGGTCTCCTTGGTCAAAATGTGTTGAAGGCATGGCTGAAGCAATCGTAAAATTAATGAACGATGAAGATGAATATGTGCGGGAAACAGCATGTAGCAGTGCTGGATATCTTGCGGATGATGATCTGATCGAACCGTTGGTTGAAATTTTAGATGATTCAGGTCAGGTAGAATTACATGATGCATGTATTGAAGGACTGACGAGGATGTGGCTCGATTATCCATTCTATTACAATACAAGTGAGGCTGCATACCGGGCAACATTGGGCTATCTGTCAAAGACACCGAGAACAGAAGAGGTTCCTTGTTGGACATGTATTTCTTATGTAAGTTACGTTGATGAAGACGAAGTGGACGAATGGAGAACAAGAGCAACCTACTTTGATCCGGATGAGATTTGTAATATTATGATAGATATTCTTACAGATTCAGATGCAAACTGGCTTGCAAGAAATGAAACGATAGAGGTAATTTTGAAACTTGGAGACGATGCACAGAAAGATAAATTGAAATCTACAATGGCAGGATTGAACGATGAGGATGCTTCTCATTTACAGGAAAGTTATGAAAGAGCAGTAGAGGAAGATTAGGAATGGAAAAATCAATTTAGGAAGGAGATGTGAGTATGGGATTATTTGATAAGAAAAATTGTGATATCTGTGGAGAAAAAATTGGTTTACTTGGAAACCGAAAGTTAGATGATGGTAATTTATGTAAAAACTGTGCGAGAAAACTGTCCCCTTGGTTTGAGGAGCGCAGACACAGTACGGTAGAAGACATTAAACGTCAGTTGGCATACCGCGAGCAGAATAAACAGCTTGTACAGAGCTTTGTTGTAACTCGTCAGTTTGCTACAAACACATATAATGTATTTATTGACGATACAAAAGGCAACTTTACTGTAGCACATAATCTGGATACGACAGAGAATCCGGATATCGTACCATTGTCATCTATTGTAATGTGTAAGATGGAAGTACAACAGGACCGTAGAGAAGAGACTTACACAAAAGATGGAAAAACTGTCAGTTATCAGCCGCCGGTATATCGATACGAATATGATTATACAATGCGTATCAAAGTAGGAACAGAGTGGTTTGATGACATGGATTTCAGATTATGTAATTCACGTCTTGATGAGAAAGACCGTATGGAAATCATGGAAATTGAACAGGTAGCGAACCAGATTGTGGCTGCGCTTACCGGAAATCCTGTAATGAATAGCGGAATGTCAGGCATGTCAGGTATGGCAGGCGGAGCTATGGGAAATATGGGAGCTGCCGCTATGGGAGCTATGGGAATGAATAATGGAATGCCGGGAATGAACGGTGGAGCCCAGTACGGAAACATGGGAATGAATAATGGAATGCAGAACATGAACGGCACAGCCCAGTATAGAAATATGGGGATGAACAATGGAATGCAGAATATGAATGGCAACGTGCAGAATGGAAACATGGGAATGAACCAGAATATGAATGCTAACGCACAGCCGCAGACAGGCGGTACATGGATATGTCAGTGTGGAGCAGAGAATACCGGAGCATTCTGTGAATTCTGTGGTACGCCAAAACCGTGATGATAATATGAAAATCCCATCTTAGAAAAGGGGAGTGGCTATGTGAAACGAAATTATTCACATAGCCACTCCCTTTGTTACATAAGAAAAATCTATAAAGCTTTTTTAAAGATAATTCCTCGATATTTGTTAAGTGCTCCGTAAAGAATCAGACCAAGCACACCGGCGGAAATCACTTCTCCGACACCAACTGTCAGCATCATGAAAGGAATCGGAAGTGGAACCATGTAAGCGTATTTTAATACAAATGGAACCACGATGATGTTGGCAACAACCGGAGGAACAGGGGCAAGGAATTTGCTCTTGTTTCTTAAAGACCATGTAAAGATGGCACCAATCAGTGTTGCAAGGCTGCCGAAGATAATGTCAGGCAGGATCGCACCTCCAAGTGTGTTTCCGATGAGGCATCCTACAAACAATCCAGGGATTGCAGCCGGAGTAAATACCGGGAGGATCGTCAGTGCTTCCGCAAAACGGATCTGCACCTCTCCAAAAGCCAGTGATGCACCGACAACAGTCAGTACGACATAGATGGCAGCAATCATGGCTGCCTGTGCCAGGTAAAGCACTTTGTTACTTGAGTTTTTCATTATTCAGTTCTCCTTTAGTTTTGTTTTACGAGTGGAAGGTCACGAACACTCGATTCATTTTCGCGCAGCAATGAGTCAGGCGGCCATGCTTGCATGGACATTTGACGAATGCCGCGGAAGGCATATACAGTAAGTATATGACCTTACGCCGGGAATCGGCGAAAGCCCTTTAAGACCTTGGTTTTTGCGGGCTTAGCAACGTTTGAAAGTATATCACTGCCTTTCTAAGATTTCAAGTTAAAAATTCAATTTTTCCAGAAGATAAATGGGTACGGTCTCTATTTTTCCTTCCTGCCCCCCTAACGTATCACCTTTCAAATACAATAAACAATCAGCTTTTCCCGATTCCAATACTTTTTTTGCCGTATTTCCAATGTGTTTTCCAGTTTTCACTTCTATTGCATATCTCCGGGAGGACTTCAGACCTTGTACCACAAAATCTACTTCTCCACCCTTAAAAGTCGCAAATGCTGGCATTTCAAAGGCAATTTCTTCTGGAAAATCCTGCCGCTTCTTCAAATTAATATATACAAAGTTTTCACTCAGCATGCCTGCAATTTCTGTTTGTGCAGCCCCAACTCGCGCCATATAATAACTTGCTAATCCCAGATCCATAAAATAGCATCTGCATCCTGGTTTAAAATTTAGAATGTCCATTTCTATAATTTTCCCACAAAATCCAATTACGCCGCAAAAACGTAACCAACTAATTGCCCGGTTGCAGACTGCCTTGCTAATATTGCTGGAATAATCTCTTGTTACCAATTTTTGAAGTTCTTCACTGATACTATCTTCTTCAAGTCCCTTTTTTTCTCTGCCAAGTATCCTGCAAATTGAAAGAAAAATATCCGTAAATACCTGAGTGTCAAGAACATCTGTAAAATAACGAATTGATTCATGCATAAAGGTATCAATGATTCTAATCAATTCACTCCGTGCTCGCTCTATACTTTTCGAATTTAAGTATTCACGAACAACAGATGGATAACCACCAATTTGACAATATATATCATACCATGATTTTAATTCTGCCCCAGTCACTGGATCCAAGTTTTTTCCAAGTAGCTTATATTTCTCAAATAGATCCGTATCCGCTGCTTCCAGAAATTCTTCATATGATAAGGTATAGATTTGAATACTTGTAACATCCCCACTTGAATACCGAAATTCCGGTTCATAGATTCTTCCAAGATAGCTGCCTGTAACAATAAAGCGGCATCGAAACTGTCGTGTGAATTCACGAATTCGGTTATAAATTTCTGCTGACTCTTGAATTTCATCTATGATAATAACGGTGTCCTCTGTGTCTGAAAAATTTTCATCAAACAGACGAAATGCATCATGTAGCGGAGCTTGAGGGCGCGGTCCTTCTCCCGGCCGCCAATTGCATGCTTTTTGGTAGCAGGAAATGAACTGTTCTCCGCTCAGTTCAAATAAGTTTATATACACTTTATGACTAAAATTTTCATCTGCAAATTTGTTAATGATATACGTCTTTCCTACCTGTCTCGCACCGTTAACTTCCAGTGTCGTATGACAATTATCATTTTTCCATTTGAGTAATGTCTGGTAAACATGCCTTTTAATATCCATACATTCACTTCCTATTTTAATTTTATTGGCTTTTCCTTCTTCAGCTGCTTTCATATTTAACAGGTTATATTCTTTTGTACTCAACAGGAGTATAATTTCCTATTACCACTGCTGCATTGAGTGCTGCCAATTTTACAAGAGCGGATACTGACAATTTTTTATCTTCCCAAAACAATTCCATAGGAATATAAAATTCCGGGAAAAATTCTCTTGAATTTGAATGCCAATAGCCATATTTTCTCGCAAACACAGGAGCTGCCTCATATTCCAAGTTAAATGCATTTCTATGAGTCCCATCTCCGCCTGATCTTCCCCGCGTCAAAGAAAGCACAAATGCACAAATCCAAACAGCAGCAAACTCTTCTTCCTTTTCACAAGAACATAACAAGGCAGCCGTTCTAATTGTTCCTTTGCTCCACCCTGCTTCAATTTCCATTCGTCCTGAAGTTAGGGCCGCTACATCAGATTCAATAGATTCCTTCTTTCTTTTTCAATCCAGTTGAAGCTGTAACACGGTCCAAATCGCGGTTTAGAAATTTCTGTTTTTAAACAGTACTTTTGAGCTGATAAAACAGGAAATTTACACATTTCCCATTTCCAGACTTTATAAATGTCTTCCCATTTCATTGTATCATTTTTATTCATACTATCTCCCTAAATCTTACACTATCTCTTATTCATTATCCATATAAAATTGCTGTTCATTCCAATGCGTGAAAAAATACGGATGATCTTCCTCTAAATTACTATTGGAATATAAAAAAGTAATAATATCTTCATCATCAAACATGTCAAAAACCCAGTCCTCTGAATAGCCCAAATTTTTACTATCTGTTGCTACCCGTTCATCGCTGACTTCCATAAACGCCATTGCTTCCTCATTACATAAATAAATAATGAGTTCTTCCATAACTGTATGTGCTTTAACCATTCTCCCAGTACTTAAACTTCTGCGCAAATGAACAAGTGTACATTTCATTTGATAAAGAAAATCATACGTATATCTCATCAGAAACTGTGCAGGAAGATCCATCTTAATAAACGATGTGTTTAATTGACCAATATGAGAACCCACAGGCATAGATGCAAGATCTGATAGATCCTGTTCAATATAATCAAGCAGGACATCACTGCCTACGGCAAAAGACACAGCTGCTTTAACTCCATAGTTATCTGCTAAAAACTGTGACCATGCTTCATGTCCCTTGTATTCTTCAATCAAATTTTTCCCCGGCTCACTGCCTGCATTGTCAGGAAAACTGCGCCAGTTTAGAGCCTTACAAATTCCTTTACATTTATCTTTTCGAATAGAGCCTCCTGATTCATAGCGGCACCAGGTTTTTACACCTACGCCCGCTCGCGAAGCCGCTTCTTCAATTGTGAGTCTAAGTTCATTGCGCCTGACTTTTATTTTTTTTCCAAGATCCTCATTGCTTAATATTGTTTTAGGAGCCATATTCACTTTCCTCCTTGGTATTTATTGACATGTTATTATATAGTCATTATGTCATTATATATTATGATTGTCAAGTTAAAATTCTCCTCAACTATAAAAGACCTCCATTCCCAATTGACATTTCCCTACTAATCTGCTATGCTGAATAATGTTGGTTAGTTATAGCTAATTGAGGGAGGTTTTACTTTGACATATCTATGGATCAATCCGGTATCGGAGAGGATGATCTCGGCGGAGGCACTGGAGAGGATGCTGGAAAAGCATGACCTGACGCGGGTGGTCTGTCGGGAAAGCTGGGGCGAGATCGTGCTTCGGAAGTACCGGGAGCTTTTGGAACATGCAGATGGAACTTTTGCAGATGCAAGATGTCCGGATGCGGTATCTCTGGTGCGTTCCCTGCAGCCTGAGATCCAGATCGCGGATATTGAGCCGATTCTGATCCACTGTGCGAGAGAACTGGCAGAACGTCCGGATCTCGCGGACGGTGAAAAGATCATCACAACGCCATGCCGGATCTTAGCCGACATAGGAAATAAGTTGGAATTAAAAGACACACATTTCGTACCATGGAACCGCTTTCTCGCATCAATCGGCGAACCGATGGAACCTGCGCCGGACGCAAGCCCGATCCCGCCTGGATTCTTTAAGGACCTGCCGTTTCCAGTGGTCAGTAAGTCCGGCCGCCCGGCGATCGAATCCTATGTAACCGGAAATGAATGGAAGGATGCAAGACTGATCGAGCTTTTATACTGCATTCAGGGCTGTCACAGAGGAGATGGAGTGCG
>ENA-OOWV01002312-OOWV01002312.1-human-gut-metagenome-genome-assembly--contig:-NODE-2312-length-10652-cov-1.687364_pt1 | contig 10652 bp, 5 predicted proteins | sample MGYA00241584_ERZ501337 | MGnify/ENA primary metagenome ERZ501337 (study PRJEB25962, sample SAMEA2042744) | human gut metagenome | biome: human gut; feature: human-associated habitat; material: faeces... | reverse complement strand
GTTGCTTTAAGTATAACGTTCACAGGATACGAAAAAAATAACAAAAAACTTATCTCATTATCAAATTTTTAAGATTTATATCCTATACTTTTCGTTCCAGTGTAATAAAATCTCTTCGTAATTTGATTATAGAGGTAGTTCCTCCCGGACCTGCAAAAATTTCCACACCGTATCCTTCCCCACACAGAATACGAATTCTCTTGTCAACATTGCTTACCCCATAACCAAATTCTTCATGGGACATTTTTCCCTGACCAATTTTTTCATACAACTCAAGTCCATTATCCCTGACAGTCATATAGAGTTCATTATTTTCTGCATAAATCTCAATGGATATTTTTCCTCTTTTTTCTCTCATGCAGTCAATGCCATGCTCAATTGCATTTTCCACCAGAGGCTGCAAAATAAAAATTGGAACCATCTGGTCTAAAAGCGAGGGCTCAATTTTATACTCAACATCGAAGCCTTCATCGTGCGCCATAAGCTGCAGTTTCACATAGGCCTTTATATTTTCCACTTCTACATTCAAATGGTCTACGTTTATGCCCTTGTTAAGAGCAGTCCTGTAAAAAGTAGCCAGTTCCGTAGTTATCTCGTAGATTCTGTCTTCTCCTTTTTCAATGGCTATCCAATTAATTGCGGAAAGATTGTTATAAAGAAAATGCGGGTTAATCTTTGACTGAAGCAGATCCAGTTCCAGGCTCTTTTTATCCAGCTTTGACTTGTATACTTCATCGATAAGCGTTTGTATTTTCCGCAGCATTTTATTAATATTTCGAGCCAGTTCCCCGATTTCATCCTGGGAACTTTCTGCTATCTGAATCTCAAAATTTCCATCTTTTACTTTCTTTACCTGGTCAATAATCTGATACAAATAGTGCAGCAAAGATCTGGCACTTTTATTAACTCCTATAAATCCCAGTAGCAACAGTAAAACTACAATTACAACAGAACCAATGATTCTTGGATGAAAAGCACTTGAGAAATAAGAAGCATCAATTCTGTAAATAATTTTCCAACCGGTGTCATTTAGATTTCTTTCCTCTTCATAGCCAGCACTGTTTTCATTAACTTCCCCCTCATTATTGTATTCTAACAACACAGCTGAACCATTTTTCACCTGGATGTCCACTGGCATTTCCGAGAACATGGATATACTGTCAGAAAAAACTTTTTCCTTTACTTCTGCTCTGAGAACGCCATATACCCGATTTGGAAGGCTCATGGCAATTCTACGTGTTATAAAATATTTTCCATTTTCATTCCACCACAAAGTATCTGCGCTATTCCAACTCGCTTCATACCAACTGTTATCTTCCAGATCGGAAGCTTTTTTGAATACTGCATCATTGTTAGAAATCCTTTTATCGGAATAAACCTCCATCTTTAAAAAATAGCTGTTGGAAAGCCAGGCGTTATAAATCAGGTTATTTACATTTGAAGTCATCTGGATGCGTTTCTTATACTCAGAATCATCTAAGCTGAGAAATTCCCTTAGTACACTATTGCAGGTCACATATAATACGGATTTTTCGCACATCTTTATCTGATTCTCAATATTCAGGTGGTTCCGCTCAATGGTTTCTTTCGCTTCCAGAAGCTGCTGCTCCTTGATAAAATTTGTAGATGAGTACAATACAAATATCTCCAGAACTAGCACAGGAAGCATAACTAACAGCGTGTAAATGATCCTTACTTTATTCAAAAATGATTGTTTGTTGATTTTTTTTGCTATCCTATTCACCATTTTGCACCCTTTCCCTGTACTGCACCGGACTGCAGCCTTCATGATTTCGGAAAATAGAAATGTAGTAAGATACATTCAGGTATCCTACCCTCTCCGCCACATCACTTACTTTCATATTTGTCTGACACAAAAGTTCTTTTGACTTTTCAACACGATACCAGGTAATAAATTTTACCAGATTTTTTCCAGTTTCCATTTTATATAAAGTACTTAGATAGGCAGAGGATACCTGCAGCTGCTCTGCGATATACGATACATTTAAATCACTTTCACTGTATTTTTCATAAACCAGTTCTTTTGCCATGCGGACCAGGCGGTTTTCTTTTACCTCTTCTTTTTTCTCTTCCTGCATTTTATCCAAAACGTTTTCGATTATCTTATTTACCTCTTCCAGTGTCCTTGCCTGATATATTTTTTGAATACAGGGTACCATGTCCACATTAGAGTCTGTGTACTCGCTGATCTGCTTCATCGCATCCGTAAAAGTATATTTTACATAAATTGAACTAAAGCCAGTCTGCTTCATTATATAGGCAAATACTTTCACAAATTCCTTCTTTATTCCGGAATAATCCTGCATTCTGGCGCAGTTAAATATCCTTTCAAAATACAGGGAAAGCATATCATTTTCCTTTTTTAAAAAATAATCTTCATCATGAACCAATACCATACTTTTGGATACGAAAAATTGATAGTCAAGCTGGTCTTTCAATTCTGTATATTCTTTTTTCAGTTCTGTAAGACTTTCGGTCTTTTTTCCCAGTACAACAAAAATATTTACCTGATATTTTTTCTGGGATTTTTCGATCAATATCTCACATTCTTTTTTCGTTTCTGCTGTCCGATAAAAATCTCTTTCCCGGATCAATAACACTACGATCTGGTTATCTGTGTTTGTAATGATCACAGTTTCTTTTCCAAAATATTCTCTGATATCTTTCAGGTACTCTTCCCATTCAATAGAAAACAAATTAGAATAACAGGAAATAATTACAGGTATACAGATTTTTTTCTGCACAACACTGGTGAATTCATTTTTCAGGGTTTCCCAATGATTTAAAGTTCCTTCTTCCAGTTCTTCGGACTCCAGATAATTAAGCAGATTCCAACTCAGTTTTTGCTGTGCGGCCTCTTCCTTCGCCTGTATGATATCATTTCTATTTTTCTTTTCGATCTCTTTTTCCTGGCAGATCTCTATGATTTTTTCAAAAAGAGCCTTAAACGCATCCAGTTTAACTGGCTTCAAAAGATATTCCTGTACCCCTAATGAAATGGCATTCTGTGCATATTCAAATTCACCATATCCGGAAAAAATTACCATTTGCAGATCCGGCTGTAATTTGTGAGCCACAGAAACCAGCTCAATCCCATCCATAAACGGCATTTTTATATCTGTCAGCATAATATCCACTGTCCGATGCTGCAAAATTTCGCAGGCCGCCTTTCCGTTGGCGGCCTCCAAAATTTCCATCTCTTCACTGCGCCGGTTCAGCAGAAAACGAATCCCCTTTCGCTCCAGTTTTTCATCATCTACTACCAGAATTGTCAACATACATTAATCCCCCAATTTCCATATATCCCGATTGTATTCCCGGATGGTACGATCAGAAGAAAAGAACCCCGCATTACTGATATTCGCCAGCATTTTCTTTGCCCATGTTTTTCGGTCTGTATAATCTTCCAGTGCCCGCTCTTTTGTTCGGATATAATCTTCCAGATCCAGGAATGTCATAAACCAATCTTTCTTTTTCAATTCACTGCTTAAACGCTCTAAATTTTCTTTCTTTCCAATTTTCATCATCTGTGGACCGGTGATAAATTCCACAGCCTTTTGAATCATCGGATTTTTTGTATAATAATCGGATGGTCTGTAATCACTTTTTTCATAATGTGCAATTACTTCATCACTCTTTGCACCAAAGATATAGATATTGTCATCTCCGACAAACTGATGGATTTCCACATTTGCACCATCTTCTGTCCCAAGTGTCACTGCTCCGTTCAGCATAAATTTCATGTTTCCGGTTCCGCTTGCCTCTTTGGATGCAAGTGAAATCTGTTCTGAAATATCACATGCCGGAATTAGTTTTTCTGCTAATGTAACGTTATAATTTTCTACCATAATCACATTCAGATACGGGCTCACTTCCGGATCCTGATTGACCAGTTCCTGCAGGCAGAGGATCAGATGAATGATATCTTTGGCGATCACATAAGCCGGTGCCGCTTTTGCGCCAAAAATCACCGTAATCGGAGTCTTTGGCAACTTTCCGCTTTTTATTTCCAGATATTTATAAATCACATACAATGCGTTCATCTGCTGTCGTTTATACTCATGAAGCCGTTTGATCTGAATGTCAAACACTGAATCCTCATTCAGTTCTATTCCCTGTGTCCGTTTCAGATACTCTGACAATTGATGTTTATTTTCTTTTTTTATCTGTAAAAGATTCTGCAGTGATTGTTCATCCGATGCAAACTTCTCCAGCTTCTTTAACTCTGCTGCATCTTTTTTGTATCCATCACCAATCCACTCCGTAATCTGATCTGCAAGCAATGGATTACAATGGAGCAGCCAGCGGCGAAACGTAATTCCGTTTGTCTTATTATTAAATTTCTCCGGATAAAGCTGATAAAAATGATGAAGTTCTGTCTCTTTCAGTATTTGTGTATGCAAAGCTGCAACGCCATTTACGCTGAATCCGTAATGGATATCGATGTGTGCCATATGAACCACATCGTTACGGTCAATGACAGCCACACTTTCATCCGCATATTTTCGTCGTACTTTATCATCTAAAATTTCAATAATCGGCACCAGCTGTGGTACGATTTCCTGCAGATAATGCAATGGCCATTTTTCCAATGCTTCCGCTAAAATTGTATGGTTGGTATATGCACAGGTGCGGCTTACCACATCAATCGCATCATCCTCAGAAAGTCCCCGCGCAATTAATAAACGGATCAGCTCCGGGATGATCATCGTCGGATGTGTATCATTAATCTGGATGACCGCATAATCCGGCAAATCATAGAGGTTACATCCCCGCGCTTCACATTCTTTCAAAATCAGCTGTGCGCCATTACTTACCATGAAATACTGCTGATAAATACGAAGCTTGCGACCATCTTCATCACTGTCATCCGGATAGAGGAATAAGGTCAGATTTTTAGCAATTTCTTTTTTATCGAAAGAAATCCCATCCTGTACAATGCTCTCATCCACAGAATCTATATCAAAAAGTTGTAATTTATTGGTACGGTTACCATATCCGGTTACCAGAATTTCGTACATGACAGACTGCAATGTCATATTTCCAAAAGACACCGGAAAACCGACATCCGTACGTTTTAACCAGCCACTCCGGTCCATCCACGGATTTTTTGTTTCTTTCTGCATGTGATCTGCAAATTTCTGCTGAAATAATCCAAGATGATAATTCAGTCCAATACCGGCTCCGTTATAACCAAGTGTTGCAATCGAATCCAAGAAACAGGCTGCCAGCCGGCCAAGTCCTCCGTTTCCAAGAGATGGCTCTGCCTCTATTTCCTCGATTTCACAGATATCTTTTCCATTTGCAGCAAGCATTTTGCGGACATCCTCATATATTCCGAGATTGATCATATTATTAGACAAAAGTTTTCCGATCAAAAACTCTGCAGATACATAATATACTTTCTTTTTCCCTGCATTAGATTCCTTCTGTTCTGCCATATCCTGCACAACAGCCATCAGTGCCTGGTAAATCTCCTGATTACTGCTTTCTGAAATTGCTTTTCCTAATTTTTCCGATACTAACATTTCCAGTTTCATAATAAAATTCCTTCCCGACCTTATAGTCTATTCTTTCAAAAAAATCTGATACGCAGGAACCATTTGATTCATTGTATCATATTTTTTCCTGTTCGTGCGTTTCTGCTTATATTTTATACAGCATTGTTCTTTTTTTCTTGCAGCATAATATCCTTTTATAGTACAATTCTATCAAAAACAGAATGGAGTCCAGCATGAAACAGCCAAAACCAGAACAATACCACGAAAAAAAACGTCATACGGAAGATCAATTTCCGTATAACACTTATCTGTGCACGATACCGGATGATTTTACGGAAGTACCTGTTCACTGGCATGAAGAAGCAGAACTTATCGTCATTCAGAAGGGATCTGGCACAGTTCTTGTAGACCTGACGCACTATCATGTCGCAGCCGGAGATATCATTATTGTTCTTCCGGAACACCTGCATGCCATCAGGGAAATTTCAGGTCAGAAAATGGAATATGAAAATATCATTTTTCGTCCGGAATTACTTTCCTCCGATAACCACGACGTCTGTTTTGAAAAATTTTTGTATCCATTGTTCTCAGGGCAAATTCACACAGTCGTCCACATTCATCCACGTCTGTCCTACTATCCGAAAATTCACGATCTGATCCGGACAATGGATCAATTATGCAGTAAAAAACCTGCCGGATATCAACTTGCGCTCAAAGGCTCTCTGTTTCTTTTCATGTTCCAGCTTCTTTCTCTGGACGAAAAAAAAGAATTATCCAACATACAGCAACGGTCACTGGGCAAGTTGAAATTCATCATCACTTTCACGAATGAACACCTGGAAGAATCTATTTCCATTCGCCAGATTGCCTCTGCCTGCTATTTCAGTGAATCACACTTCATGAAATTTTTTAAGACACATATGGGCATCAGCTATATCCATTATCTGAATGATGTCCGACTGGCACATGCCAGAAATCTGCTGGTTTCAACAAATCTGTCTATTCTGGAAATCGCACAGAAATCCGGTTTTGAAAATGCTTCTTATTTCAATCGGAAGTTCAAAGACAAATATGGCATTACTCCACGCCAGGCAAGATAAAAAAATCGCTTAAGCCTCACGGTCTAAGCGATTTTTCTGTCAGGAAAGTTTTTTTACATCCCCGTCTTTATCTTCCAGTATTGATCTATACTCATATCGCGGAATAAAATTCCGCCTATCACATTTTTTATAATATTCCATAAAAATACGATCCATAACCATTGGAATCTGACTTTCATCCGGTTCAAACAAAACAATCAGATACTGCATAGCACTGTATCTGGTACAGATATCCACTTTTCTGATCTTCTGCTGGATGGACTGTTCCATACACGCCAGAGCTTCTTCGATGCTTTCAATATGTATAGCACCCTCAGGTAGTATGTCCATAGTTACCATTACCAGATAGCACTGATAGTTGTGCCGTTCTCCCAGGCTGTTTATATATTCGTAGAGCATAGAAAATTCACGATAATTCAATGCCCCGCTATGATTACCACTTTCCCGTAGAGCTTTTGCAATCATTCCCAGATCTTTTCCTGTACCGCACTCTGCAATAAGCTCTTTTTCTATCTGATCATAGAAGAATAAATCTCCCTTTCCGTTCTGTTTTACATAATACAGTGCCTTATCAGCCTTCGTATAAGACTCCTCAAAAGGAGCACCTTTAGCTGTTTCACAAATACCTGCTGAAATAGATGCATAACGGATTTCAGGATCTTTTTCTTTGTTTTCATTGAACTGTCTCAGAATTCCACTGACAATTTCTGTCAGTTCCTCCCGGCCGCATTCCGGCATAAACATCAGGAATTCATCTTCGCCCAAGCGACAGACCACTGCCTGATGCGTATATTCTGATAACAAGGTTCCAAGTAGTTTCAATGCCCGGTCACCGGCTTTATGCCCATAGATATCATTAATTTTTTTCAGGTTATCCATATCCAGAAATACCAGAAATCCACTGTAGCGCTGCATAAACTGTGCTGCCAGCTTTTCACCCCGGTTCCGCATCGGAAGACCTGTCAGGAAATCAAATCCTTCACTGTCTTCCAGCGTACACATGGTGCTTATGACATTCGTAATAAATTTTTCAATTTCTGTTTCTGCTTCCGTCAATCCATATTCCGCATTCGTACCGGCATACTCGTCCTCAATCACCAGGCGCCCTTCGTCCAGTAACCGCAAAAACGTATCCGTTATCTCCGGATCAAACTGAACACCTCGGTTTTTCTGAAACTGCTCATAAATCGCTTCCGGTTTCAGCGTATTGCGATAAATGCGTCTTGACCGCATTGCATCATAACTGTCAGCGACAGCTATAATTCTTGCCTCTATTGGGATTTCCTCCCCTTTCCGTCCATCCGGATAGCCAGTTCCATCATAACATTCATGATGGGATCTGGCGACCTCCACCACATGTTTTACCAGCGTGATATTCTTCAAAATTTCCGCACCAATAATTGTATGCTCTTTGATTACTGCATATTCCTCATCCGTCAGTCTGGCCGGTTTGTTCAAAATTGCATCCGGAATACCTATGTTTCCAATATCATGCAAATGCGCAGCATTGCGAAGGTGGAAAATATCTTTCTGCTTCCATCCAAGCTCCTTTGCGATCAGTGCCGAATATTCCGCCACACGATGAGAATGTCCACGGGTGTATTCATCTTTCGCCTCAATGGTTGTTACCAGTGTCTGAATCATCTGCAGAGACATGGTTTCCATCTGCTTTCTGCGCTTTCTTATTTCCTGTTGCTGACGTGTGCGCTCCAAATCCCGGACCTGACTGATGGTTCTGACCAGATTTACAAAAAACAGCACCAGCATTCCAATTCCAATGAAAATTCCTGAAATGGAAACCACAAAATACACCGCTAGCGATTCAACTACCACAGATGCGACTGCCACAAACAATCCGACCAGAATATAACGATTTTTTCTGATATAACCGTGATACAGGTCGTAACAGACAGTTCCCGTCACAAGAATCAGTATTGCTGCCAGAATTCCCTGCGACACCGGAAGTGTCTGTATAAAATCGGCCATACCGGTCAGATGCAACATACAACACACCACAAAATCCAGGATTGCCACACACTCCATCCAACGCAGCAGTTTCCAATGCCGTTTATTCTGTATACTATCAATATAGTAAATAATTGGCAGCGGTCCAAGCATGATCATAAGAAAGCACAGCTGTGACAATGCAGAAGCATTCGGAACCAAAAGCTGCCGCAGTTTGGACTCTCCCAGCATCCATGCCGCGGCCAGCAGAATACACCATCCCAAATATTCCATATCAAATTTCAAATGATACACGATTCCAAGTGCAATACTGAATATAACCGTCACTGCCCCGGCAAATAACAGAAAAAATGCAATTATCATTGTAATTCCATATTTTTCAAAAATGTATTCCCAAAGTTCTGACTTATCGCCACAGTATATTTCATTCACAACACCGGCATATTTTCCGGTATGGGTTGTCAGTTCAATTCTGACTTCTTTCCCGGCATCAGCTGCTGATGTCGGACAAAACACATACTGACTGGCAGAATTTTTTCCGACTATCCGTGTATCGGATGTGTCATATTCTATCCGGAGTTTTCCATCCACATAAAACCGGATATCCTGAAGGGAAGAACGTATCATCAGGTTCTGTTCTCTGTAAGTTTCCGGAAGTTGCAAAGTAAGCACCATCGTCTCATTTTCTGCAACATCATACTTTCCCGGAATAGTAATCGGCTCACTGCCCCCATCCGGTTTTTCCCATAAAATTTGTCCCTGATACACATAATCCGCCTGAGACATTCCACTGCTTTGCTCGCTATTCCCCAGTAATTGCGCTGCAATAAACCAGAAAAAAACGATAAACATCAATATATAAAAAATACGCTTTCCACGTTTATCTGTTTTACCCGTCTGTTTCACCAAATCTCTTCTCCCAATCACAAATTCATTAAAGCGGACATTCGCAATCCGCTTTCGCTATTTGCTCATGTTCCCGGATTACTCCTTTGCTGCACATTTGTGCAATCTTCGCATCATTATATCAATTTTTCGTCAAAAGTACGATATTTTCCGCATGCTTAGTAAACGGGAACATATCATAAGGATAAGCTCCCATCGCTTTATACCCATGCCTGGTCAGATATTTCAAATCCCTTGCCTGTGTCTGCGGATCACAGGAAATATATACAATCTTTTTGGGTGCCAGCGTCACAACAGATTTCATAAACTGCTCGGTGCTGCCACTTCTTGGCGGATCCATAAACACTACATCCGCTTTCTCTCCCAGAGCTGCCATTTTCTCCATAAAACGTCCGGCATCCTCCTGATAAAAACGGATATTTTTCATCTGATTATGCTTTGCATTTTTCACGGCATCCCGCACTGCATCCGGATTCAGCTCCACACCGATAACTTCTTTCGCGGATTTTGCGGCCACCATACCGATAGTACCGATCCCACAATATGCATCAATCACACGTTCTGTTCCGCTCAAACCCGCCAGTTCCATTGCTTTTCCATACAATTTCTCTGTCTGAACCGGATTGATCTGATAAAAAGATTTTGATGAAATACGAAATTTTAAACCACACAGCACATCTTCAATATATCCTTTTCCGTAAATTGTAGTCTCCCGATCTCCAAGCACCATACTGGTGCGTTTATCATTCACGTTCAGTACAACCGTTGTAATCTCTGGATGCAATTTGCGCAATGCCTTCACAAAATTATTTTTGGATGGCATCACCGGAGATCCCAACACAAGAACCACCATGATCTCACCTGTGGAAAATCCCCGCCGGATCAGCACATGACGCAACAGGCCATAACCGGTATCCTCATTGTAAATTTTTATTTTGAAAGACTTTAATAAGCCACGGATATCATTGATAATGGCATCTGCCTTTTCATCTTCAATCTGACAGGCTTCCACCGGAACCACCCGGTGCGTTCCCTCTTCATAAACTCCGGAAATGATGGTACCGTCCTTTTTCCGTGCAAACACGGCATGCACTTTGTTACGATAATGATACGGATCTTTCATGCCGATAATCTCGGTGGTTTTACAAAATGACTGCAT
>ENA-OOWV01002310-OOWV01002310.1-human-gut-metagenome-genome-assembly--contig:-NODE-2310-length-10654-cov-36.378338_pt1 | contig 10654 bp, 9 predicted proteins | sample MGYA00241584_ERZ501337 | MGnify/ENA primary metagenome ERZ501337 (study PRJEB25962, sample SAMEA2042744) | human gut metagenome | biome: human gut; feature: human-associated habitat; material: faeces... | reverse complement strand
TTTCTCTGGGAGACGAGAAAGGCTTTGAATGGATAGGAGCTTATGACATTACCGCCGATGAACTGCTTGCCGGAACGGACACAGCCAAGGCAGAAAGCAAGACCGCACAGGCAGAAATGCTGATACTGGAACTGCTGACAGACGGAAAGAAAATGCCGAGTGCAGAGCTGGAAAAAGCGGTCAATGACAGGGGCATATCCTCACGCACGATGAGGACAGCTAAAAGCCGTATTGGAGACAGGCTTGTGACCGAGAAAGACGGCACAGCATGGGTCTGCTATCTCCGAAGCTGACGCAGGAACACGGCAAGCATGGCAAAGACGGCAAGGTTTTTATAGATACCTTAATGTTGCCGCCTTGCCTTGTTCCCTCATACCGACACCGCCCGATGATGAACAGTCACCGGGCATTTTTCATTTACAGGAGGATTTTGAATGAACAATACCGCAACCAACACCGCCACTTGCCCGACTGTCAGAAAGCAGATCGGCAAGACAACCTATATCGTCCGTGTCCATTTCAGCGAGACCGCAAAAGAGACGATGGAGGACAAAATCAAGCGTCTGCTCCGTGAGGAAGTCCGCAAAATGTGACTTCTTTGTGAATTTGATGAAAAAGTCCTTGACTTTTTGTCTCTGGCAAGACCTTAAAGTCGATTCTGGTGAGCTGCGGCGCACGTCTTGCTCCCTTCGATATTGAGGAAGTCCGTGATATCACTATGTACGATGAGCTGTCGCTGGATACGGTGGGAGATAAGAAAACGGCTCTGTTCCTCATTATGAGCGATACAGACCCGACTTTTAATTTCCTGATTTCCATGATTTACACACAGCTGTTTAACCTGCTGTGCGAAAAAGCGGATGATGTTTACGGCGGCAGACTGCCGGTGCATGTGCGCTGCCTGATTGATGAGTGTGCGAACAGTGTGACACGTTCCGCAACCAAAACGGTGGGAATAACCGACAGAATTGCGGCGTAAGGTCACAAACCTTATAGAACTGTATAACTGAAGTTTCAAATGAGAGGGTAACGCCTCGAAGGGAACTCGCTAAAACTTCGAATGGCTTAGTCAGTACAATGACGAAGGTCATAAGCTCGGGGAAGTCGCGTGAAGCATACCCTAACGGAGAAATAGTGATAACACATTTATAGCATTGGTACAAAAGTAGCTAGCGCTCGCCTGTGCGAAAGGTGTGGAACATTACGGAGCCGAGGAAATATGCCTAGAGGTAGGTGTTGTATGTGACAACGCGGGTGGGGTTACCATATGGTCAGAATGACTGCGTGGAATACAGTCTGACGAAATCCCGAATGTACGGCTCTAAACGGCATAGCCTTTAGAAATGAAGGTGCACCAATTGGTGCGCAAGTGAGGTGGAGTAAGAGTTGTTAGTATGAAACACCTTCTGCGCTTACAGGGCGTAGGTATCTTGAGCCTATAGGCTTGAAGATAATACTTGCAGGGCTAAAGGGACACCTAAGTGGTAACAAATCCTAAGTTATACGGAACGTGGAAAGCAACCAAACGAGAGCTATTGTACTAGCGCTAAAGACTCGGGTTACGACGAAAACATAGGAATGAAAGAGACCTATGTATAAGCGTATTTGTGGTTGTGAGAGTAGAGGCATAGTACCAATGAAGCGGTGATAATAAGCCGTGGAGGGATAGCCTCAAGTCGTTATAGTAGTCTCTTTCACGTCTACGTAGTAATCACCGTAAGGAGATTTTCATAGCTGTCGTGGTGCGACTAAGAAAAAATCATTCTCCAAGAAGGAGTTGATTACTATGGCAAAAAGAATTGTTAACAAAGCGGAAAGAAATGCTGAGAGATACAGTGCAAAAGAAGTAGGCTATAAGCTTTATGCAGATAGCAAGGCGGACAAAGTATTTGACCGTCTAATGCCACTCGTTGTGGCAGAACAGAATGTACTGTTGGCATACCGCAACATCTGTAAGAACGGAGGTAGTAAGACGCCCGGCACAGACGGGAAAACAATTGTAGATATCCAAAAACTGAAAATTGATGAGGTTATTAAAACTGTACGAGGCAAACTGAATTATTATCAACCCAAGAAAGTCCGAAGGGTGGAAATACCGAAAGACAACGGCAAGACCAGACCTTTAGGGATTCCAAGCATCTGGGACAGACTTATCCAACAATGTATCCTTCAAATCCTAGAACCTATATGTGAAGCAAAGTTTCATGAGCGAAACAATGGTTTCCGACCTTATAGGTCGACCGAAAATGCCATTGCTCAGTGCTACATGATGGCACAGATACAGAATCTTCACTATGTAGTGGATGTTGATATCGTAGGTTTCTTTGACAACATTGACCATGCAAAACTTATTCGCCAGCTTTGGGGATTGGGCATCCAAGATAGAAAACTCATAATGATTATCAAACAGATGCTTAAGGCTGAAATACTATTTAATGATATAGTCATAAGCCCAGAGACAGGAACACCCCAAGGCGGTATACTGTCACCGCTCTTAGCGAATGTTGTATTGAATGAACTGGATTGGTGGATTGCAGGTCAGTGGGAAACCTTCAAAATCAATGAAGGAATTTCGGGATTAGAGTTTCCCAAGAAAGATGCTGATGGAAACACCTACACAGTGGATAGGGCACAAAAGTGGAAGAAACTTAGGAAAACTACGAATCTCAAGGAAATGTATATTGTAAGATATGCAGATGATTTCAAGATATTCTGTAGGAACTATCATTCTGCAAAATGCGCTATGGAAGCAACTAAAAAGTGGCTTGCAGAAAACCTTCACCTTCAGACAAGCGATGAGAAGTCGGGGATTACCAATCTTAGAAAGAACTTTACAACATTTCTTGGAATAAAGTTCAAAGTAGTCCCTAAAGGAGATAAATGGGTTATAAGGTCACATATCGCTGACAAGAGTGCCAAGAAGGTCACACAGAAGCTCCAAGATGCATGGGGAGACATAAAGAACCCATGTAACGCGAACGACATCAATAAATATATTGATAGGTTCAATGCTATGGTGATTGGAATGCACAACTACTATCAGATGGCGACACATGTGTGTGGAGACTTCTCGGATATCGCCTTCAGGGCAACAGGTAAAAGTAATGGTATGAACCACAACAACAAGCTCCTGCCCTTGGAAAAGCATGGTGAATTTACAAGCATGTTTATAAAGGACAGATACGGCAAATCAAAGAGATGCCGGTGGATTAAGGGGCGCGTTATCGTACCTATAAGCTATGTGCAGCACAAATACCCGAAGTTCAAACGCAGAGATGTGAACAAATATATTCCGAAATATGAAGATAATCAGAACTGTATTAGCTTTTCAGTCATGAAATTCATGATGGAAAACGCGGAACTATTTCCTAACTTGGAAATGGCGGATAATGCGCTTTCACGCTATATAGCGCAGAAAGGCAAATGTGCTATCCTTCATACAGAGCTGACAATCGAAGATATGAGGTGCCTTCACATCAAACACCCTAAAGGGGAAAGAAATGATACCTACAAGAACCTTATCTTAGTATCAAGCGATATGGCGAAAGTCATCAAAGCCACAAATAAGGCTACGCTTGATAAATATCTGAGAGGACAGAGGCTTACTACTGAAATGCAAGACAAAATCAACAAGCTCAGAGGTCATAGAGACCTCGAACCGATACAATTCAAAGACTACGTAGGCGCTACAATTTGATTACTGACGATGGAACGCCGTGTGACGGGAAACTGTCACGCACGGTGTGGAGCGGGGGAAAAGCCCGAGATGGTGCTTAGCGAACCATCAGAGGCTTACCTATCGCTATTTGGTCAGATTCCAAATCTGGAAAAGCTGGTAGCCACCATCCGATCAAGAGAAATCTCGGCGTGTCTGGTGCTTCAGGCACAGAGCCAGTTGAAGGCAATCTACAAGGACAATGCCGATACCATCATCGGCAATATGGATTCCCGTATTTTTCTTGGCGGTTCGGAGCCGACTACGCTGAAAGAGCTGAATCAGGCACTGGGGAAAGAAACGATTGATCTGTACAACACTTCCGATACCAGAGGTAATAGCCCATCCTACGGCACCAATTACCAAAAAGTCGGGCATGACCTGGCCTCGGTGGATGAACTGTCTGTGTTGGATGGCGGTAAGTGCATTTTGCAGCTGCGCGGTGTGAGACCGTTCAAGTCAGATAAATATGATCTGACCCAGCATCCGAACTACAAGCTCACTGCCGGTGCTGATAAGAAAAACACGTTCAGCATCGAGGCGTTTCTTGACCATCGGCTGAAACTCAAGCCCGGTGATAAGTACGAAGTGGTTGATGCAGATCATGCCAAGTAAGTTCGTTCCGGTGACGAAGATGTCATAGGTGTGCTGTTGGCAACAGAATAAGAAGGGGCGGCGAGCTGCCGCCTCTTTACATAGCCAGGTTTCTGATTGGGATTGGAAATCTGGCTATATGTTTGCCCATTTGCAGGTGCACATGCAGATGGAAAATCACTATTCATCAGCCCATAAGGGCGCAACGTACAAGGAGGTACACATTTATGGCATTTTTCAACAGCGCAGTAACCGTTCTTCAGACCCTCGTTATCGCACTGGGTGCCGGCCTCGGCATCTGGGGAGCGATCAACCTGCTGGAAGGCTACGGCAACGACAACCCTGGTGCCAAGTCTCAGGGCATGAAGCAGCTGATGGCCGGTGGCGGTGTAGCACTGATCGGCACGACTCTGGTGCCGCTGCTTTCCGGTCTGTTTGGTTAAGCAAAGGCTGTCGGAGCGAAGATTCCGACCGGGCGGCGAAAGCTGCCTGTTACATAGTCAGGTGCAGGCAATCTCCGCAGCTGGCTATTTTCTGCGCTCTCTGGCAGGTGCACATGTTGGAAGTATGGCGCAGAACCGCAGTTTAGAATCGCACCGGCTGATAGGCCGGACAAGTTACAGGAGGACAAATCTATGGCGTTTCTTACTACAACTGCATCGGCACTGTCTCTTTTCTCACAGCTGTTTATGCTTCTGTCCCGGATGGCGAAGCTGTTCGGCGTGTTCGCGTAAGGAAGGAGGCGGCTCATGCAGAGTATCCTTGAACAGATCACAGATTGGCTCAAGAGCATGATCATCAGCGGTATCATGGGAAATCTTTCAGGGATGTTCGATTCGGTCAACCAGCAGGTTGGACAGATCGCAGGAGATGTGGGAACCACACCGGCGAACTTTTCACCTGCGGTTTTTTCTATGATCCGCAACATCTCGGAATCCGTGATCCTGCCCATTGCCGGAATGGTGCTGACATTCATCGCCTGTTATGAGCTGATCCAGATGCTCATCGAGCATAACAATCTGGCAAATTTCGAGACCTGGACATTTTTCAAATGGGTCTTTAAGACCTTTCTGGCAGTGACCCTGATCTCGAACACATTCAATATCACGATGGCTGTCTTTGATGTGGCGCAGCAAGTGATCTCCCGAAGCGGCGGTCTGATTTCCGGCAGTACGTCCGTCAGCGATGCGACCCTGACAGCGATGCAGGCCACACTGGAAGGCATGGACTTGGGACCGCTGCTGGGACTGTATTTGCAGACATTTGTGGTTCAGGTCACGATGCTGGCATTGTCGGCTATTATCTTTGTTATCGTGTATGGCCGAATGGTGGAAATATATCTCATGGTAAGCCTTGCGCCGATTCCGTTCGCAACCTTTGGAAACCATGAGCAGAGCCACACCGGTCAAAACTATCTACGCTCCCTGTTTGCACTGGGATTCCAGGGCTTTCTTATCATGATCTGTGTAGGCATCTATGCAGTTCTGATTCAGAACCTGTCCTTTTCGGATAACATTATCAGCAGCATTTGGGGCGTTATGGGCTATACGGTTTTGCTGGCATTTACCCTGTTTAAGACGGGAAGCCTCGCGAAGTCCGTGTTTGCAGCGCACTAAGGAGAGGAGGAATGATTCATGGCATCTTATATTTCTGTGCCGCGAGACCTTTCAAAGGTCAAAACTAAGGTCTTTATGAACCTGACCAAACGGCAGATTCTCTGCTTCGGAGCCGGTGCGCTGATTGGCGTTCCGGTTTTCTTTTTGCTCAAATCCAGCGGAAATCTGAGCCTTGCTGCACTTGGCATGATGGCAGTGATGCTGCCGCTCTTCTTTCTTGCCATGTACGAGAAAGACGGTCAGCCGCTGGAAGTGGTGGCAAAGCATTTCTATGAGGCGAAGTTCAAGAGGCCGAAAACGCGGCCTTACAAAACAAAAAATTACTATGCACTGCTGGTTCAGCAGGCAGACGTGGAAATGGAGGTAAATCGCATTGTTCAAAATTCTCGAAAAGCTGACAGCGAAGAATAAAAAGCAGGATGACATCCGAATGCCGTCTCATCTGTCAGCCGCAGAGCAAAAACAGGTGCAGACGGTGATTGATCGTGCAAGGGGCGACCGCACGGTTCCGCATTCGGCACAGGAGAGCATTCCTTTTCAGCGGATGTTCCCGGACGGTATTTGCCGTGTGACGGACAATTACTACACCAAAACCATTCAGTTTCAGGACATCAATTACCAGCTGGCGCAGCAGGAAGATCAGACGGCTATCTTCGAGGAATGGTGCAGCTTCCTGAACTTCTTTGATTCCAGCATCCGCTTTGAGCTTTCTTTTATGAATATGGCTACGGATGCCTCGAATTTTGAGAAGATGGTGCGCATCCCGTACCAGAAGGATCATTTCAATCCGGTGCGCACGGAGTACAGCACCATGCTGCGCCGCCAGCTTGCCCAGGGCAACAACGGCCTGACCAAGACGAAGTACCTGACGTTTGGCATTGAAGCAGAATCCATGAAACAGGCAAAGCCGAGGCTCATTCACATTGAGATCGACCTGATGAACAACTTCAAACGCTTGGGTGTCCGGGCAAAATTGCTGAACGGCAAGGAACGGCTTCATCTGATGCACGATATGTTCCACATGGGTGACCATGACCGATTCAATTTCGATTGGAAGTGGTTGCCAGAGAGCGGGCTGTCGGTAAAGGATTTTATTGCGCCGACCGGTTTTGCCTTTCCGAAAAACCGTATTTTTCAGATGGGCGGGATGTATGGTTCCATGTCCTATCTCCAGATCACGGCTTCCGACCTGTCGGATCAGCTGCTGAAGGATTTTCTGGATATGGAATCCAGCCAGATCGTGACTATGCACATTCAGTCGGTAGATCAGAATAAAGCAATCAAATCCATCAAGCACACCATTACGGAGCTGGATCGTTCCAAGATTGAGGAACAGAAGAAAGCTGTCCGTTCCGGATACGATATGGACATCATTCCGTCAGATTTGGCAACTTACGGCAAGGACGCAAAGGCACTGCTGAAGGAATTGCAGAGCCAGAATGAGCGTATGTTCCTGCTGACCTTTCTGGTGATGAACACCGGCGAGACGGAGCAGGAGCTGGAAACCAATGTGTTTCAAGCTTCCAGTATCGCGCAGAAGTACAACTGCAACCTGCGCCGTCTGGACTTTCAGCAGGAGCAGGGGCTGATGAGCTGCCTGCCGCTGGCACAGAACCTGATTGAGATTCAGCGCAGCATGACTACCAGCAGCACGGCAATTTTCGTGCCGTTTACCACCCAGGAGCTGTTTCAGACCGGGAAAGAGGCTCTGTACTATGGGCTGAATGCTTTGTCCAACAACCTGATTATGGTTGACCGGAAAAAGCTCAAAAACCCCAACGGGCTGATTCTGGGTACTCCCGGTTCCGGTAAATCCTTCTCTGCCAAGCGAGAAATCGCCAATGCGTTTCTGGTGACGGATGACGATGTAATTGTGTGCGATCCGGAAGCCGAGTACACGGCACTGGTGCAGAAATTTGAGGGGCAGGTCATTAAGATCAGCCCTTCCAGCACGCAGTATATCAACCCGATGGACATCAACGCGAATTATTCGGAAGAAGATAATCCGATTGCCCTGAAAGCAGATTTCATCTTGTCCCTGTGCGAGCTGATCGTGGGCGGCAAAGAAGGCTTGCAGCCGGTAGAAAAGACGGTTATCGACCGTTGCGTTCATCAGATTTACCAGACCTATTTTGAGAATCCGGTGCCGGAGAACATGCCGGTGTTGCAGGACTTGTATGAGGCACTGCTCAGGCAGGATGAAAAGGAAGCACACCATGTGGCAACAGCACTGGAAATCTATGTAACCGGTTCTCTGAACCTGTTTAACCACCGCACCAACGTAGATATCAATAACCGGCTGGTCTGCTATGACATCAAGGAACTGGGCAAGCAGCTGAAAAAGATCGGGATGCTGGTGGTGCAGGATCAGGTCTGGGGGCGTGTGACCGCCAACCGCAACGCAGGTAAAGCCACCCGCTACTATATGGACGAGTTCCATCTGCTTTTGAAAGAAGAGCAGACAGCGGCTTACAGCGTGGAAATCTGGAAGCGATTCCGTAAATGGGGCGGTATTCCAACCGGCATCACCCAGAACGTGAAAGATCTGCTTTCTTCCCGCGAAGTGACAAACATTTTTGAGAACAGCGACTTCATTTATATGCTGAATCAGGCAGCCGGTGACCGTCAGATTCTGGCGGATCAGCTGAATATCAGTCCGCACCAGCTGTCCTATGTGACCCACTCCGGTGAAGGCGAAGGATTGCTGTTCTACGGAAATGTGATTTTGCCGTTCGTTGATCGTTTCCCGACCGATTTGGAACTGTACCGGATCATGACGACCAAATTAACCGAAGTGCAGGAAGTAAAGGGGGTGTAAGCGATGGCTGGCAAGAAAAATCCGAATCTCGGAGACAAGCTGCGGCAGGAGCGCGAGGGTGCGGAGAACACCCTTCGCGATTCCAGAAACAAAGCCGCCGATAGCAGTACGGGAGAAAGCAGCAAGAAAAAAGCGGAACACCGAAGGCAGATTCGTCACGAGGCCGATCTTGCCAAGATGCGCAGCAAGAAGCTGAAATCGGAGCAGGAGGTAAAGGCGAAAAAGAATGCAGCCGCTTCCGGAAAAAAAGGCGGAAAGCCAAAGAAAACGGGAAATCTTGCGGCAGATGCACTTTCAGCCAAAACGCATCAGAGTGTGCGCAATGCCGACCAGGATAATAATTCCGGTGTGGAAGCAGCGCATTTTACCGAAGGTTCAGCGGAAGGCGCAGCCCGTGCCGGTTCCAGGTTCCAATATGGTCGAAAGCTGCGGCAGTACAAAAAGCTGGAGCGGTTGGAGAAAAAAGCAGATAAAGATGCCGTGGATTCCATCTTTGCGGAACGCATGAAGTCTGATCCGCAGGCTGGCTCGAATTTCTTTTCCAGATGGCGGCAGAAGCAGGCTATCAAAAAAGAGTATGCCGCTGCGAAGGCAGGTGCAGCCGCAGCGGAGAACACAGCAGCTGGCACAGCCAAAGCTGCGCAGGGTACTGCCAGCATGACGGAAAAGGCATTTCAGTTTGTGCAGAGCCACTCGCATATCATCATCGGCATTGCAGCCGTGGGACTGCTTGTTTTGGTGATTGCCGGGTCGGTATCGTCCTGCTCCGTCTTGATCAATGGCGGCGGCAATGTAGTGCTGGGAACTTCCTACACAGCGGAAGATGAAGATTTGAAAGGCGTGGAGACGGATTATACCAAGCTGGAAGATAAACTTCGCAAACAAATCGACCGTATTGAAACCGACCATCCGGGCTATGACGAGTATCGCTACAATCTGGCGGAAATCGGTCACAATCCCTATGAGCTTGCATCTCTGCTGACCGTAGAATTTGAAAACTATACGAGAAGCCAGGTGCAGGCTCGGCTCCAGAGTATTTTTGAAGCGCAGTATGAGTTGAAGCTGGTGGAAAAGGTGGAAATCCGGACAAGGAAAGAAACCCGTGTGGGTTATAGTTACAATCCGATCACCGGAACCGGACACACCTACACCTATCAGGTAACGGTACAGTATGAGTATAAAATCCTCAATGTGACGCTGCTCAATCGGGGCGTGGACTATGTTGCCAGAAATTCCGGTCTTACAGATGACCAGCTGCAACGCTACGAAGTCACATTGGATTGCCGTGGCAATCGGGATGACCTGTTTGCAGGCATCGCCTTTGCAACGCCGGATGGCGCGGGTTCCAGCGGAGAATATCAGGATTACGACATTCCGGGCGAAGCTCTGACGGATGAAAAATTCCGGAAGATGATTACCGAAGCAGAGAAATATCTCGGTTATCCCTATGTTTGGGGCGGCAGCTCGCCGAGTACCAGTTTTGACTGCTCCGGTTTTGTAAGCTGGGTCATCAACCACTGCGGCAATGGCTGGAATGTAGGCAGGCAGACGGCCAACGGTCTGATGGGAAAATGCGACATTATCCCGAAGAGTGAGGCAAAGCCCGGAGACCTGATCTTCTTCCAGAAAACCTACAACACCAGTGGCGCATCCCATGTGGGCATTGTGCGTCCAGTAAGGACGATAGTAGAAGTAGAGAAAGGAGGCTGTGACTAAGGTACTACCCCGCAAAGCAACGCGGGAATCCACCTGCTTTACCGAAAGTCGAAAGATGTACGGGAAAAGAGCACGGCAGGAAAGCGGTAAGTTGCCTAAAGACAATCGGGCACGACTGAACCGCAAGGATAAGTGAATATAAGGATAAAACTGAATTGTTTAAGGTGAGTTCCAAGCCCTTGTTACGTGTGGGCA
>ENA-OOWV01002305-OOWV01002305.1-human-gut-metagenome-genome-assembly--contig:-NODE-2305-length-10673-cov-1.263326_pt1 | contig 10673 bp, 13 predicted proteins | sample MGYA00241584_ERZ501337 | MGnify/ENA primary metagenome ERZ501337 (study PRJEB25962, sample SAMEA2042744) | human gut metagenome | biome: human gut; feature: human-associated habitat; material: faeces... | reverse complement strand
ACAAATAAAAAAGTAAATGACTATATTTTTAACAATTTTATTTTGAATGGACATTATGATGTTGATTATAATAAAAGCAGTATTAAAATATGGCTTTCTTCTAGAAATTCCAATACGCTTAACTTTATTTACAAATACGATTCAGATATATCAAAGGACTATTGTAAATTAGATATTGAACTTTCTCCTAGCTTACGAAGAAATATCTATCCGCATGAATTAAATTTATATACCAATGGAAAAGTAGGAAATAATCATATTTTAAATTATAAAGATATAATCAGCGCACCTCACGAAATCAATGAATATGACCTAACTTATTCTTTTGAAAATGATACATCATTATCTCTTAAAGATTTATATAACTGTTCAATTCAACTATTTGAAAATAAAAAGTTTCTAAATAAATTAACATACAAATGCCTTGAATTAGCAAAACAAAGAAGCAATGATGCCTATACCAATTTGAAACTAGAAAGACTTGGATATGCAATAGAACACTCTGTTAGTGAATGGGAATGCAATCACGCAGAGCAGTATAAATATATTATTTATAAAGAACTTCCAAACAATATACGTTTTAAATATTTAAAATATTTTCAATCACAATTAGACAACATTCTTGACTGGAATAAAGAAATTGAATTTTCACCTAATACTTACAATAAAAAGATGTAGAAAAATCAAGAAATCAAATTTTAAAAGAGCCAGCTTGGCTCTTTTTATGAAAACTAAATATTTTGACTTTATAGAAAGAAAGGATGATATGTATGAACTATAAAGGAAGCAAAGAACTATGTCTTGCATTAAAAAAGAATATTTATAAACTCAATAATCATCAACGGATGCAAATACTTTTATCTGTTATATCAGAAATTCCTGATTCACTCTCTTTAATAGGGCAAATGGGATTAATTGATCCTGACAGAGTTAGAGTACTTCTAACAAAAGGAGCAACGGGATATACGATCTGTCAAGCATTGCTTAATATGGTAGAAGTAAAAGCACCTGATAGTGACGAACTTTCATTAAAAGTTTACGGATATGTCAAACCTATTACCCCTGTTGAACTCAACAATTTCATTGATCTTGCTGTTGAAAGAATTCAGCAACAAGAACTTGAAGGATATGATTTAGAAGAACATCATCAAGAATACGAATTATCTCTTGATGAAATTGAAACATCAATGGGGTTATAATCATGAATAATTTAGTTAATACTATTGAAATCTATTCAGATTTAATGACTTCTAATAATCATGAAAAGGAAAATTTAAAAGAATATCTTATTGAAAATATAAAAGATAAATCATTCAGGAATGAATTCGTAAATGAAATCAATGATTTTATTTCTTCGCCCTACTTTTCTTTTCTTGAATCAAGTTATAAATCTACAATAAACGAATTGATTAAAAATATTAATGAACAATTCAAAGAAAAACATATATTAAAAAAGGTATAGTATATGAAAGTGCAATTACACTTGGACAGTATGCTACTTTACTAGATAAATTGCATGTTAAAGATATGGATAATATCTTTATATATGATATTAAAGAAAAAAATAATTTCATTAATGAAGGAAAAGTTGGTATTTTATTGAATTCAGATAATGAAGTAAATATTATTGATATACCAGTTTCTATCAATGATCCATTACAAATGAAAATCATAGAAGAACAAATAGCATCAATTATTACACAAGAAAACATCAAAGAAAATCAATATGAAAATGTACAGTTTGAACAAGAAAACGATGATTTAGAAATTTAATAAAGGGCTAAGTTGACCCTTTCTAATATTAAATTAGTGGTGACACGATGTAAAAAAATATGGTAAGTGAAAAATATTCTTTTAATCTATTTATCAATTATTATGATACAATATCTATAAGGAGGTTATGCTTATGAAAAAATATAAATATCATGTATGTATAAAACAACCCTTTGAACATTGTGATCGTATTTTCCCAAACCAACAAAAATATGTATCAGAAATATTAAATTCATTAAAAAAGGATGAAAATATAAAAAAGATAATTATTTTTGGATCAAGTTTAAAACCTACTTGTCACATTGACAGTGACATCGATATTTATCTTGAACTTGATAAAAATAAGAGAGTCAACTTTCCTTTTATTACAAAGGCATATGATTACTGGAACAATTTTACAGTAGATGCCAATTTAAGAAATGAAATAAAGAAAACAGGAGTAACCATATATGAGCGATAGAACATACCTAGATATTGCAAAAGAAAACTTAATACTAGCAAAAAATATCTATGAATCATTTGATGATGAAATCATGCTCAATTATGCAGGTTATCATTTACAGCAATCAGTTGAACTAACATTAAAATACATTCTTTTTATGAATGGTATAGATTTTCCAAAAGTCCATAGCATTAATCAGTTAATAAAAGAATTTACTAAAAATGATATGTTAGATTTGATACCTGAATATATTGATGATAACAGTGATATGATTACCAACTGGGAATCACAAACAAGATATATATTAGATTATCAAATAGCTAGACGTAAAATAGTAAAAGCATTTCCTGAAATAGAAAACTTAATATCTAATGTCGAAGAAATGTATAAAGAATATGTTAATGAATTTGAAGAAGATGAACAAGAAAATAATTTGGGAATTTAAAAATAGCATTATCGAAATCTAGCAAAAGAGCCAACTTGGCTCTTTTTCATCTATATAGCATATAAATTAAATAATTTATCTATCGTGGAAAAAAAGTAGAGGATTTGTCGATTTACATATGCTATACTACAAATGTAGAAGTTTTAAAAAGAATTTCTGCTTTTTATATTCAAATTTAATACAAATAATCATTGAAAAGAGCCAATATGGCTCTTTTCAATTTCCAAAGAAAAGGAGTATATTCATGAATAAATTAGAAAAAAAACTGATAGATCAATTAATAGAACAAAGTGAAAGCAACTATCCAATGCAAAATGCAGTTTCTGACTGCTGTAAAGAATATTTAAATAATAATCAAGTAAACGAGCTTTCATCATTTATAGAATTTTATGAAAATATATTTGAAATTTCAAAAAAACAAGTTAAAGAAATATATTATAAAGAAAGTATATCTATTAACATTGATGAAGCTGTTAGAGTTGCTACTGCTAAAAATCTATTTGAATGCTTATCTGCAAATGATGAAAGCTTTTTAGATTATCTGAAAGATAAAGAAAATCAAGTGTTAAATCAAGAACAAACACAAGATGACATTATCGAAATCTAGCAGAAGAGCCAACTTGGCTCATTCATCAAAGTAGAAAAAATGTTTAGAAATTGTCACAACTGTTATAATATAATAGTTATATAACAAAGATAAAGGAGAATTTATTAATGACAAAAAATGAATTAGTAGAAGCTATTGTTTCAAAAACTGAACTGACTAAAACTGATGTAGACAAAGTAATCACAAGCTTTGCTGACGTAATTACTGATGCACTTGTTAAAGGAGACAAAGTCTCTCTAAAGGGATTTGGTAATTTTGAAGTAAGAGACAGAAGCGCTCGTACTGGTCGAAATCCTCATACTGGTGAAACAATTGAAATCAAAGCAAGTAAATCCCCTGCTTTTAAAGCAAGTTCAGCATTAAAAAAAGCTGTAAATGAATAGGAGGAAAGGTCATGAAAACAAAAGAAGAAAGAGAACAAATTGTTGAAACAGCTTCTTCACTTTGCTCTTTAGATGGATACTCAAAGGACAAAGATTTATTTCAACCATATATCGAAGGAACTAAATCATTAGATGATTTACTTCAAGAAGAATTAAAATCATAATCATTTTCAAAAGAGCCAACTTGGCTCTTTTGTTTTACTTACTAAATTGGAGGCAAAAAAGATGAATGAAAAACACGACAAATTGGATTTAAGCGATCCATTTTTTTCTTATGATAATCAATTAAAAAGATTTAATGATTTAAAGTATAAACATACTAATACTTTAAAAAATAAATTGAATATAAAATCAGAGTCAAAATTAGCAATTAAAGAAGAAAACATTGTAAAGATAAAAACTGCTATGCTTATTGAACAAAAAGAAAATGTTCTTGATCAAATAAAACTTGAAACTGAAGATGACAAAATCAATTTTCTAAAAGGAATCAATAAATTTATTTATGAAGATCTATATGATTTTGCTGGAAAGTTCAGAACAGTAGACTTCGTTGGAACAACTAAAGATGATTTACAACATTATATCGAACCAATGTCTTTAGAAAATTTTGATCTTGCATTTAATGAAGTTTTTCAAGGGTTCAACAAGGATTATTACGAAAGATGTTCGTTAGATCAAAAAGTTGCCCTTTTCTCTTTTAATATGAGTAAACTGTTTGATATTCAACCCTTTTACAAAGGAAATGCCATTACAACAATAATATTCTCCCAACAATTTGCTGAAAGAGAATTGGGATTAGACATAGACCTAAATAAATTATTATTGAATGATTTAAATGAATTGTTTGCTTTAGCACATGGTAGTGATTTAAAACCATTGATGGATGCAATGAATGAATGTATAAGTGAACCTCACAAATATGATAAACTGTTTGAAGAAGAACATGTAAATGAAGAAACAGAAGAAATTAATGACGAACAATCCATATAATGTGTTGTCTATGTATGTATTTTTTAAAAGAGCCAACTTGGCTCTTTTATTGTAAAAAATAAGAATTACATCATCATATTTGATAATATTTAAAAAAAGTTTATTTTTTTTTATTTTTAAAAACCCTTATTTTATGCTAGTTTCAGAAGATTAAAAAAATCAATCGTGGAAAAAAAGTAGAGAAAACCGATTTTTAGATATGCTAAAATATGTATACTAGGAGTTCCTAGAAAGGAATACTAGTAAACGTTTGGTTCATTAATAGTTTCTCTATAAAAGGTGTGCTATCAAAACACCTTTTTATATAATATATGATTTGACTTATGCCACCATTAGGAATAACATATAAGTAGATAAGGAACAAGTTGTTCGTGAAAATTAAAAAGTGTTCCTAATGTGAGGTGAAGAAAATGAGCGTATTTATAAATAACAAAATTCAACTTATCAAGAAATTTTATACTGGCTCTTTGAAAAAACAATTGGATAAATATGATGTTTCAAGATCCAGCTTCTATCACGGTTTTGTAGAAAAAGAAAAACTACAGCCTATGTACGAAGAAGTAAGAGATAAAATTATGCTAATGCTTGATGTTATCATTGAGATAGAAGCAGTTGATTTTATTAGAAGTAAAAGTCCAGAGGAACGTAAAGAAATACTTGGAGCTGATGCTATTGTTGGAAAAGATCCAACCCCTATCATAACATCAAGCAAAGAATTCAAACAAACGAATGGATATGTATTATTGAAGAAAGTAAGAGCTTTAGAAAAAATATTAGAGGAGATGGTAGAAGATGAATAATGAAAAAGATCCGATAACAGAATATTTAAAAATAGTAATTAAAACTATGTTTACTCAAAATATAATTGTAATTGCTATTGCTTTGGGTCTAGCAATTATCTCTGCATTTATTACATGTATTACAGGAATAAAATTATAAAGTTAATAATTTAAATAAAGAGCCAACTTGGCTCAAACATAAAAATGGGAGTGTTGAATATGGAAGAAAAGAAACAAAATGTTATTGAAAAATATTTAAATACAAAATCAAAAAAAATCGCTGCTGGTTGTGTGGCTGGTGTTTTACTGATTGGAGGAGTTTATTATGTTACTAGAGATACTTCTCCTGATTTATCTTTGAAAAAAGAAGTTGTAACTGTTGAATACGGTCAAACATATAATCCTGTATTTGATCAATTAGTCAAGACAAAAGGACTAGATAAAGACGATGTTAAGTATCTTAAAAACAATGTTAAAATTAAAAATGGTATCAAAAATGAAAATCAGAAAGATTATCCAGCTGTTGGAAAATATAAAGTAACAGTTAAATATAAGGATGAAACAAAAACTGTCAAAGTCACTGTTAAAGATACAACCGCTCCAGAGCTAAATGTTCCTGATAATACGGAAGTCGTTAAAGGAACTGACCTATCTACTTTTGATTTCAAATCATTAATGAGTGCAACTGATCTAGCACAGTTAAATGAAATCCAAATAGATTATAGTTCTATTGATATCAATACTGCTGGTGAATATACAGCAAAAGCTTCTGTTGAAGATGTCAATAAAAATAAAACTGAAAAAGAATTTAAAGTGACAGTTGTTCAACCATCAACAGATGAAAATACTGAAACTACTACAGAAGTACAAACTGATCCAACAACTGGTCAAAAGAAAACAGTTGTTGTAAGTAAACCTAAAAATAACACAACAACTTCTAATAGAAATAGTTCCAGCAATAGTTCAAACAAGAGCAATAGTGGTTCACATGGAAGTTCAGGAAGTTCTTCCAGTAAACCATCCAGCAGTGGAAATACCGGTGGAAGTTCATCAGGATCTTCGGGTGGTAATTCAAGTACACCATCTCAACCTTCAAAAGTTTTGAAAACAAAATATTGGGCAAAATGTGATTGTGGATGGTATTGTGATACATACAAATCTTCTAAAGAGGCAAGTGATGGTTTGAATAAACATTTAGATGAAAATTTATACAATGACAAATGTCCGGGTCATGGAAGATACGGAGCTAGTGAGTATTGGGAATAGAATAAAATTATAAAAGACAATCAGAAGATTGTCTTTTTCTATACAGAAAGGAAATAATGAAATGAAAAACTATATATTCAAATGGGTGTTTCACCCATAGACAATCTACGGATTGTCTTTTTTTATTGTCAATTGTTAATTATCTGTTAATCGTTCGTTAAAGCCTTTTTCACAGAAGTAATTTAATGCTCAAACTTGCATTAAGAAAATATACGTATATTTTAAATATAATTATAGGAGATAGAGAATATGAACAAATGGTTTAATAAATTTAATAAACTAACAAAAGTGTTCATCGTGATTGGAATGATATTCTCCATGTGTTTTTCTGCAGGAAACACTACTTCAGTAGAAGCTTGGGATAATACAATTCCTCATGAATTTACACGAATTAAAGAAATCAAATATCCTTGGTGGTGGTCTAAAAAAATTGGCTCTACTAAACAATGGTCAACAGTGATGACTAAATACAATGGTAAATATGCCTATTGTTTAGAAGCCAGTAAAAAATCCCCTTCAGCAGGAAATTATCCAGCTGAAGTCATTGAAAATAACGAAGCAGTTAGAAAGTTACTTTATTATGGATTTGGAGGACCTGGTTACAATCAAGCAGTAAGAGACATGTATACTATTGAATTGAACTCATGTGTTCCTGATGATTTTGGAGATAAGCATGGTAATTTCGATGACGGTGCTTATTTATTTACACATATCTGGTTATCTTATGCCTATAGTGGAGATCTAATGGGATTAAACCTAAACGATTTCAATAAAAAATGGCCTAATGCCGACGGAGTAAGCGGATATGGTGACAATATCTTATGGGGTTATAACTGGATCATGTCTCAGCCTGATATTGGTTATGCTAAATGGAATCCATCAACTGGAAATGGAAAAATTACAAATTTAAAAGCAACGTATGATCCAGCTAATAGAATCCAATATACAAATACAGTTACACTTGAAGGAAGTAACGCACAAGCAAACTTAACATTGCAAGATGAAGTAACATTGCATAATGTTACTACGGGTGAAACACAAACAGGTGGAACTTATACTTTGAATGCAGGACAAAGTTTTTATTTGACTGCAGCTAATAAAAATATCAGTGATTACCAAAGTGGAAATGTCGCTGGTGCTGGATGTGAAAATTTTACTGCTTTAGCAATCAAAGATGGCGGTTCAGGAACACAAACCGAAGGTTCATGGGAAATGGATCCTGATAGCGCAAGATTAGTTTATACTGTAGACTGGCTAGATTTTGGAGATGTTGAAATCCAAAAACTAGGTATTGGTCAAGATAATCACCAAAGTGGATTGATTGAAGGTTTGAATGGCGCTGAATTTACTTTGAAACTTCAAAGTGAAGTCAATGAAAAAGGTTGGGATAACGCAAGTACTTATGATGTAATTACAACAGCCAATAATTCAAACGGTAAAAAAGGATATGCAACTACAACTAACTTACCATACGAAAAATACATTATCAGAGAAACAAAAACCCCTGATGGATACGTTACATGCCCTGATTTGATTTATGAAATCAGTAAAGAAACTGACAATATCACATTGAACAATGACATTACTACTGCCTATGTCAAATTAGTCAAAAAAGATGCTAAAACTGGTAAGACAGTATCTTTAAACAGTGCATCATTCAAAATCAAAAATAAAGAAACTGATGAATATGTAACTCAAAAAGTCGGAAAAACTAAATATTCTGTATTTACAACTAACAGTAAAAATCAAGTAGTCGTTAAAGATGAATACTCATCTTCAGATGATGAAGAAGGAAGTGTGACAACTCCTTTAAAATTATCTAAAGGTGACTATGAAATTACTGAAATCAAAACTCCAAAAGGATTCTTGGATTTAGATGCTCCTGTAGAATTCAGCATTTTAAATGAAGTTGATCTTACTAAAGATGATGATGGAGATAATGTAGTAGAAATCGTTATCAACAACGAACAACCTACAGGTTCAATCAAATTAATCAAAAAAGATTATGATACAAAAGAAGCATTGAAAGATGTAGGATTCAAATTAACAGCTGATCAAGATGTAATTGATGATGCTGATGGTTCAATTATTTATCACGAAAATGAAGTCATCGGTGAATATACAACTGATGAAAATGGAGAAATCAATATTGCTGATTTACCAATCAATGCTGAAGGTAAAACTGTTTATACAATGATTGAAACAAAACCATTAGATGGATATGCTACTGATGATACACCAATCAAATTTGAATTCAGCCAAAAAGATACAACTACTAAAGTATATACAGTAGATAAATCAATGACGAATGAAAAAGTTGAAATTCATACAACAGCAACTTCTGATGACAACCATGAAGCACAAGAACAAGAAACAATTACAATTAAAGATAAGGTTTCTTACAAAGGATTAGTCAAAGGAAAAGAATATACTGTAAAAGGTGTATTGATGGATAAAGAAACTAATCAACCTTTATTAGTCGATGGAAAAGAAGTTACTGCTGAAACTACATTTACCGCTGAATATAGAACTGGGTCTGTTGATGTAGAATTTACATTCAAAGGCACAGATCTTTCTAAAAAGAAAATCGTTGTTTTTGAAGATATGTATGAAAAAGACAGATTGTTAGCTAGTCATAGCGACATTGAAGATGAAGATCAAACTGTCAATATTATTGATATTCATACTTCAGCTAATGTAGAAAACAGTAAAGAAATTACAGTTGATAACAATAAAGAAACTAAAATCAAATTAACTGATACCGTTTCTTATGAAGGGTTGACTGTAGGTAAGGAATATTCTTTAACTGGTGTTCTTCATACCAAAGATGGAAAAGTATTTAAAGTAGATGACAAAGAAGTTACTGCTACTCAAAAATTCATTCCTGAAACTGAAGATGGTACTGTAGATGTTACTTTTGAATTTGACGTTAAAGATTTCACAGGTGGTTCTTTAGTCGTATTTGAAAAATTATTCAATGAAGATGGTAATGAAATTGCTAAACATGAAGATAAGGATGATGAAGATCAAACTGTCAATATCAAACGTACTGACAATGTAGAAATTTCAAAACAAGATATTACTACTAAAAAAGAACTTGAAGGTGCTAAATTAACTGTTAAAGATTCTGATGGTAATGTCGTAGATAGTTGGATTTCAGGTAAAGAACCTCATATGATTGAAAACTTGACTATTGGAAAAACATATACATTAATCGAAGAAATCGCACCTAAAAACTACAAAACTGCTGAAAGTATCAATTTCACTATTGATAACAATGGAACAGTCGTTCAAAAAGTCGTTATGTATGATGAATTATTACCAGTTGCTAAAAAAGTAAAAACTGGTGATGATACTCGTATTAACTACTATGTTGTAATTGCTGTATTATCTTTAATTGCATTTTCTCTACTATTTATTAGAAAAAAAAGCCATGAATAAAAAATAAAGTGACGTAAAGTCTAACCTATTCTTAAAGGCAAAAAATAATTTACATGCATGAGGTGGCAAATAGCCACCTCTTAATATTTATAGAGAAAAGAATGAACTTTTCTTTATAAATATTAAGAATGCAATTAATTTAGGAGATTGAAATGAAATATATAAAAATAACTATAATCATATTATTTATTCTGATTTTTACAACGGGATGTACTGACTTGATCAAAGATCCTTACTCCAAAGAAGACAGAATGAAATTTCAAGAGAATATCACAATCAACTATGGAAAAAAGGATGTTGATACAACTAAATTTGTAACAGGCTATGATAGTTATAGTATCTCTGACATCAACAGACATAAAAATTCAAAAACAATTACAATAGATAATTATACAATTAAATGCCCTACTTTTTCAGCAAATAAAATGGGAAAACAAAAACTAGTATATAAGGTTGATAATTACAGTTATCCTTTGTATGTTACTGTTAAAGATAAAGAGAAGCCAATAATCGAATATCAAAAAAATATAGATTATACGATAGATGA
>ENA-OOWV01002295-OOWV01002295.1-human-gut-metagenome-genome-assembly--contig:-NODE-2295-length-10718-cov-8.161681_pt1 | contig 10718 bp, 5 predicted proteins | sample MGYA00241584_ERZ501337 | MGnify/ENA primary metagenome ERZ501337 (study PRJEB25962, sample SAMEA2042744) | human gut metagenome | biome: human gut; feature: human-associated habitat; material: faeces... | reverse complement strand
GGGCCCTTGGCATAGCGGATAGTTTCACCTTTTTGCCAAGGCCGCCCCTATTAGGGGCGGTGGCATCCCGAAGGGATGACGGTGGGGTTTACTTTTCCTGTGCCTTATTCCACACGCGGATCACTTCAACACGGCTCACGGAATCGGTATCCACATAGGTCTCGCCGTTGTCCTTTGCGGCCTTGAGCAGATCGTTTTCCACAGCCCAGGCAATGGCCTTCTGGGTATCGGTGGCATCGGCGGGCAGAACTGCGGCGGGTGCGGGCTTACCGGCATGGTTCCACACCAGCAGGGCCAGCTCGGCACGGTTTGTGGGGATGGCAGTACCAGCGGGCAGAGCGGTTTTCAGGTACAGCTCCGTGCCCAGCTGGTAGCCCGTCCAGCCAAGAACAGCTGCACCTACACCGGCGGTGGCCACGACAGCCACAGTTCCCAGCACGTCGGGTTCTTCCACATCGGCCATGCGGTACATTGCACGGATGGTCACACCCGTATTGGGCATGATGAACTGTGTCTTTTCAGCACTGGCATCAAAACCACCGGTCAGCTCAGTATTACCGGTGATTTCCCAGCGGTCAAAGACCATACCGTCAGGAATCAGAGTGGCATCTGCTTCCAGAATCACAGTATCACCAGCACGGGCGGCAGTGATCTCCTTATCCTTTGCGCCGTCGGCAGTTACGCTGTAAGCCTTACCGTCGGTCAGGTTCAGAGGGTAATAGCCTTCCTCGCTCTGTGCGGTCAAGATGATAGTGCCTTTGTCCTCACCGTTCAGCTTCAAAGTCAGCGGGTTGGTATGCTTCTGCTCTTCAGTCAGGGTGAAATCGGTATCACCGGCAACAGACCAGCACTTGAAGCCATCCGGGGCGGTAATGGTGACTTCCTGCTCGCCGACAACACCAGCGGTGGTCATACCATTTACAGTGCCGCCATTCACAGTTACCCAACGGACGGCAGGATTCTGCTTGCCAAATTTTGCGTAACGGCTAAATACACCGCTGATGATTTCACCGTTATTGATGAAGTCGCTGGTGCAGGTGACATCCTTAACAGTACCATTGTTGGTTACACTATTTCTGATGGTGCCGTTCTGGAGTATGCCGTTATTTGTGATACGCCATTTTACTGCATTGTTTTCAAGATCAGCAGTGTACCAATCTTCAATTGTCATGGCTTTGTTCAGTTCTTTGGTCTCCACACCGCTGTTATAAGTCCAGCCATCATACGGGCTGCCGAAATACGAACCGAGGCTATCAACCGGTAGACCGTTTTCGATTTTTAAGGGAGTTGCGATTTTGCTGGCGGTAATTTCGACATCTTTGTCAGTCGGCATGGTAAAAGTCAGGGTAGCATAGTCTCCATCACGACCAGCAACAGCACCGGGCAAAGTGGTTTCATCTACTTTCTCGCCGTTGACAAGCCAACCCGTAAACTTTCTGCGAGTATCCTTGAAAGAAACTGTTATTTTGGGGTCACCGATGGTATACGCTTTATTGGAAATTTTTCCGTTAATTGTACAACCATCTGCAATTATTGTATGTGAGGCTGTCAAATTTGAATTCTGAGTGAATACAGCTCGATGAATAGCTCCCTCGTTTTTACCTAATTTGTTGAATGTTCCGCCTTCAATAACACCATTCGATCCATTTACTAATATTTGTGCATAGCAGTCTGTTACGATACCGGAGTTGCTAAAATAACCGTATGAGCCACCGGTCACTGTTCCGCTATTATTGAAAGTAATGGTGACTGTATTGTCTGAACCAGCGTATGTATAGCCCGCTGCAATTGTCATGTTACCAGCTTTGAGACTGCCTTGGTAAATTTGACATTCCCAACCTGTGCCAATAACTTTATCGAGATAAGGGGTAGTGTTTGTTGAAAAAAGCTCTCTTTTAATTGTAATACCATCTATATCAATTGTGCCAACCGATTCTGGCACTTTAGGATACCCAGCCTCGGTAATTTCAAGACCGCCAACTTCAGATGACCCAATAGTATTTCCAGCTGCAAACGCCGCAGTGGGCAGAATGGTCAGAGCCATACCAATCGCTAAGACGGCGCTGACAAGTCGTTTCAACTTCATATCGTTTTCCTCCTTTTATGAATACTCCCAAAATATAACTATGCCCGCACAAAGCAAAAAGAGCGCCGCACCGGCCAAATGGCTGGTACAACGCTCTGCGTTTTGTACTTTGGGAATCTACCGCCCCTTGAGGTGATGCCCATGTGCGGTATGGTTGAGAAAGTGCGGCTGGCTGCCATATTACAGGCCCTTTAGCTTTGCGTCGCAGCCTTTCGACTGGTTTGCCGATTCTTCTGTTTTTATGCGGCAACTTACACAAAAATCATAAAACTTTTTTTTTTTTTTTGTCAATAACCCAAAAACATCTTTGGCAAGTTGCACAAAAGCGACAGTGTTTGTATGACACTTTCGGATAGCAGCATCTCCCCGGGGAGAAGTGTTCCGTTTGGGAAAAGGCGGCGTGTTTCCTCGCTTTTTCGTTGAAATATGCCAAGTTTTATGATATAGTAGTAGTCGTTTTTACGTTTCACTCCCCTATTCTCCCCGCGGAAAGGAAGCATCCATGAACCTGACAAAGCAGTTCTTCAAGTATGTGTCGCAGAATATTTTCGGTCTGATCGGCACATCGTGCTATATTCTGGCCGACACCTATTTCATCGCCCAGGCGGCGGGCACCGACGGCGTGACCCTGCTGAACCTCTGCCTGCCCATGTACAACCTGATCTTTGCCTTCGGCTCGATGATCGGCCTGGGTGCGGCCACCCGGTACGCCATCCTGCAGGCGCAGGGCGAGGCGCGGGCGCAGCGGTATTTTTCCAACGCCATCCTCTGCGCCTGCCTGATCGCCATCCCGTTCATGCTGGCGGGCGCGTTCTGCCCGGGCACGCTCCTGCAGCTCATGGGCGGCGATGCGGACATTGTGGCGCTGGGCCTGAACTACACCCGCATCTTCCTGCTGTTCACACCCTTCTTCATGTGCAACTACATCCTCTCGGCCTTCGTCCGCAACGACGGCGACCCGTCCCTTGCCATGGTGGCCACCCTGAGCGGCAGCCTGTTCAATGTGGTGTTCGATTACATCTTCATCTTCCCCATGGAGCTGGGCCTGCCCGGCGCGGCGCTGGCAACCGCCATCTCGCCGGTGCTCAGCATCGCCATCTGCAGCCGCCACTTCTTTCAAAAGAGCAACACGCTCACCTTTGTCCGGCAGGCCCCCTCGGCCCGGCTGCTGGTGCAGAGCTGCCAGCTGGGCATCTCCGGCTTTGTCGGGGAGCTCTCCTCTGCTGTGACCACCACCGTGTTCAATTTCCTGCTGCTCCGGCTGGCGGGCAACGTGGGCGTGGCCGCCTACGGCGTGGTGGCAAACTTTGCGCTGGTGGCAACAGCCATCTTCAACGGCGTGGCCCAGGGTGCCCAGCCGCTGATCAGCCAGTGCTACGGCAAAAATGAGATGACCGGAGCAAAAAAGCTGCTTCTGCTGGGCTGCGGCACCGCGCTGGCGCTGGCGGCGGTGTTGTACGGTGCCGTGTTTGGCTTTACCAATACCTTTGTTGCCCTCTTCAACAGCGAGAACTCTGCTTTGATGGCCGAATATGCCCACAGCGGTATGCGCATCTACTTCCTGGGCTACTTCTTTGCAGGCTGCAATATTGTTGCGGCGGGCTATCTGGGTGCGGTCAACCGCCCCACCGAGGCCACCATCACCTCGGTCAGCCGGGGCGTGGCCGCCATCGTCACCTGCTCGCTGATCCTGAGCGCCCTGTTCGGCATGAACGGCGTGTGGTCGGCCTTCCCCGCCGCCGAGGCCATCACGCTGGCCCTGACGGTGTTCCTGCTCAAGCGCCCGCAGTCTGTGTGCGGCTGAACGCCTCCACGGAAAAGAGCCGGGTGCTGCCCCGGCTCCTGAACATTTTAAATATACAGTGCCTGCTCCCGCTGGCTTTCCGCCGGGCTGAGGGGCCGCGCTGTCTGACCGGCCAAGGCCCGCCACTGTGCGGGGGATTGGCCGGTCTCTTTTTTGAACACCCGGCACAGGTAGTTGGCCCCTGAGAAACCGCACAGGCTGGCAATGACATCCAGCGTGTATTCCCGGTGCAGGAGCAGCCGCATGGCAGCTTCCACCCGCACGGTGGTCAGGTAGCGCCCCGGGGGCACCCCTACGGCGGCGGTAAAGGTGCGGACAAGGTGGCTCTTGGAGACTCCCAGCCGCTCACTGAGCTCCTCCACGCCGTACAGGCCAGCGTAGTTCTGGCGGATATCCTCAATGGCGGCCTCCACCAGCGGCGGCAGGGGCGGGGCGGCGCTGTCGGCCCCCGCAAGCTCACAGAGCAGGGCAAAGGCCAGCTGGCTGTGACTGATATTCCACATAATGTAGAGACATTTCTCATTTCTTCTGTCCGGACGATAGAAATATTTTCCTCGCAGGACAAGAACTACATCTGCGCCCTCATCACAACCCCAGTCCTGACGATTATCGATAATTGCGTAGATGTTCTGACGTTCCAGGTATTTCTGCAGGGCAACCGCATAGTAATAATCACCCCAGCGGAATTTTGCTTCGCCTTCTGTAGCCGGGCATTTAATCACCCATACCGGACGTCCATCTGCTACCCGTTTCGTCTCAGATGCCATCTTCGCCCAATTGTCTCTTCTTACCAGTTCCTGCTCAATGTATTCTTTCAGGTTTTTCTGCAGATTTTTCTGCATCTCTTCCATATTTTTCTGCTGGAGCTTGATAAGTCTTTCCTGTTCTTTGAACTGTTTTCTGATATATTTTTCCTGGTCTTTAAATTTCTTATCCACATAAGTGCGTCCGACCGGAACGATCTTTCGCAAAAATCTCTTTAATTTCTGTTTGAATCCCATAGTTTCATTTTCCTTTTTCGTAGCTTCCGGAATCTGCCCCATGATCTGCTGATACTGTTCAAATTCCTGTTTGATGTAGAAGTATTCTTTATTCTTTCCTTCTATTCCGAGTTCCTTGAACCATTCTGACTTTAACTTTTCTTTCAGTTTTGTCTTAGTCGGCTCGGAAAGCGTATTATAATTCCACAGTGAAAAGTGAAGTGCATAATTGATATAATCTTTTTCCAGTTCTTCGTACAAACCTTCTTCTCTCAGCTTATCGCGAAGCGCTGTCAATGCATGATAAAAGCAATCCCATGAATTTTCTCTTGTTTTTGAAAGCGAATCCTTCGCATCACGCCGCTGATGCGCCAGAACTACCGGCACAACCGAAATCTTTTTTGCCAGTGCTACTGCACTGAATACAAAGAGCATATCATTACTGGTCCGCTGCTCCTGAAATGTCAGATGATATTTATCAACAAATTCTTTCAAAAACAGTTTATCCCATGCCCAGCCAACAAACACTTTAAATACATTCCCCGTCATCTGTCGATGATTAAATGGATGATACGGCGGAATCTCATTCTCTCGGATCACCCAGTTTACCGGCACAAACTGATTTTTGTCTGTGTGATACTGATCTGATTTATATGCCACAAAATCCGCCTGGTCCTTTTCTGCCAGATCATATGCCTTTTCAAGCATTCTCGGTTCAAAAAAATCATCCGAATCCAAAAAAGACAGATATTTACCGGTTGCATAACGCATACCGTTATTTCTGGCAGCCCCTGCTCCTGCATTCTTCTGTTCTATAATCTGTATACGACTGTCTTCCGCAGCATATTCTCTCAATATATCAAGTGAATTATCTGTTGAGCCATCATCCACACAGATAATCTCAATATCTTTTAATGTCTGCCCAACCACACTGTCCATGCACTGTTTCAGATATGGTTCGACATTATATACGGGTATGATTACCGATACCTTTACCATGATTCTTCTCCTAGCAACCTATTATTCTATCTGCTTATTATACCTTTTCTCTCTTGTTTCGTCTATATATTTTCTATTTCTGTCTCTGGACATAAAAAACTTTAACCTATATACTATTATTTATGAATATTTTATTTACTGAGGAACGGAGACATTGTATGAAACCAAACAATTTAACATCTAATAGAATTCTGTATTTCGACTATCTGGAAGTACTGGCTATTTTTCTGGTAGTTTCTATCCATCGCTCATGGTTCGATCTTTCGTATTCTGCAAGCATTCTTTCAATCATCTGCAGTATATGTGTACCACTGTTTTTCATGGTTAATGGTGCATTACTATTTCACAGATCTTTCGATTTAAAAAAACATATTCATAAAATAGTGGCCATGTTCATTGCTCTGGAAGGCTGGCGTATTCTCTATTTTCTGACCTGCCTCTTAACCAACCAGATACAACTGAACACGTTCTCCAAATCAGATATCTGGAATTATCTGTGTGGTTCCATGAATTTAGATCGTGTACCAACTGCCCATATGTGGTTTACCAATACCTTATTATTTTTGTATATCCTTTTTCCACTGCTCAAGATATGCTGGGATCATAACAAATCTGTATTGTATTTTTTCATCATTATATGTGGCTGCTTTTTTCAACTCTCGGAAGAAATAAATGTTTTACTGGCACAGTTTACTACTCTCTTACATAAAAACTCTGTTTTTACAGTTGACGGATTTCGTGCAACCTTAAGCCCTTTGTACAATAATGGGCATTTTCTGGTTTATTTTGTACTTGGTGCAATACTTCACGACTTATTTTTTGTACGCGCCCAAAAGCCTCTCAATGCACAAAAAATCCGTCCATACAGTATTCTTTGCATTATAATTGGACTTTTGTGGGATTTCTTTGCCAAGTATCTGCAATGTGGTACTTTAAGATGGACGGGAGAATCTTTTAAAAATGGATATTTAAAAATAGGTACTGTTTTTATGTGCATTGGTATTTTTGTACTATTTTCTTCATTTGACTTCAACAGAGTTTCCAAAAAAATAAATAACACAGTCTCTTTTATTTCTAAAAGAACTCTGGATATTTATTATATTCACATGTTCTTTGCTGCAATCGCTCTGGATTACATCTATCCAAAAGTGCAGGTTGCAAATGTGCTTATCAATTCTGTTCGTACACTGATCATCATAATAATCGCCCTGGTTATTGGGCAGTTCTTTCGTAAACTGCCCGTCCTTAAACATCTTCTGAACGCCTGACTTTCTTTTCTGCTTTTTGCCATATGGCAAAGAGCAGAATTGCCAGTAATGAAATCACAAATCCTTCCTTAAATCCGGGTGAAACATATGTCATTTCAATCTTATTTTCACCTTTCTTTACCTGCAATACAGTAAATGTCCGACTCGGATCTGCGGTCACTGTCTCACCATTACATTTTATTTTCCATCCTTTATCATAAGGTATCGTGAGCATCAATTTCTCATTATCCTCAACCGCTGTATATGTTCCGGTAATTTTTCCCTCTCCATAGTCTTCGACCTGAAACATCTTTGTCTTTAACTTATCAATGGCAGAAGAAAATTCTTTCATGTCCAGATAATAAAAGACCCCTTCCAGCTCATCTTTATTTGAAAGATTTCCCTTTATTGCTACTGTTGCAATATCCGAGTTTTCCGGATCATCTACCTGAAAAGTTTTATACGATGTCACCCTGGAGTAAGTCGTTCTCGGATCTCCGTTTATATAGATCACCGTCTGAGCTGCATCTTTAATCACATGATCTATATATCCATATAAAATATGTTCCTCTTTCGGCACTTTTATCTGAAATTCATCGCCATCTTCAAGAACGGTCTTCTGCGCATCCACACGTTTAAAGCACTCAATATCTTCTCCTGTTAATGTTGATAATATTTTATTTTGGTATTCAAATGGATTCTCTGCCTCTATATTTTCGATATCAGCCCCCTGTACACAATACCCAAGATTTAGTGCATATGGATTTACATATACACTTTTTCCATTTATAACACCTGCGTCTGTATCCTTTTCACATCCCTCAATAGTATGATCACTTATAATGTACCGGATTCCCCACAAACTGTCGGTTAAAAGAAGTGGTTCATTATATTGCATAAACTTATAATAATCATGATATCCACATTTGTGATACAGTTCTGTCAGTGCACTGTTAATTGTTGAAGTATATGTTGCAAATGAATGATATCCATATTGCAGCCCTTCGTTAAATACGCCCAGATAATTTGCTCCTCTGTCTTCTCCCGCAGGCGATGCCTGCTCTGTTCTGTAAAATTCACTGTTCGAAATATCAAATCCGGCAAAACGTTCTTTCTGTTGCTCATCATACACAGAATAGGCATGCCCTTCAATCGGAGCGTAAGATCTCACAATGCTGTAGCCATTAAACAGTAATTCTACACAAACCCACATACATACAATGGATCTGAACCATTTTTTATGAAAAAATTTTACGCTTTTTTCCAGATACGCAGCAGCAAGATAAATAATAAAAAAGCTGATAACAAAAGAAAACCTGCAGTAATACGAATTTGCTTTTCGAAATCCATTCCACACATTTTCCAATGGTATAAATGTTGCAGATACCACAAGAAAACTCAGCACCAGTGCAGACAATATCTTTTCCTTCAGGCTTCTTTTTGACAGAAAATAGGCCGCTGCACAAATAAGAACAAACGTCCCACAAAACAGCATAATTCCCTGAGATTCTGTTCCAAATGCTTTTTGCATCCGTATTCCCGGAAGCAGACCTTTTATCAGAGTTTTTATTCCAATATGAAATCCCGGCGTGTAATCTGTCGTGCTTTCAATGCCCTTTCCCTGAAGTAAATTCATTGCTGTCGGCAAAAACAAAACCATAGAACTCATTACTGCCAGTAACATTGTCAATCCGTATTTAACAATTGTCACAATATATTTTTTCTTTTCATCCGTGCAAAATAACTCAAAAAAGAAATAGACAACAGAAAACAGGCAGCACATATATGCCATATACCAGTTACAGACGACCATAACCAATACTGATATAAATAAAAAAGTTTTTTTATTCTGCATTATAAGCCGATATATTCCCAGACAGATCAGAGGCAGCATGATCAGGGCATCCAGCCACATAAGATTGCATTTCTGTGAAATGCTATATGACATCATGCCATAACAGGTTGCCAGAACAATTATCCATATATTATCAATTGATGAAAATCTGTTTCTCATAAAAAAAGCACTTGCAGATGCTGCCAGTGCCAGTTTTAATATCGTGAGTACAAGCACAAATATCTGAATATCATTAAAAAACAAAATCAACAGATTCAGCGGACTGGCCAGATAGTACGCATATAATCCGATCATGTTGTTTCCCATACCCGCATTAAACGAATAAAAAAGATTACCGCCTCCAGTCAGTACCTGTTTAAACCAGGAAAAGAACTGAATATACTGCCATCTCAGGTCCCAGATCAATAAGCTTCTCTCCCCAAACGGATATATTCCCACTTTGTAGAATATCACGAACAGCATAATCGCTGTTATAAAAAAGGGAATTATATATACTTCAGCTCTTTTCCTGCTACTATCTAACATCAAAAAATCTCCATTCTGTTTTACTTACCACTCGCTTGCTCTTATCCATTCTTCATATGGAGCCAGATGCATATGTTCACCTACTACATGGCTTTGTGATTTATAAATTTTCAACAATTCTACTTTTTTATCAACACTGCTCTGTGGAACTTTTTTCAGAGACGCCTCTACAGCCGGCATTCTTCTTGCACTGTAATATCTTTCAAAATAATACAGATTATTTCCCCAGCAGTTCTTATAATAACTCTCAGTCATTAGTTTACTCGTCATTTTGTGATGAATATGACCATACTCTCCATTTGGATTGTGCGTTGCTACCATTCCCCAATGCTTATATTTCATAAGAAAATCCAGATCTTTGGCAATCTGCGGCTTTGAAGTTGCCCAGTCGGATCTCTTTCCGTTTACCAGATCCGGATATTTAAGAATCAGTCCAATATTCCCTGACTCTTTCATCACTTCATAAAACTCATTTTTCCTTACTTCATTATATCCATTTGTCAGACAGACAACAAACCATCCACCTTCTGTCAGGTGGGCGCCGCCCCACAGTGTCTCATCGTCCGGATGAGCAACCACCATCAGTTTTGTGCAGTCAGACAAAGGAAGTTCATCCAGCATCTCTTTTGTGATCTGCCCTTCTGTTGTCTCAGGATCATAAGTCACGGAATCCTTCTCAACCTGACCTTTATTATTAAAGTACTGACCATTATACCAGCAATTTTTTTTCATACGTCCGCTGGCATCAACATAATAAGTATGTCCACCAGTCTGTACATATTTATTTGTGACCATTTTACCATCGGTTCCAAAATAATATTTATTGCTTCCAACGTCCACCCAGCCGGTCATAAACTGGCCATTCTTTAAATAATACGTATGGTTTTTCCATCGATGAATACCACTCTTCGTGGAAAGCTCACCATTATCTTCGAACCAGTACCATTTGCCTTTTATTTTTATCAGGCCTGTTTCCAGACTTCCATCTTTATTTATATAAACCTTTGTTTTTCCGTGTTTATAAAGACCTTTTTTCTTTACAAGTCTGCCATCTTTGTCAAAAATATACAGTTTATTGTTTACCTGTTTCTTTCCCGTACAGGCACGGGCAGTTTTTCTGTCAAAATAATATCTGTCTTTCTTATATTTAATCCATCCGGTTTTTCGAACACCTTTTTTATCAAAGTAATAATAATATTTTTTAATTTTTTTTACTTCATTT
>ENA-OOWV01002279-OOWV01002279.1-human-gut-metagenome-genome-assembly--contig:-NODE-2279-length-10785-cov-2.533458_pt1 | contig 10785 bp, 7 predicted proteins | sample MGYA00241584_ERZ501337 | MGnify/ENA primary metagenome ERZ501337 (study PRJEB25962, sample SAMEA2042744) | human gut metagenome | biome: human gut; feature: human-associated habitat; material: faeces... | reverse complement strand
AACCGTACAAAAATTATTCAATGATCCAAAATTTCCGTCATCCGATTTTGGAAAAGCAAAGGTTGTAGAGGCACATGCCTTGATCGACTATTTTTCTAAAAAGCACACCAAAATGAATGACCGGTACTGGGCATAACGGAGGTTTAAAATGAAGGCAAAGAAAAGAAAATCCGAAAACGGAAACGGCACATTACGGCAAAGGGCAAACGGAAAGTTTGAATACCGAATCAGCTATATTGATGTGGATGGCGCAAAAAAGCGAAAGTCTTTTTACGCCGACAGCGATATAGAATGCTTTGAAAAAGCCGAAAGATTCACAGAGATCCTGGAAAAAAAGAAATCTGGCATCGATATGGACGCAACGATCGTAGATATCGTTAAAGAAAAATGCAGATCGGATTTTGAAAAGAATTTTGTGCACGAACAAGGTTATTTCAGGAATCTCTATACGGTCTCTATTATAGAAAAAAGCGCTATAGGGAACATCCCTATAGCGCAGCTGACGGCCGGATACATAGATTTTTACTTGAGATCACTTACCAATTACTCCAACAGCACCATTGTTAAAATATACCGCCATTTACGACTGGCTTTCAAAGAAGCATATAACAAAGGAATCTTATCCAAAAATATTATGGAATCCAGCGATTTGCGGTGCCCGAAATCCAAAAAGAAGGACAAAAAGGTGTTTGCTTTAAACAAAGCCGAACAGCAAAAGCTGGTGGAATACCTGAAAGATTACCGCGCACCAAAAGGCAGAAACGCATATGTGGAGCAAATCATGATCTCTTTGTTAAGTGGTTTGCGTATGGGTGAAGTAAATGCTCTGCACCCACGCGATATAGATTTCAAACATAATGTGATACATGTACGTTCCACTGTATCCCGTGGACTGAACGAAAGAATTTTTATTAAAGAAGGCACAAAAACAGATGCAGGAACACGGGATGTGCCCATTATGGAAAATCTGAAACCGATATTGAAAACCGCGCTCAAAAACGCCAAGAAAAATCAGTATGATCTATTGTTTTATGACAATGTCCACAACAAGATCATCACAACCAGTCAGGTCAATAATTTCTTTCAAAGAGCGTGCGAAAAGTGTGATATTGAAATCAGAGGGCAGCACGCACTTCGGCACACATTTGCGACACGAGCTGTTGAGGTCGGATTTGAAATCAAATCCTTGTCCGAAATCTTAGGCCATGCCTCTGTCACAATCACGCTGGACCGATACGTGCATTCTTCGTTGGAGCTGAAAAGGGACAATATGCAAAAGCTGAATGCTGCAGGGATGTGATCTCTGCGCAGTCAAAAATCAGTGTTATCGGATGATATCAAATCGGGAAAAGCCCTGCTATGCGGGGCTTTTTCTTTGCTTCTGTAGCAGAGTGGCAAACTCCATGAAATTTCCGATTGTGGATCAGCAAATCATTCGCAGTAATAAAAATGATTTGCTTTTTTCTTGGACACAACATAGTGGGCACTCACTCAGTAATAACATCATGTGCCATAAATGAGGTAATCGAATGAAGAGGGAACGGAATGCAAAGCAAGCTTTTATTGAGGGGACAGTTCGTGTTGTGGCCAGGGATGGATTAGACAAAACGACAACGAAAGCAATCGCAACAGAAGCTGGCCTGAGCGAGGCATATATCTATCGCTGCTTTGAGAGCAAAGAGGCGCTGCTGTGTGCTGCCTTCCACATGGAAGATGTCGCTTTCGCATATTTTCTCAAGCAAAACCTCGTGGGCATGCATATACAGAATGCTCCATGGAAGGACAGAGCGTTTCAACTGTGGTCAGCAAGCTGGAGGTTCATTCTTGGAAGGAAGGACGACTGCCTCTTTTACCTTCGATACTACTATTCTGCGAATTGCCGCACTTATGCATACGAGGAGCATCTCCAATGTTTTCAGGAGCTATTTGCAGCGGTGGAACAGACTTTCAAACCGGAAGCCAATGTCAACATGCTACTTCATCAGGTTTTTGACACGATGCTGTCTTTTGCCGCAAGAGTGCTTGGCGGCGAAATGCCGGATGATGATGCGACCACGCAGTGGGCATTTGAACAGATATACAGCTTTGTTGTACCTAACGTTCGTGAAGAGCTTTTGATCCCATCTGGCTCAACACCGGCCTGACGGTGCAGCTACTTAGAGATTAAGAGTGTAGGGATGTGGGATATATGGCGTCAACAGCGACCGGCTGTTTGGCAGAGAAAAGCTCTGCCGATGTGATCATTCAGATAGCAAAGCCTGTACTGCGACAGAAGAAGCTGTTCCTGGTAACGAAGCGTGTTTTTGACATAGTATGCTCTTTTTTGGGCCTGCTGATTTTGGCAATCCCGATGATGATCATTGCACTGATCATCACCATAGACTCGCCAGGCGCTCCAATTTTTAAGCAGGAGCGGCTCGGTATCAACGGGAAACCGTTTATGATCTATAAATTCAGATCCATGCGCCTTGATGCGGAGGAAAACGGCCCCCAGTGGGCGGATGAACAGGATCCAAGATGCACGCACTTTGGCCAAATCCTTCGGCGCACTCGGCTGGACGAGCTTCCCCAGCTTTATAACATCCTGCGAGGCGACATGAGCTTCGTTGGCCCACGGCCGGAGCGTGCCTATTTCTACAGAGAATTTGAGAAATATATTCCAGGCTTTTCTAACCGCCTGCTGGTCACGCCGGGGCTGACCGGGTATGCACAGGTAAACGGCGGATACTCACTAAAGCCGGAAGAAAAAATCATCTACGATATGGAATACATTAAACGCCAATCCATCATCCTTGATATCAGGTGCCTCTTAAAGACTGTACATATCGTTTTCTCTCATGAGGGTGCCAGGTGATATTTGTGCGTTAGGGTTCTTAAACCGGAATAAGAAAAAAGTAAGAGAGATCGTGAAAAAATGAAACGTGACATCCTTTTCCTCTGCCAGTTTTTCTATCCAGAATATAACTCCTCCGCAACACTCCCTTTTGATACTGCCAGATATTTGGCGCAGAGTGGATACTCCGTTGGTGCCTTGTGCGGCTACCCACGGGAATATAACACCAGCGGTAAGGTTCCAGTTAGAGAAACGAAGGATGGCGTTTCGATTCGTCGGCTTCACTATATGCAGCTCAACCGACGCAGTAAGCTCGGCAGACTGATCAACTATTTTTCTTTTACACTTTCGGTTTTGCTCCATATTTTTGAAATTAAGGACTACCAAGCGGTCATTGTCTATTCGAATCCACCGGTACTTCCCATTGCTGCAATTTTGGCCAATAGACTCTTTAAAACGAAAATCATCTTTGTGTCCTACGATGTTTATCCGGAAGTTGCTTATGCCTCGGGTAGTCTGAGAGAAGGCAGCACCGTTTCAAGCGTGATGCAGCGAATAAACAGAAGCCTCTTCCAACGCGCTGAATCTGTCGTGGCATTGACCGATGAGATGCGGGAATACCTTCTTGACCATCGGCCTGAGCTTTCTGCGAATCGCATTGGCACCATTTCCAATTGGGCGCATGAAGCAACAGCTGGCAGTAAGTCCGCAGCACGGGCTGAACTGGGATATACAGATGAGGACTTTATCGTTGCCTACTTTGGCAATATCGGTATCTGTCAGGACGAAACAGCCTTGATTCAGGCAATGAATCAATTGGCGGATCACAAGAATATCAAATTTTTAATTGCTGGGCACGGAAACAAGATGCCATCAGTCCGACAGGCGGCAGAACGGCTTCCCAATGTCCGAATCTGCGATTTCCTCAGAGGAACTGCTTTTGAGCATGCAGTCGCTGCCAGTTCCTGCGGCATTGTCAGCCTCGAAAAGGGACTGACCGGTATGTGTGCCCCCAGTAAATATTATAGCTATCTCCAGGGCGGTTTGCCAATTCTGGCTATCGCGGAACAGAGCTCCTACTTATCAAAGGAAGCTTTACATTCTGAAATCGGGCTATGTTCAGATGTAGGAAATGGTGTGCAACTCACTCAGAATATCTTGCAATTGTATCAGGACCCGGAACTGTGCGAAAAATTGTCCGGCAATGCAGTGAGACTATACACGGAAAAGTATGCAAAGGGCATCGGCCTGAACAAGTATGCCACCTTGTTCAAGAACGTATTACGCACGGCCAACTAAGGAATTGTTTTTCATGAAATACCTATTCATTAACTCTGTCTACGGATTTGGAAGTACAGGCAGAATTATCGCAGATAAATGTGAACAGCTCAAAAACGAGGGCCATGAATGTGCTGCTGCATATGGAAGAACATGTGCAGATAACGGTGCGGCACAATTGATTCGAATCGGCACAAAGCCGGATTATCTGTTTCACGCAGGAATTACGCGCTTATTCGATTTGAATGGGTATGGCTCCAGAGCGGCAACACAGCGATTACTTTCACAAATCGAGCATTTTCAGCCGGATGTGATTTGGCTGCACAATCTGCATGGCTACTATTTAAATGTTGAAATACTTTTCAAATGGTTGAAAAAGCATTCTCAAATCAAAATCCTTTGGACGCTTCACGATTGCTGGGCATTTACCGGACACTGTGCTCATTTCAGCGCCGCAAAATGTGACCGCTGGAAATCCGGCTGCGGAGATTGTCCACAGTTGAAGGCATATCCCAAAACATATGGGGCGGATCACACGCAGAGGAACTACCGGCAGAAACAGGTGTGTTTTACTGGCTTGGCAAACTTAACGATCATTGTTCCATCAGAGTGGTTAGCCCGGACAGTGAAGCAAAGCTTCTTAAAAGAATACCCTGTTGAGGTATTACATAATCAGATTGATAAAAGCCTGTTCAAGCCAACGCCAAGTGGTTTCCGAAAGCAATACGGATTGGATGGGAAAACAGTTGTTCTGGGCGCAGACAGCGTTTGGGATAAGGAGAAAGGACTGCTCGATTTTTGCCGACTGCGGGAAAAGCTGGACAGCCAATTTGCAATCGTCTTGGTAGGAGTGACGGAAAAGCAGAAAAGTAGGCTCTTGCCAGGAATCCTGGCCCTACCCCGTACAGCCAATCCCGGAGAGTTGGCCGAAATATACAGTGCGGCAGACGTGTTCGTCAATCCTACGCACCAGGATACATACCCGACGGTGAACTTGGAAGCCAGAGCCTGCGGGACGCCAGTCATCACCTATGATGTCGGTGGTAGCCCTGAGAGTGCGGGTGGAAAGTACATTGTAAAAGAAAATGATATTGACGGGCTGGCAGAGCAAATTTATAAACTGACGGAACGAGAAGCGGTGGAGCTATCTGTATGATTATTTTGGGACCATTGTTCCCAGAGGAACGGGAACAGGAAATTATATCCGCATCAAAACGAGGCGTCTCCAATGCGGCAAATAACTTTCAATGGAATTTGATCAAGGGAATCCATGCGAATACAGATGAACCGCTGATTGTTATCAATGCCTTGCCGGTTGGAACATGGCCTAAAAATTTCAAAACCTTTCGCCTGAAAGATACAGATTGGTCCTGCGGGAATATAGTCGGCCATGAGGTCGGCTGTTGGAATATCCCGCTCGTAAAACAATTCATACGAATGAGGAAGGTACGAGCGTGGCTGAAGAAGTATCCACGTGAATCAGAACTCCTGATTTTCACAGCATATCTTCCGTTTTTGTGGGCTGTCAATAAACTGAAGCCCGAATACAGGGTAACAGCGGTGATTACGGATATTCCCGAGTTTTATGATATGCACCAGGTTTCTGCATTCAGGAGACTCTTGCGGAGAATCCACTGCAAAATTGTTTATCACTTTATGGTAAGAGTAGATCGTTTCATCCTCCTGACGAAACAAATGGCTGTGCCTTTGCATGTGGGAAATCGCCCATACCTCGTGATGGAGGGAATGTGTGGGGATGTTGCAGATGAACCGCCGGTTTCAAAGCCTCAACCATTTTCAATGCTATATACAGGACGGTTGAACCGGCGCTATGGCCTTGAATTACTCCTTCAAGCGATGAAGGAATTGCATGATCCTGACATTGAATTGTGGCTGTGCGGCTCCGGCGAAATGGAGGAAGAAATTCGTGCATATGCTGCTCAAGATTCCCGTATTCGCTTCTTCGGCTTTTTACCGCATGAGGAAGCGGTCCAGCTACAGAAGAAAGCAACCGTGCTTGTCAACCCAAGAACCAATCAGGGCGAATACACGAAATACAGCTTTCCTTCCAAGACCATGGAGTATATGGCATCGGGCCGTCCGGTCATGATGTTTCGCCTGGACGGGATACCCGGAGAGTATGATCCATTCTTAACGTATATTCCAGAGGAGAGTGCTGCTTCCATTCGGGACACAGCGGAATCTCTCAGAAAATTAAGTCCGTCAGAGCTGGATGAGATGGGTGCGAGAGGAAGAGAGTTTGTGCTGAAGAATAAAAATCGAAATGTGCAAATGCGCCGGGTCCTGGACTTCATTCATAAGGAGCAAAGCGACGCATGACAATTGTACCTCTGTTCCTGCTGACGTTCGGTGCGATCAATTGGGGATATGCGTATCCGTTGGTGTTCCTGTTTGTAGCTCTGCTGCGGCAGCGAATGCTTGGCAGAGAAATCTATTTTAACTTCTTGTATGCGCCAGGCTTTTGGCTGCTACTGTCTGCAGGCATGACATATGCCTTGATTGGAATGCGGACGATCTCAGGTGTGTACCACCACGGAGTCCTGCCAGTCGTCGCATTCGCGATCGGTTGGCTCATTGCAGAGGGAAGTTCTGATAAACAAATCCGAGATGGCATTTTGGCGCTGGCAGCCGGATTTGGAACTTATGCGACCTTGAATATGCTGGTCAACATCGGAAATAACCGATACCGCTTGATCGACTTCTGGACAGGTACATATCGAGCTGCAACGGGATCCGGCGCACTAAATACGTTGCCGATCTCAGTTGCCCCCTATGCGGTGAAGTTCGAGAAAAGGCTCCCGGTAAAGATCATGTTCCTTGCGTTGTTTTTTGCCACAATTCAGTACATGTTCACGCTGGGAACACGAACACAATTTGCAATTCTTCTGCTGATCGTGATTCTTGCCGCACTGCAATTCGCATACAGCGAGCAGGGCATTGCCGGAGTTTTGAAATGTATTGGAATCATGGCTGTTATCAGCCTGATTGCGTTTCTGCTCTACCATTTCAATGTCTTGTCCATAAGGGAATATATCTTGAATACAAATCTGGCGGCGCGCTATGAGCGGCGGGCATCCTTAGAGAATGCAGATTCTTTCCGCTTTCAAAGCTTTTGGATCGGACTGCGTGAATTGATTCAGTACCCGATGGGCGGCCGAGCCAGTCAGATATATCGCCATAACATGTGGTTGGATGTTGGCAGAGTTTCAGGAATTATTCCATTTTGCTTATTGCTGGTTTACTCCATAAAAAACTTCGCCAATGTGACGGTGATATGGAAGAACACCAAAATCCTTCCGTCACTGCGATACCTTCTTCTGTTCCTGTATATCGGCGCATATGTCAATTGCTTTGTTGAACCAATTTGGGAAGGTGCATTGAACTTCTTCCTTGCTTTGTGCGTAGTGGATGGAATGGTCAGTGCAATGATGAGGAGATTAGAGAATGACCCCACTCCAGAAGAAAGTGTTTCAGATACTTCAAATCTTCACACAGATCTGTGATCAGCTGCAGTTGAAATACTTTTTAGTATGCGGCAGTGCGCTTGGGGCGGTTAAGTATGGTGGCTTTGTCCCTTGGGATGATGATGTCGATGTCGCGTTATTCCGAGATGATTATGAACGCTTCTGCAAGGAAGCTCCGGCTTTGCTTCCGGAACAGCTCTTCCTTCAAAACTTTCAATCAGATCCTGCATTTCCCGCAATCTACAGCAAGCTGAGGAATTCAGAAACGGCCTGCATTGAGGAAAGCGTCGCGGCACTTCCAATCAACCATGGAATCAGCATTGACATTTTTCCTCTGGATGGTTACCCGACAGATAAAAAAGAACAGGAACGACTGGAACGTAAGAAAGCTTGGTTTGTCAGAAAGCTTTCCATTCCCTGCGTTCGTCCTGAGCGATGGAAGGAAGCGGTTGTGAATCCGCTGCGAGCTTTGGGTTTTGGTAAAAATACCGCACAAACTGCTGCGGCCTATACAGCATTGATCTCTGCATGGCCGACAGAATCTTCGAGTGTCATCGCAAACCACGGAAATTGGCAAGGACGCTTGGAATACCACAGAAAAGAAATATATGGCGATGGCAGCTACGGCATATTCGAGGGGCTTCCTGTTCGGCTTCCGGCAGACTGTGATGCGTATCTGAAGCAGAAGTATGGTGACTATCAGCAAGATCCACCGCCAGATAAGCAAATAAGCCATCACAGATACTTGAAATTAGATACCGAGCATCCATTCACGGAATACTTGTTATTTTAGGGCACACGCCCTGAAGAATATAGCAAAATCAAAAACAAAGGAAGGTTATGGAATGAAAAGAAAGACACCAGTCAAACTGATAGGCTATTTGTTATGCGTTGCACTTTTGTGTGGCCTGTTGGCCGGATGCGGCAATGACAAAGTGCAGGAAGATCAGAATGATAATGTTTCTGCAGATACGATTCCAGAAGATGTAGTCGTTCATACGGACTACGGTGATCTGCATTATCCGGATCGTTGGCAGGAGTATGTTACCATTCGCCAGGAGCAGAACGGCAACACGATTGCGGTTACCTTTGAAACCAAGAGCGGAGAAGAAACCTATGAATTGTTCAAGGTTTTAATTGGTGATGACAGCAGTGAGGTTGTCGGCAGCCTGACGGACGACACGGGAACCCAGCGAAATGTTTATCTACATGTTGAGGAACTGCCTGCCGATTCTGGCTTGGAAGAGACAGAGCAGACCCGCTTCTACGCAATGCAGGAGGACTTAAATTATCTGATCGATAATTTAAAATAAATGTAAGGAGAAACTGACATGGCGAGAGGAACGATGAAAAGGTATCTGTCAATGTGCCTTGTCGTCGTCATGCTGCTGACAACGCTGTTGCCTGTTGGCGTGTATGCGGCAGATGACTCGGCAATTGAGGATACCGCCACAAACTACGAAGAACCTGTTGCGTCTGAACTCGAGGATGTCTCCATTGAACTGGAAGACCAGAAAACGGAGCAGGCGGATGACACATCTGCCGACACTGAGATTTCAGACTATGCGACATTCCTTTCCTGCTTCAAGGTTCTGGAAGGCTATGCCCAGACCTATGCGGAAGAAAATGCCGGTGAGAATGTCAATGCGCTGATCATCAACTATATCCGTACAGGCGTGGAGCGGTACACCTCCGGCACTTGGGAAATGGTCTGCGGCAAGGAGAATACTGCCTTTACCGCCTATGTTTCCGAGCAGGATACCGCGAACAATACCTCGGCTTCTGCACTGAAGAACTTGGGCAACTTCACATTGCCCAATGGCAATAAAGTTGACCTTGGCCATGTGTTTGGCGCAATGGATGTGGCCAATTACGCCAAGGTGCAGGGCATGACGGATGCTGCTGTTCAGGCTCGTGCCGACATGGGCAGTTGGGCCGGTGACATCGCGGACATGATGTTCTGCGCTGAGAATGTGGACATCCCCGAGAAGGTGGATACCACGGAGACGGACGTTGACATTCTGGCTGCCAACATTCGTACAAAATACCTCGGTGTAGATTATGGCACACTCAACAGTGTGGATCACTCCTTCACTGATACGGACCTCTATGGCGACATGGATGCGTTCTATCTCACAACGGAGATGAACCGCGGCGGTGTGGCTCTGAGCACGATCATCGAGAATTACTTCACCGCAGGGCTTACAGATGCAAGCCGTGCTTCCTACTTCCTGACCAACCGTCTGGGCGGCATGGTCACCAAGGACGGTATCCGGAGCAAGGTTCTGAGCACTTATACCGGGAATACCCTGATCGGTGCGCTGGAGAGCTCCTATTCTCTGACCGACCTTTCCAACTATGAGACGCTGCGTAAAGCGTGCTGCTACGCTTTTGCAGATTATCTCTTTGACCTTGCGGGCGACCCCAACGGTACCGACCCGGTCGACCCTGATCCGGATCCCGAACCTGACCCGGAGCCGGGTGACGCGTACTACTCTGTGTTCTCTTCGGATACGACAACGGTCGCTCCCGGCGTGACGCAGACGATCAACTATGCACTGACCAAGGACGACAAGCAGATCGTTTACTACATTGCCACGGCGGATATCGCCCGGGAGGATGTGAGCATCCACGCCAATTATCACGACAACGATCCGAGCCAGGGCTGGGCAATGTCCCGCGTGTCCGATCAGATGGCGGCGGCTCAGAAGCGGCATTCCGATCCGTCCGATGCGGCAAACTACGTCGAGCACTACAATGCAGTGGTCGGTGTCAACGCTGACTTCTACAACATGACCACCGGTGCCCCCAGCGGCGCTCTGGTTATGGATGGTGTCGAGTATCATGGCGGCACCTCCAAAAACTTCTTTGCGATCCTGAAAGACGGGACTGCCATGATCGGCGGGCCCAGCGATTACGCAGCTTATCAGGATCAGATCCAGGAGGCTGTCGGTGGCAGCGTTTATCTGGTCAAGGATGGGAAGCCTGTCGTGACCAGTGCGGCGGACTATTATAACAGCCGTCATTCCCGCACTTGTGTGGGTATCACTGCTGAGGGCAAGGTCGTCATGATGGTGCTGGACGGCCGTCAGGAACCCTTCTCCGCTGGCGGCACTGCTGAAGAACTGGCACAGATCATGCTGGACGCAGGCTGTGTGACTGCAATCAATCTGGATGGCGGCGGTTCCA
>ENA-OOWV01002278-OOWV01002278.1-human-gut-metagenome-genome-assembly--contig:-NODE-2278-length-10790-cov-8.431952_pt1 | contig 10790 bp, 7 predicted proteins | sample MGYA00241584_ERZ501337 | MGnify/ENA primary metagenome ERZ501337 (study PRJEB25962, sample SAMEA2042744) | human gut metagenome | biome: human gut; feature: human-associated habitat; material: faeces... | reverse complement strand
GTGCATCAGGGTCTCGATGGCGGGGCGGTAGCCCTCGCCCTCCACCAGCTTGTCGCTCAGCGCCCACACGCGGTCCAGGAAGCGGTTGCAGCCGGCAATGGCAGAAGTCTGCCAGGGTGCAGCCTGCTCAAAGTCGCCCATGAACATCTCGTACAGACGCATGGTGTCAGCACCGTACTGGTCCACCACCTCGTCCGGGTTGATGACGTTGCCCAGAGACTTGGACATCTTCACGATGGGGTGGCGTGCCATTTCGCCGTACTTTTCTTCCAGAGCCTTTTCAGCGGTCTTCTGGCTGCCGTACTCCTTCAGCAGCTTATCCTGCTCCTCAGCGGGCAGGTTGACAAAGCTGTGGGGGTTCAGGCCCAGGATCATGCCGTGAGCGGTGCGCTTCTGGTAGGGTTCCGGAGAAGGCACAGCGCCGATATCATACAGGAACTTATGCCAGAAACGGCTGTACAGCAGATGCAGGGTGGTGTGCTCCATGCCGCCATTGTACCAGTCCACCGGAGACCAGTATTCCAGAGCTTCCTTGGAAGCAATGGCATCCTTGCAGTGGGGGTCCATGTAGCGCAGGAAGTACCAGGAAGAACCGGCCCACTGGGGCATGGTGTCAGTCTCGCGGGTAGCGGGGCCGCCGCAGCAGGGGCAGGTAGTCTTGACCCAGTCCTTGTGGCGGGCCAGCGGAGATTCTCCGTCCGGACCCGGCTCAAAATCGGTGATGTCCGGCAGGGTCAGGGGCAGGCTGCTCTCGGGCAGGGGCTGCCAGCCGCACTTTTCACACTTGACCATGGGGATGGGCTCGCCCCAGTAACGCTGACGGCTGAACACCCAGTCGCGCAGCTTGTAGTTGACCTTATCGCAGCCCTTGCCGTTTGCCTCCAGCCAGTCGATCATCTTTTTCTTTGCATCGGTGACGGACAGGCCGTTCAGGAAGCCGGAGTTGACCAGCGTGCCGGTGGCCACATCGGTGAAGGCGGCTTCGTCCAGATTGGACGGGGTATTGCCCTTGACCACCTCGATGATGGGCAGGCCGAACTTCTTGGCAAACTCCCAGTCGCGGGTATCGTGGGCGGGCACAGCCATGATGGCACCGGTGCCGTAGGTGGATAGGACATAATCAGAGATAAAGATGGGGATCTGCTTGTCGTTGACGGGGTTGATGCCCATCACGCCCTCCAGCTTCACGCCGGTCTTTTCCTTGTTCAGCTCACTGCGCTCGAAATCGCTCTTGCGGGCAGCCTCTGCCTGATAGGCCGTAACGGCATCCGCATTCTTGAGCAGGCCCTTTTCCAGCCACTCCTTGACCATGGCGTGCTCCGGGGAGACGACCATGTAGGTAGCACCGAACAGGGTATCACAGCGGGTGGTGTAAACCGTCAGGGTATCGCCTGCGGTGGTACCGAAGTTCACCTCTGCACCATGGCTGCGGCCGATCCAGTTCTTCTGCTGGGTGGCAACGCGCTCGATGTAATCCAGACCATCCAGGCCGTCGATCAGCTTGTCGGCGTAAGCGGTGATTTTGAGCATCCACTGGCTCTTGACCTTGTGCACAACCTCGCTGCCGCAGCGCTCGCACACGCCGTTGACAACTTCCTCGTTTGCCAGCACGCACTTGCAGCCGGTGCACCAGTTGACGTTCATTTCCTTCTTGTAGGCCAGGCCATGCTTGTACAGCTGCAGGAAGATCCACTGGGTCCACTTGTAGTACTCGGGGTCGGTGGTGTTGATCTCGCGATCCCAGTCAAAGGAGAAGCCCAGCGCCTTGAGCTGCTCACGGAAGTGATCCACATTCTTTTTGGTGACGATGGCCGGGTGGATGTGGTTCTTCATGGCAAAGTTCTCGGTGGGCAGACCGAAGGCATCCCAGCCCATGGGGTACAGCACGTTATAGCCGTTCTGGCGGCGCTTGCGGCTGACCACATCCAGGGCAGTATAGCTGCGGGGGTGGCCCACATGCAGGCCCGCACCCGAGGGATACGGGAACTCCACCAGCGCATAGAACTTGGGCTTTTTGTGGTCGATCTCGACATGGAAGGTCTTTTCGTCCTCCCACACCTTCTGCCACTTGGCCTCAACGGCCTTGTAATCATACTTCATAGCTTTCAATCACTCCTCATATTCGGCAGCCGCCCTTGCAGGCAGGGAAGCTTACAGACTGTTTTCCGGGGTCAGATATTCCGAGATATCCATGGGCTCGCCATCGGCCCACAGATGTTCCAGATCATAGTAGGTGCGGGTGTTGGGCACAAAGACGTGCACGATGACGCTGGAATAATCCAGCAGCACCCAGTTCTTGGAGTCGAAGCCCTCGGTGGTGTAGGGCTCGATGCCCTTCTGAGAAAGCTCGTACTCCACCTCGTCGGCCAGAGCACCCACCTGGGTGGTAGAGGTGCCGGAAGCAATGACGAAGTAATCGGTCAGAACGGTCAGGCTCTCCACTTTGAGCACACGGACATCCTGGGCCTTTTTCTTATCCAGGATCTTTGCGATCTCAATGGCAAGGGTCTTGCTGTCGATCTTGTTTTCCATAAAAGTCTCCTCTCTGGTTTGTTACTGTCCCGCGGCCTGGCCGTCGGTGGTGGTCGCACCTGCCACGTCGGTATCGCCGCTCAGGATGGCATCATCGGACTCCTTGTCCAGCTGTCCCACGAACTGGACGTTGGCGCTGGTGGAAGCGGTGCCGTGGGGCCAGTTGTTGGTCACAAGGTTCATTTCCTCGGCGCTCACGGGGCCGGTGTAATTGCGGAAATAGGTGTTCAGCAGCTCTGCAATGGAACCGGCATCCGGCACCACGCAGGAGTAGCCGTCAAAGCTGCTGGTCTTGCCCACATTGGGCACGCCCATGAACACAGGGGTCTGGGCCAGCATGATGTTCCCACTGTCGATGCGGGTAAAGGACACCAGCATCTTGGCAATGGTGGTCAGATCCATATCCGTGTGGATATAGTTGTTGAAGATCAGGGGCAGCTGCGCAATGACATCGGTCACGCCCATGCTGCGCACCCGCTTGAACAGACCGGCATAGAAGTAGCGCTGCATGTTCAGGCGGTCGATATCCGAGTTGGCGTAGCCCTCACCGTGGCGGCAGCGGACAAAGAACTCTGCCGATGCGCCGTCCAGGTTGCGGTAGCCCTGCTTCAGGACACTGCCCGCAAAGGACATATCGTGGGGGATATACACCTCGATGCCGCCGAAGTTGTCCACCATTTCCACCAGTGCCTGCATGTCCACGCTGACGTAGTAGTCCACGGGCAGGCGGTACTGGTCGTAGATCACATCGGCCAGCGCGGCGATGCTGCCGCCGTTGGACAGAGCCACCGAGTTGATCTGGTAGTTGGAGGCGGCGTAGGTCTTGCCGTTGGACAGGGTGATCTTTCTGTTCTGAGTGGCCACCAGGCTGTTGCGAGGGATCTGCAGCATATGCAGGGCCCCGTTTTTGATGTCGAACTGGCAGTAAAGGATCATGTCCGTCATGCCGTCGTTGGAGCTGGCATCGCTGTAGTTGCGGCCTTCCTCATAGTCGATGCCGCAGACCAGGATGTTTACCACATCCCCCTTGTACTCCTCGGCGGTCTTGACCTCTTCCTGAATGGTGGGGGTGCTGTCGTCCGGGCGGAGGCTGTCCTCCACCTTGTTCAACATGCTCACACCGTACACTACGACGCCCGACACCACGGCGATCACCGCCATGACCACCGCAAACGGCAGCCAGAGCGGAGTTTTTTTCTTTTTCTTGCGGCGGCGGGGCGGTTCAACCTGCCGGGCCGGCTGTGCCGAATGGCGCGGCGGCGCACTGCGTCCGCTGCCGGACGTGCTGCCTGCAGCCGGTCTTCCGGATGTTCCGGTCGTTCCGGCAGCCGGACGCGGGGCGGCCTTTGCGGCCTGATCCGGCCGGTTCAGCGAGCGGTCTGTGTTAATGCGGCGTGGCGCTTGACTCATGTTTTTAGGCTCCTTCAGCTTTCACGGTGCTGCAGAAAAACGTAGTTCTCTGCAAAAACCTGTCATACGTCATAGTATAGCATCGTCCGGCAGAATCTGCAATCGGTTTTGCAGCCCTGCCCCTGCAACGGTTTTTAAGCGTTTTCCCCATTCTGTGCACTGTGGGCCAGAATATCCTCGTAGGCAGCTTTTGACATGGGGTCCAGCGGTTTGCCCTGGGAGAGCACAAAATCGTTGGTCTGCTTCAGGGCCGCCAGCATAGCCGCGTCCAGGTCCTTCAGCTCCAGCTTGCGCAGCTTTTCCACACCGGGCCAGTCCCGCTCGGCGCTGGTCATATCAGCCAGATACAGGATCTTGTCCAGCTGGGTCATGCCCGGCTTGCCCGCCGTATGGCAGGCAATGGCGCTGAGCACGGCTTCGTCGGTCACGCCCCATTCGGTGCGGGCCAGAATGGACGCGCACACGCCGTGCCACACCGGCGTGGGGCGCGCTTCCCCGCCCTCGGCGTATTCCGGGTGCGCCTGCATGATGGCGCACATCTCGTCCTTGCTGATCTCCTTGGCCGCGTCGTGCAGCAGGGCGGCCAGCGCCGCCTGCTCCTCGTCGGCACCGTAGTGCTTTGCCAGCTTGACGGCCATTTTTTTCACATTGATGGTATGCTCGTAGCGCTTGTCGCTCAGGCGGCTGCGCACAAGCTCCTTTGCCTGTTTGAGGTTCATTGCGTGGTACTTCCTTTACGTTTGGTACAGATGCTCCCGCCGGATGACGGCGCGCACCGCTTCCGGCAGTTCCTCCGCGCAGTCCTCCCCGGCGGCAAGGCGCTGGCGGAGGGCACTGGACGCCATGGGCAGTGCCGTGACCGGGGCAAACAAAATGCGCTGCCCCGCCGGGTCCAGCTGCCGGGCCTTGGCGCACAGCTCCGGGGCGTCGCCTGCATTGCGGCTGGTCACCACCAGATGGGCCAGCCGCAGGATGTCCTGCCAGCGGTGCCATCCGTCAAAGCTGAGCAGCATATCGCTGCCGACGGCCAGATACAATTCCCCTTCCGGGTCCTGCGCTGCCAGCATCTCCACCGTGAGCACCGTGTAGTTGCGGCGGCCCGCCTCGGCCTGGGCGATCTCCCAGCTGCTGACTTCCAGCTGCGGGGTCACGGCCTCCTCCCCCTGTGCCAGCTGCCGGAAGCAGCCGCACATCTCCAGCCGCAGCGCCGCCGGGGCAGCCGTGTGCTGTTTGAAGGGCGAAAGCCCTGCCGGCATCACCACCACCCGGTCCGGGCGGACACAGGCAGCAGCGGCCCGCAGGTTGTTCAGGTGGCCGTTGTGGGGCGGGTCGAAGCTGCCGCCATAGAGCAGCGTTTTCATCTTACTTCAGCAGGTCGGCGTAGGCGCTGTCCTTTTTCTTCTGCAGGTACAGCACGAACTTGGAGCCGATCACCTGTACGCAGTCGGCACCGGTGGCCTCAGCCAGCTTGACCGAAGCTTCACGGGCATTGTACATGCTGTTTTCCAGCACCTTGAGCTTGATGAGTTCCCGGGCGTCCAGGCAGTCCTTCACGCCCTGGACCATGGTGTCGTCGATTTCACCCTTGCCCACAATGTAAACGGGGTCCATGGTATTGGCTTTGCCACGCAGGATGGCACGCTGTTTGCTCGTCAGCATAGTTGTTTCTCCTTTGTAATTCAAGTTTGTTGTTCGGTCAGATTACGATTTGAAATGACCTCCGGAGCTGCCAGAAACCCCGGCAGCTGCTTTTCCAGCTCTGCCAGGGCGTTGCCGCGGTGGCTGATGGCGTCCTTTTCGTCCGGGGTCAGCTGGGCATAGCTGCGGTGCTCGGTGTTGGGGCGCTTGTCCCGCTTGCCCACGCCGCAGTCTGCGGGGATGAACAGCGGGTCGTACCCGAAACCGTAGTCTCCGTTCAGCCGCTCGAAGGCGATGCTGCCCGGACACTCGCCCATGCAGGTCAGGTGTCGGCCGTCCGGCAGGATGAAGCACACCGCCGAAACAAACTTTGCCCCGCGCTTTTCCTCCGGGACCTCCTTCATGGCGTCCAGCAGCTTGTCGTTGTTGGCCTCGTCATCGCCGTGGTGGCCGCAGTAACGGGCACTGTAGACGCCGGGTGCACCGCCCAGTGCGTCCACACACAAGCCGGAATCATCGGCGATGGTGGGCAGACCGCTGGCCTTGCAGATCGTTTCAGCCTTGATGAGGGCATTCTCTGCAAAGGTGGTGCCCGTCTCGTCCGGCTCGATGGTGATGCCCAGTTCCTTCTGGCTCACCACCTCGTGGCCCTGCGCTTCCAGGATGCGGCGCAGTTCGCGGAGCTTTCCGGCATTGCCGGTGGCTGCACAAATTTTCATTGGTTTCTCCTTTTTTCCAAGCTCCCCGTTCGGGGGGGAGTTCCGTCCCCGCGCCGCAGGATGCGGACGGGACGGTGAGAGGGTCAGTGCTTCCACTCACGCGGCAGCAGCTCTTCCACAAAGCCCTCCGGGGTGAAGGGCAGCAGGTCGTCGATGCCCTCGCCCACGCCGATGAAGCGCACCGGCAGGCCCAGACGCTGCTTGACCGCTACCACGCAGCCGCCCTTGGCGGTGCCGTCCAGCTTGGTCAGGATGATGCCGGTAGCATCTGCAGCCTTGCAGAATTCCTTGGCCTGACTGATGGCGTTCTGTCCGGTGATGGCATCCAGCACCAGCAGCGTTTCAAGGCTGGCTTCCGGGCTGGCCTTCTTGACGCTGCGGCTGATCTTGGAAAGCTCTGCCATCAGGTTTGCCTTGTTGTGCAGACGGCCTGCGGTGTCGGCAATGACCATGTCATAACCACGTGCGGTGGCAGACTTTACGGTGTCGAAAATGACAGCCGCCGGGTCTGCGCCCTCGCCTGCGCTCACAATGGGCACACCGGCGCGGTCGGCCCAGATCTCCAGCTGTTCGCTGGCTGCAGCACGGAAAGTATCGCCTGCGGCCAGCATCACCTTTTTGCCCTCGCGGGTGTAGTGATCGGCCAGCTTTGCAATGCTGGTGGTCTTGCCCACGCCGTTCACGCCAATGACCAGAATGACGGCCGGCTTGCCGGAAAGATCCATCTCGGCATCCGGTGTCATTTCCTCGGCAATGATGTCGCGCAGGGCATCCGCCGCCTCTTCGCCGGTCTTCAGGCCCTTTTCGTGCACACGGTCGCGCAGCTTATCCACCAGACGCACGGCCACCTCGCCGCCCACATCTGCAAGGATGAGCTGCTCTTCCAGATCATCGTACATATCATCGTCGATGACGCTGCCGGTGAGGGTGTTGAGGATATTGCCCCAGAAACCAGTGCGGGTCTTTTCCAGACCCGTTTTCATTTTTTCCTGTTCTTTTTCTTTGTTTTTCTTGCCAAATCCGAAGAACCCCATGGTGTCCTCCTATCTTTTTCTTTAATATATATCAGGAAACCAGCGTTGCGTCAACCTGTTCCAGATCAAGCTTGAGCAGCTTGGACACGCCGTCCTCCTGCATGGTAACGCCGTAAAGCACATTCGCGGCTTCCATTGTGCCGCGGCGGTGGGTGATGACGATGAACTGGGTCTTGTCGCTCACCCGGCGTAAGTACTGGGCAAAACGCACCACATTGGCATCGTCCAGAGCGGCTTCGATCTCATCCAGAATACAGAACGGGGCCGGGTTGACCGCCAGAATGGCAAAGTAGATGCTGATGGCCACCAGCGCCTGCTCGCCGCCGGAAAGCGCTTCCAGATTCTTGATCACCTTGCCCGGCGGTGCCACCCGGATGCCGATGCCGCAGGAGAGCACATCGCTTTCATCCTCCAGCACAAGGCTGGCTTCGCCGCCGCCGAACAGCTCGGTAAATACGCGGCCAAAGTTTTCGTTGATGGCGCGGAAGCTGTCGGAGAAGATCTCCCGCATCTGTGTCGAAAGCTTGGAGATCATGCGGGTCAGCTCATTGCGGCTTTCCTCCACATCGGTCACCTGATGCATCAGGGCATCGTAGCGGGCCTTGACCTCCTTGTATTCCTCGATGGCGCTCACATTCACGCTGCCAAGGGCGCGAATTTTGCCGCGCAGGTCGGCCACCTGTGCGCGCAGGGCCGTCAGGCTTTCAAACTCCACGCAAAGGTTCTCTGCCTGACTGACCGAGAGCTGGTATTCATCCCACAGCTTTGCCACGGTCTGGTCGTACTCGGTCTCGGCAGCGGCCTTGCGCTCTGCAAGGCGGGCCATCTCGCGCCCCATTTCCTCGCGGCTGTCGGAGGAAGTGCGCGCCCGGCTCAGTGCCGCTGTTTCAGCCTGCTGGCGTTCCAGCCGCTTTTCGGTAGCTTCGCGGATGGCCTTTTCTTTTTGGGCGATCTCGGTCTGGCTGTCGGACTTTGCCTGCCGGATGGCTGCAATTTCTGCCCGGCAGCTCTCGCTGCGCTGTGCCAGTGCCGCAAGGCTTTCTTCCAGCGTGGCGCGGCGGGCAGCGGCATCCTGTGCCCGCTGTTGCAGCGCCGCGATCTGGCTGTAGGCCAGTTCTGCATCCTTCTGGCGGGTCACCTGTTCCAGCCGCTTTGCGCTGAGCTTTTGGCTCAGTTCGGTCTGCTGGGCCACAAAGTTGTCGTCGCCTTCGGCAATTCGGTTCATCTCCGCCGTCAGCAGGTCGATCTTTGCCGTCAGCCGGGCCTGCAGGCTGGCAGCTTCCTCTGCTTTGCCACGGCTCTCTGTCATGGCCGCCTGCAAAGCGTCGATCTGCTGCTGGCCGTTGCTGCGGGCCGTTTCCAGCTGGGCGGCAGCAGCTTCCAGCCGCTTCTGCTCTGCCTCGGCACGCACTTTGTCGTTGGCGGCGGTGATCTGCTCACTGGCCGTGGCGGTCAGCTCTGCCTGAAGGGCATCCACCTGCTCTTTGCAGCGGTCGGTCTTTTCCTGTGCAGCAAGGCAGTCTTTTTGTAACTTGGCCGCTTTCACCCGCAGCTCTTCCATCTCCTGCTTGCGGGTGAACAGGCCTGCGCTGCGCTGGACGCTGCCGCCGGTAAAGCTGCCGCCTGCATTGATCACCTGACCATCCATGGTCACGACCTTGCTGCGAAAGCCGTTGTCCCGCGCCACGCGAGAAGCTTCGTTGATGTCGTCCACCACGATGATGCGGCCCAGCAGGTTCGATACGATGTTGTCATACCGGCGGTCGGCCTGCACCAGACTGGAGGCAAGCCGTGCCGTACCGGAGAGTCGGCCACGGAACACGCCGGGCTGGACGGTATCCAGCGGCAGGAAGGTGGCGCGGCCTGCATTGTCATTGCGCAGCAGGGCAATGGCCGCTTTGGCAGCGGCTTCGTTCTCTACCACGATGTTCTGCAGCGCACCGCCCAGAGCCGTTTCCACAGCCACTTCACAGCCCGGCTCCACCTTTAAGATGGCGGACACCGGCCCGATGATGCCCCGCAGGCGGCGTGCACCGGCAGCACGCATGACGGCCTTGACCGAGTTTTGGTAGCCGTCCATGTTCTTTTCCAGTTCCCGCAGCACGGAAAGGCGCTGGCGGGCCGCATCCAGTTCCCGGCCCAGCCGCTGCTCGTCCCGGTCGGCATCGTCCAGCGCAGCCTTGCGGCCTTTCAGCTTGAGTTCCACGCCGGAACGGACATTTGCCAGCTGCTTCTCGTTTTCTTCCAGCATCCGGCGATACTTGATGGTGTCGTCCAGATCCTGCTTTGCTTCGTCCCGCTGGGCGGTGCTTTCCTGCACACTCTGCTCAAGGGCAGGCAGGCGCTGGCGGGCTGTTTCCCCGGCAGCTTCGGCAGCGGCCTGCGCCACCTGCGCTTCGGTGCGCCGGGCTGTCAGGCCGGCAAGTTCTGCTTTCAGGGTATCCTTGCGGGCACCGCTGGCACTGCTGGCATCGGTCAGACGTGCGATCTCCGCGTTTAGTGCCTCGATCTCTGCCGCCAGCTTTTCGCCCTCCGCTTCCATGGTCTTTGCCACGGCCCGGTGGCGCTGCAAGGCGGCCTGTGCCTCGGTGCTGTCCTGTTCCCCGGCGCTGATCTCTTCCTGCAGGGATGCGGCGCTCTCCTCGTTGCGGAGGATGTCGTTTTCCAGCACAGCGATACGGCTTTCCGACCCGCTGATCTGCTCGGTGATGCTGCGGATATCCCCATTCAGGCGCTCAACAGCAACCGTAAGCTGCTGTGCCTGCATCCGGATCTCCTCAGCCTCCTGCTCAGCGGCTTTCGTCTCCCGGTCAAAGCGCTCGTAGTCGGCCTGTGCTGTCTCGTAGTCCCGCACCTGCTGGCGCACGGCTTCGCGCGCGCGGTGCACACCGTCGGTCCACAGGGTCACTTCCAGCGTTTTGCGCTGTGCGGCCAACTCGAGGAACTTTTCTGCCTTGGCGCTCTCTTTTTCCAGCGGGCCTACCCGGCTTTCCAGCTCGCCAAGGATGTCCCGCAGGCGTTCAAGGTTTTCGCCCGCCGCAGCAAGGCGGCGTTCCGCCTCGGTCTTGCGGTAGCGGTACTTGGCAATGCCGCAGGCTTCCTCAAAGATCTCGCGGCGCTCACTGCTTTTTGCGGCCACGATCTCCGCAATGCGGCCCTGCCCGATCACCGAGTAGCCGTCGCGGCCAATGCCGGTATCGAGCAAAAGTTCGTACACATCCTTCAACCGGCACACCTGCCCGTTGATCGTATACTCGCTGTCGCCGGAGCGGTAATATTTGCGGCCAATGGTCACTTCGTCCGCATCCACATCAAAGGTGTGGTCTGCGTTATCCAGCGTCAGCCGCACCTGCGCAAAGCCCATGGCTCCGCGCCGCCGGGTGCCGCCGAAGATCACGTCCTCCATCTTGCCTGCCGCGCGCAGCTGGCGGGAGCTGGTCTCGCCCAGCACCCAGCG
>ENA-OOWV01002275-OOWV01002275.1-human-gut-metagenome-genome-assembly--contig:-NODE-2275-length-10796-cov-8.025510_pt1 | contig 10796 bp, 10 predicted proteins | sample MGYA00241584_ERZ501337 | MGnify/ENA primary metagenome ERZ501337 (study PRJEB25962, sample SAMEA2042744) | human gut metagenome | biome: human gut; feature: human-associated habitat; material: faeces... | reverse complement strand
TTTTGCATCAGGTCAGCAGAGCCAGACGGAGCTGCGCCTTTACTTCGGGGTCTGCATTCTTCAGCAGTTCCAGCAGAGCGGTCATAGAAATGGTCGATTCGTCTGCGGCGGGCACAGCCTGCGGGCTGGGGCTTTCCTGTTTGGCATAGAAACCTTCCTCAAACTTCTTGCCCAGTTCTACACGAGAGGACTGCTGGATATGCGCATAGGTGTTCACCAGCATATCCCGCCGTAGCGTGTCCTGTGGTGCCCTGAACGGCCTTCACATCGCCGCCAGAGATCATCAGCTGATAGGTGGGCACTGGAATGGCGCAGACCGTGAAAGACGATGCGGGGAAACTCCGGATGTGCGTTCTGCCATTCGGGATCTGATGCCGGGCACAAAGCGGTTTTGGGAGCTGAAAAAGTCCATCGGTCATGTAACTCAGAAGGTTCTGACCGCTCAGCTGCGGCAGATGGAGGAAAGCAGAATAAGTAAAAGACGGGGTGCTGTGCATTTGTGCAGCACCCCGTCTTTTATTTGTGTTCATCTGCGCCCGGCTCATAGAGCAGCTCCAAATAGGGGTGCTTCCGGATGGCGGCAACCACCTCATCCAGGCGGGTCGCGCAGAAATTCTGGCAGCATAGAGTTTGTGCCGATAGAAATTTTGCGTACAGTAGATTTTGGAAATCTTCTTTGATGCCGCGATGCCGCAAATCGTAGGCGGTGCCCATGGTTAGATAGATCTCGTCCTGCGGCAGAAGATCAATAAAATTGCGATAATAAACTATTCGCCCAGATGCCAGATGTCGCGGTTGTACTCGGCAATGGTGCGGTCGGAGGAGAACATGCCCGCTTTGGCAATGTTCACCAGACACTTGCGCCGCCAGCCCATGGGGTCGCAGGCGTAATCGCTGAGTGCCTGCCCTTTGCGGACGACGTAGGCATTGAAGTCCGGCAGGGTCTGGAACCAGTCCTTGTGGATCAGCTCATTGTGCAGGCGGGTCAGGTTTTCGGCGTGACCGGCGGCCAGCATCTCCGGGCCGGTGAGGAAGCTGATGGCGCGGCGGATGTTGGCATCGCCCTCCACCCACTGGGCCGGGTCGTAATCGCCCACGGCGTAGCGGTGGATGACCTGATCGGAGGTCTGGCCGAAGATATAAATGTTCTCTTCGCCCACCTGCTGGCTGATCTCCACATTGGCACCATCCATAGTGCCAAGCGTCAGCGCACCGTTCAGCATGAACTTCATGTTGCCGGTGCCGGAGGCCTCCTTGGAGGCAAGGCTGATCTGCTCAGACAGGTCACAGGCAGGGATGAGCTTTTCGGCAGCGGTGACGTTGTAATTTTCCACAAATACCACCTGCAGCCACTTGGACACCTCCGGGTCTGCGGCGATGACCTTGGAGAGGGTCAGCAGGGCATGGATGATGTCCTTGGCAATGGTGTAGGCAGGAGCAGCCTTGGCACCAAAGATGCTCACCAGCGGCATGGCAGGCAGGTGCCCTGCCTTGATCTCGTAATACTGATGGATGAGGTACAGCAGGTTCAGCTGCTGACGCTTGTACTCGTGCAGCCGCTTGGACTGGATATCGAACATGGCATCGGGATTCACTGCCACCTTTTGGGTGCGCAGCAGCCAGTCTGCCAGCGCTGCCTTGTTGGCCTTTTTCACGGCGGTCAGCTCGCCCAGCACGGCTTCGTCGTCGGCAAAGGCCAGCAGCTTCTCCAACTCGGCAGCGTCTTTGCGGAAGCCGGAACCGATGTGCTTTTCCAGCGTGGCGGTCAGGCGCGGGTCACATTCCAGCAGCCAGCGGCGGAAGGTGATGCCGTTGGTCTTGTTGTTGAACTTTTCCGGGTACAGCTCATAGAAGCCGTGCAGCTCGGAATTTTTCAGGATCTCGGTGTGCAGCGCTGCCACGCCGTTGGTGGAATGGGTGAAGTGGATGTCCATGTGGGCCATGTGCACCCGGTCGTCCTTGTCGATGATGGCAAGGCTCTCGTCCTCGGTGCGGGTGCGGGCCAGTGCGTCCAGCTTTTCAATGATGGGCATCAGCTGGGGCACAACGGCATCCAGATAGGCGCGGGGCCACTTTTCCAGTGCCTCAGCCAGAATGGTGTGGTTGGTGTAGGCGCAGGTCTTGGTGACGATCTCCACAGCTTCCTCAAATTCAATGCCCCGCTGCCCCAGCAGCCGGATCAGCTCCGGGATGACCATGCTGGGGTGGGTGTCGTTGATCTGGATGGCGGCGTAGTCGGCCAGATCATGGTAATTGCAGCCCCGGGCGGCGCACTCTGCCAGAATGAGCTGGGCACCGGCAGAAACCATGAGGTACTGCTGATACACCCGCAGACGGCGGCCTGCCTCATCGGAGTCGTCCGGGTAGAGGAACAGGGTCAGGTTCTTGTCGATGGCGGTCTTGTCAAAGGCAATGCCGTCATGGACGATGCTCTCGTCGATGGTATCCAGATCGAAAAGATTCAGGGTGTTGGTGCGGCCCTCGTAACCGGTGACAGCCAGCTTGTACAGCCGGGCAGTATATTCCTTGCCCGCCAGCTCCACCGGGTAGGTCACATCGGTCTTTTCGGCCCAGCTGTGGGCGGTGAGCCACGGGTCGGGCTTTTCGTTCTGCACGCCGTCCTCAAAGGACTGGTGGAACAGGCCGAAGTGATACCGCAGGCCCACGCCGTCGCCGGGCAGGTTCAGCGTTGCCAGAGAGTCGAGGAAGCAGGCAGCCAGACGGCCCAGACCGCCGTTGCCCAGAGAAGGTTCCGGCTCCACCTCTTCGATATCGGAAAGGCTCTTGCCGACGGCAGCCAGTGCATCGCGGGCTTCATCGTACAGTCCCAGATTGATGAGGTTGTTGGACAGCAGCTTGCCGATGAGAAATTCGGCGCTGATATAATAGAGCTTACGGCCGGTCACCGGCTGCACACGGTCAGCACTCTTGCGCCGGACAAGTTCCAGCAGGGCAAGATACAGTTCCTGATTCGTGCAGGCAGAAAGAGGTTTGCCGGTAAGGCTTTGTAAGGTTTCGGTAAAGTTCATAACAGGATCCTCCTTTGATACGGAAAGCAGGTTTGACATCTGTGTCTCAAGATATACCACACAAAACGTGCAAAATCTTGCCTAAACAGTGCAAATTGTGATACAATCCTATCATCAGGAGGAAACAGACATGGAAAATCCATCTTTTTTGCAGGAAACAAAGCAACACGGTGCCGTGCGTTTTCCATTCAACATCTATCCCTGCACCATCCCGGGGGACTTCCCGCAGGTGGCACTGCACTGGCAGGACAGCATGGAGCTGGTCTTTGTCAAGCGCGGCAGCGGCCTTGTGCAGATGGGCACAGCGGCCTATCCGGCGCATACAGGGGATATCTTTGTCTTTTCGCCGGGGACACTCCATGCCCTGCGGCAGAAGGAGGGCTGTTCCATGGAATATGAGAACATCATCTTTGATTTGGAACTGCTGGGCGGCGCGGGCGACCTCTGCGCCGAAAAATACCTGTTGCCGCTGCAAAGTGGGCGGCTGTCGCTGACCCAGCGCCTGACCCCGGACGAGCCATGTTATGCTCGTGCCGCCGCCTGCCTGCGGGAGACCGAGGATGTGAACCGCGCCAAGGAGCCGGGCTATGAGCTGTTTATCAAGGGGGCATTGCTGCGCTTTCTGGCGCTGCTCATTGCACAGGGGAAGAACCTGCCGCCGATGGAGACCGCCGACTCCCGGCGATTGAAAAAGATTTTGCAATGGGTGGCGGACCATTATGGCGAAGAGGTGCATATCTCCGATGCAGCACAGCTGGTGCCTTGCAGCGAGAGCCATTTTATGCGGTGGTTCCGGCAGATGACCGGGCAGAGCTTCATTGCTTTTCTCAAGGAATACCGGCTCAATGCCGCTGCCGAAGCCCTGCACACAACGGATGACACGGTGCTGAGCATCGCTTCCCGCTGCGGGTTCGAGAACCTCTCCTATTTCAACCGGGCATTCAAGGCGCATTTTGGCCTGACCCCGCGGGAACACCGCAAAAAATAGTGCATTTGTCCCGGAAAATGCGTGAACGAGATATTTATGGGATACCGTATTTTGTAGAATGAGGCCAGACGAAGCCTTGATTGCAAAAGTGAAGGTCAGGTGAAAGGTGTAAAAAAGAGGTTGGAGGAAACAGCAATGGCAAACGATGATTACGGCTTTACTGCGCCACAGCGCTGAAGCCGACGCCCTCGAACACCGTCATGGCCTCTTCGGTCTGCAGATAGGCGAGGAAAGCCTTGGCGGCGTCGGCATTGGGAGCGGCTTTCATCACGGCGGCAGGGTAGATGACCCGACCGCACATCTCCTTGGTGGCCTCGTCCACCGGGGTCAGACCGGCGCTGTAGGCGTCGGTGCAGTAGACCACACCGGCATCCACACTGCCCTCGGTGACCTGGGTGGTCACCTCCTTGACATTGGAACCGTAGGTGATGACCCCGGCGGCAGCCAGAGCGGCCTCGTCCAGATCATAATAGGCCAGAATTTTCTGGGTGTACTGGCCCACCGGCACATCGCTGTTGCCCATGCAGAAGAGGATGTCCTCGGCCTTCAGGTGCTCGGCCAGGGCGTCAAAGCTGTCGATGCCCTTGTCGCTGCCCTCCGGCACGCAGAGCACCACCCTGTTTTCCAGCAGGTCTACGCGGCTGTCGCTGTCCACAAAGTCCAGCCCTTCGGTGTTTACATCCGCAGAAGCGGTGCTGTCCAGCTGGTTCATCTGCTTTTGACCGGCCGAAATGAACACGTCGCAGTCGGCACCTTCCTGAATCTGGGTCTTGAGGGTGCCGGAGGAATCAAAGTTGAACCGGAAGGTCACGCCCGGGTTCTCTGCCGAGTACGTTTCGCCGATGGCGGTCAGGGTCTCAGTGAGGGAGGCGGCGGCAAAGACGATGAGCTCCACCGGTTCTGCAGCGGCTCCGGAGGAAGCGGCGGCAGAGGATGCGGCCGCGCTGGAAGCGGAGCTGCCGCAGGCAGTCAGGGCGGCGGCGGTGGTCAGACCGGCCGCACACAAAAAGTTCCGGCGGGAAATCTTGTTCAGGTTCATGGATTATTCTCCTGTTCTTTGAAAGAAATGATTTTGCACGATACGGTACAGGATGCGGTGCCGCCCACCGGGATAAAAGAATTCCAAGGAATAGAATACAAAAAAACAGGCCGGTCCGTCAAGCGGCAAACCGGCCAAAATATCTGCGCACATCGGTCAAAATTGAGGGATGAGCGATGCATAGTATTGCTTTTTTGAAAAGTCAATGGCGTGCACATTCACCGTCCAGACCGGCGGCGATGCGCAACCCATGTTCCAGACTGGGCAGGATGTACTCCAGATTTTCCTGCACAGCTTTGGGGCTGCCCGGCAGGTTGACGATGAGCGTTTTGCCGCGGAGGACACTGGCTGCACGGCTGAGCATCCCGCGCGGGGTGATGCTCAGGCTGTGGTACCGCATGGCCTCGGCGATGCCGGGCGCGTTGCGGTCGGCCACGGCAAGGGTGGCCTCCGGGGTGATATCCCGGGGCGAAAAGCCGGTGCCGCCGGTGGTGAGGATCAGGTTGACCTGACGGCCGTCGGCCAGCCGGATGAGCTGGGCTTTCAGGGCAGCTGCCTCGTCGGGCAGGAGCAGTGTCTCTTCCACCTTGTAGCCCGCGGCGGCGAGCATTTTGACGATGAGCGGGCCGCTTTTGTCCTCCCGTTCACCGCGGCTGCCCTTGTCGGAAAGGGTAATGACGGCAGCCCGCAGGGGCGGATTCTCCGGCGGGGGCAGCAGAGTCACTTCGTCGCCCACACGGATCTCGCCGCCGGCAATTACCCGGGCAAACACGCCCTCCCGCGGCATGATGCATTCGCCGGTTTGCTGCTTGATGACACAGTCGTTGTGGCATTCCTTGCCGATCTGGGTCATCTCCAGTACCACGTCTCCGATGGCAAACCGGCTGGTGACCGGAAGGGTGCGGAAGTCAAACCCTTCGACGACCAGGTTTTCGCCAAAGGCACCGTAGTCCACCCAGACCTTTTTGCGGAAGGCTTCGATCTTTTCAGCGCTCAACATACTGACCTGGCGGTGCCAATTGCCGCCGTGGGCGTCGCCCACGATGCCCCATTCCGGAGTGAGCACGGCGCTGGGCACCGCGGTCTTGACGGTGCCGCGCCGGGGGCTTGTGCAGATGGCCAGAATTTTACCCATAAAATATTATCCTCCGATGCGGTACATGCTGCGTGTCGCGGGCATGCACCGGTCCTCAAAATGATGCTCCCGGGGTTTGGACCAGATGGTCTCCCGGATGGCCGTCCGCAGCCGGGCGTCGTCGGCCCCGCCGCGCAGCAGAGCACGCAGGTCACACCCGGTCTCGCTGGCAAGGCAGGGACGCAGAAAGCCCTGACTCGTCAGCCGTACCCTGTTGCAGGAGGCGCAGAATTTGCCGTGCACGGCGGCAATGAAGCCAATGCTGCCCTTCCAGCCGGGCACGGTATAATAGACGGCAGGGCCATTGCCAAAGGTGGTGCCTTCCACGGGATGCAGTTCCGGCCAGCGGTTGGCAAACCGCGCCCGCAGCTCCGGGCCGGAGACACAGGGCATGGCCGCGCCGTAGCCGATGGGCATCATCTCAATGAACCGCACCTGCAGATCGTTGTCCCGGGCCAGCGCTGCAATCGCTTCCAGTTCGCCCTCGTTGACGCCCACTTGCGGCACACAGTTGAGCTTGACCGGCAGGGGACTTTCCAATGCGGCGCGCAGGCCCGCCTGCACGGCGGCGAATTCGTCCCGGGCGGTGATGTGCCGGAACACCGCCGGGTCCAGCGTGTCCAGACTGATGTTCACGCTGTCAAGGCCCGCGTCCAGTAAAGCGGGCAGCTGCTGCGCCAGCAGAGTGCCGTTGGTGGTCATGCTGACATGACGGATGCCGGGCGTTGCTTTCAGCCCGGCCACCAGCTGTGCCACACTCTTGCGCACCAACGGTTCGCCACCGGTCACCCGCACCGTGTCGATGCCGCACTGCGCAAACAGCGCGGCCAGACGCAGAAATTCTTCATGGGTCAGCACTTCTTCGTGCTCCAGTATTTTTGCGCCGTCCGGCATACAGTACCGGCAACGCAGGTTGCAGCGGTCGGTGACCGACAGGCGCAGGTAGTGGATATCCCGGCGGCAGGAATCAAACATAGCCGCCCTCCGACCGGATGTAATGGCCGCTCTTGCCGCCGGTCTTTTCCACCAGATGGATGCCGCTCAGCTCCATGCCCTTGTCCACAGCTTTGCACATGTCGTAGATGGTCAGCAGGGCTGTGGAAACGCCGGTCAGAGCTTCCATCTCCACGCCGGTGACGCCGCTGGTTTTGACCGTGCAGCGGGCTTCCACGGCCTGCTGTTCGGGCAGCAGTTCAAAATCCACGCGTACCTTGGTCAGCGGCAGGGGATGGCACAGCGGGATCAGCTCGCTGGTGCGTTTGGCGGCCATAATGCCGGCGATGCGGGCCACGCCCAGCACGTCGCCCTTTTTCACCGTGCCGCTCTGCACGGCGGCAAAGGCTTCGGCGTTCATGGTAAGGATGCCCCGGGCCGTAGCCTCCCGGGCGGTGACCGGTTTGCCGCTCACATCCACCATCACGGCATTTCCGGCGGCATCAAAATGGGTCAGATTATTTTCACTCATTTATTTCTTGTCCTTATTACGCTCTATTGCAAAACTCCCTGCCGTTCGACAGCGAGACGGAGAGGGTTTCTCAGCAATGGCCGAAGCCGCAGTTGGGCCAGTGGCATTCCGCACAGCCCAGGCACAGCCCGCCCTCGCCCAGCCGGGCAATGTCCTCGGCGGTGATGGGGGCATCGGCCAGCAGGCGGGGCAGCAGCAGGTCAAAAATCGTTCGCTTGGCGTACATCACACAGCCGGGCAGGCCGCACACGGGTACCCCGTCCAGATAGCTGACCAGGAACATGGCACCCGGCAGCACCGGCGCGCCGTAGCTGATGATGTCGGCGCCGGTGTTTTTGATGGCCAGCGGGGTGCGGTCGTCGGGGTCCACGCTCATGCCGCCGGTGGTGAAGATCAGCTCACAGCCTGCGTCTTTTGCCTCCAGAATGGCGGCCGTGATGCCCGCCGGGTCATCATCGCAGACCTTGCGGAAGGTCATCTCACAGCCGTATTCGGCCAGCTTGTTTTGCAAAATCGGGGTGAATTTGTCCTCGATGCGGCCCTTGAACACCTCGCTGCCGGTGGGGATGACGGCAAACTTCTTCGCACGGAAGGGCAGCACGTTCAGGATGGGCTCCGGCCCGGCAGCGGCCTGCATGGCGTCCATCTTTTCCTGCTCGATCACCAGCGGGATGATGCGGGTGCCGGCCAGCTTCTGGCCTTTTTTCACGGGCATATCACCGTGGATGGTGGCGATCATCATCTGGGGCGTGCGGTTCACAGCCAGCAATGCGGCGCGGTCGATCTTGAGCAGGCCGTCGCAGTCGGCGATCAGCTCGATCTTGCCCTCTTTCGGCTCGGTGCCGTGGATGTTTTTGCCGGCAGCAGCTTTGTACAGCAGGGCCGCTGCCTCGTCCTCATGCAGGATGCCGGGGCGCTTTTCCCAGACATAGAGGTTTTCTTTGCCGATGGACAGCAGCACTGGGATGTCCTCGGGCTGGACGATGTGCCCCTTGCGGAAGCGCGGGCCCTTGAACTCGCCCGGGATGATCTGGGTGATATCGTGGCAGAGCACCTGCCCTGCCGCGTCAACAGTGCGGATCAATTTCATCTTTTTAATCTCCTTACAACGCAGGCAGCTGGTTCGCGGCGGAACGGATGATTCAGCTGTCAGTACCAACATAACGGTTCCGGCAGAAAATGTCAAGCAAAAGTGAGGATGTCCGGCCCCGGGCGGCACTTTGTGCATCGGCAGCACAAAGCTCTGTGGATAAATGATGATTCATGCAAAAACGATGATTTATAAGAAAAGATAACAAGGATGAAACTTCTGAGCTGCAAATTCAGCATAGACTTAAAAAGCGGGCCTCTTCGGAATGCGTTCATTCCAGTTTTGTAGAGAGCAGCATCAATCTGGTTCCGCTCTTGATTTTACAGCAAAATCCCCCTACATTGACCTTTGAACCGGGTCAGCGTAGGGGGATTTTTCGTTTTATGTTTTACGATGTGGTCACGCAGGGAAGTTCACAAAACAAAACGAACACGTTGCCTACCATTTGAATGGTGACTTCGTGTTCGTTTTGCTCTTGATTGGTGGAGAATAGCGGGATCGAACCGCTGACCTCTTGCATGCCATGCAAGCGCTCTCCCAGCTGAGCTAATCCCCCATGCTGGCTTGTCGTTCGGCGTTGTGCTCCTGACGACGTGTGTAATTATACCAGCCCAAAGGGAGATTGTCAACAGGTTTTTGAAATTTTTGCAACAAAATTCCCCTGCTGGGTTTTTGGCCCGGCAGGGGAACAGAGGATGTACGAAAGTACGCTTTTTTTAGGCCTTTGCGCTCTGGCGGTCAAAGATCTGGGGTGCCACACGGCACAACAGCACAGCAGCCACCATGGTCAGCAGGGTCTCCGGCAGCATATAGCTGCCGTTGTAGGTCAGGCTGTAGGTCCAGGCGGGCAGACCGTCCGTCAGGTTGCCCCAGATGAGCACGCCGGACAGGAAGCTGCACAGGAACCGCAGGAAGCCAGCCATGAAAGTGCCCACAGCCACGCCGACAACACGGTTCTGGAAGGGGCGGGCAAAGAACTCTGCCAGGCCGAGCGCCATGAAGGCGAGGATGTAATCCAGCAGGACTTCGCCGGCATAAGCAAGGAAAGTCGGGGTGGGCGGTGCCCAGAGACCGCCGCCCAGCAGGATCTGCAGGCAGCCGTTGACAAATCCGGTGAACAGGCCCCACTTGATGCCGTGGCGGAAGGACACCAGCACAAACGGCAGCATACTCAGGGCAGTCACGCTGCCGCCGTTGGGCAGGGTGAAGAATTTGATGTTGGACAGCACGGTGCCGATGGCGATCATCAGGGCGCACTCCACCAGAGTTCTTGTTTTGGTATAGGTTTTGGTCATAGGGATTCCTCTTCTCAGAACGATAGTACACAAAAACAAAATGCGCCTGCCGGTAGCAGACGCATGGAGGTTTGTTGATGGTGCCGGACAGCTCCGCAAACTCCCTACGCCGGCATTGCCCGGATCAGGTAAAGGGTACTCCGCTCAGTGCGGATTTCAGCCTTACGGCGCCCCTGTTTTTATGTCCGTGGTCAGTATAGCGCAACCGGGCGGTAAAAGTCAACCCTTGCCGACATAATTGCCCGGCCCGGCGCATAGGCTGTAGCAGCACGATACAGGGGGCGTGGGGGTATGAGAGCAGATCCGGAACAGCGGGCGGTACAGTTGGCAGAATACATCGTGGAGCAGGGGGCCACCGTGCGCGCTGCGGCTGTAGCGTTTGGGTGCAGCAAGTCCACCGTGCACAAGGACGTTTCGGTGCGGCTGGTCCGGGTCAGCCCGGGGCTGTCGGCACAGGTGCGGGCGGTGTTGGCACGCAACAAAGCCGAGCGGCATCTGCGCGGCGGGGCTGCCACCCGCCGAAAATACCGTAAATAGAAGCGCAGCGCCCCTGCACGCCGCCGGATGGACGGAGCAGGGGCGCTGCTGTGTTCAGTGCCCGGCCCGGAATTGGTTCAAGGCGCCTTTTTCCAGCCGGGACACCTGCGCCTGACTGATGCCGATCTCCTGCGCCACCTCCATCTGGGTCTTGCCCCGGAGATAGCGCAGCTCCATGATCCGCTTTTCGCGCGGGGTCAGCCCGGCCACGGTCTGCC
>ENA-OOWV01002274-OOWV01002274.1-human-gut-metagenome-genome-assembly--contig:-NODE-2274-length-10804-cov-2.224858_pt1 | contig 10804 bp, 11 predicted proteins | sample MGYA00241584_ERZ501337 | MGnify/ENA primary metagenome ERZ501337 (study PRJEB25962, sample SAMEA2042744) | human gut metagenome | biome: human gut; feature: human-associated habitat; material: faeces... | reverse complement strand
GAGCTCATCGTCGCAGACAACCCCCGTGGCACCGGTCTCCCAGACCATCTCCTTCAGCTCCTGGATCTTTCCTTTTCCGAGATATGTTCCCGGATGGATGTTTTCCCGGTTCTGGATCACAGCGCCCACGGTCTCAGCCCCCGCGGTCTTTACAAGCTCCCGAAGCTCCTCCACGGACTCCTCCGTGTCATCGGAGGCGTTCGTGCTGGCGGCAAACAGGATGATCCCTTTGATTCCCGGATGAGCTTTCAGTGCTTCGCGGGTTCCTTCCTTATCTTTCAAGTCCAGTTTGATGAATTCAGGACGGATGCCTGTGATGCGTTCGATACCGTCCAATACTTCTATATTGGAGTTAGACAGGTCATCGATGATGACAACTTCATAACCTGCGTTCTGAAGTTCTACAACAGTATGAGAACCAATATAGCCGGTTCCACCTGTAACCAAGATTTTTTCTTTCATATTAAAATAGATAATTTAGCTTTTAGGTTATCATTAGGCTACAAATGTAAGGAAATAAATTCAGAATATATACAGATAGACAAAAAAAATGAACCAAACATTACTCTATTCCGACTGTGTTCGATAACTCCAACAATAAAAAAAGCGGAGAAACCACTCTCTCATTTTATAAAGAGAATAGCTTCTTCGCTTTATCTTAACTGATTAAGCCTACCTTATATCTTAACTACACCGGAGAAGCCCATAAATGCCATAGCCAGCAAACCGGCAGTAATCAGGGCTATCGGAGTTCCTTGCATACCTTTCGGTACATTCACCAGACTCATCTGTTCGCGTAATCCCGCAAAGAGTGTCAATGCCAGACCAAAACCAATAGCAGTAGAGAATGCATAAACCACGCCTGTCAGCAAATCATAATCTTTCTGGATAACGAGAATAGCCACACCAAGAATACAACAGTTTGTCGTGATCAGAGGCAAAAACACGCCCAATGCCTGATATAAAGAAGGAGATACTTTCTTTAAGATAATCTCTACCATCTGTACCAATGCGGCAATCACAAGAATGAAAGTGATAGTTTGCAAATAACCTAAATTGAAAGCATCAAGCACATACTTCTGGATGAGGAACGTCACAATTGTTGCAATAGTAAGCACGAATGCCACTGCTGCCGACATTCCCAACGCAGTCTCCACTTTCTTGGATACTCCCAAAAACGGACAAATACCCAAGAATTGCGACAACACAATGTTATTAACAAAGATTGCCGAGATAAATATCAATATATATTCCATAATATCAATTTATGAATTACAAGTTATGCTTTCTTGAAACTGTTGACCAATGCAATGAGGTATCCCAAAGCAATGAATGCACCCGGAGCAAGGACAAAGACCAACATACCGTATTCTTCGGGAAGAATAGTAAGGTTGAAAATCTTGCCTGTACCCAAGAACTCGCGAACAGCACCTAATAAAGTCAATGCAATAGTAAAACCTAATCCCATGCCCAGACCGTCAAAGAACGATGCCATCGGATTATTCTTAGCAGCAAACGCTTCGGCACGCCCCAATACAATACAGTTTACTACAATCAGCGGAATGTAAAGTCCAAGTGCATCATAAAGACTCGGCACAAATCCTTCTAACAGGAACTGAACAATTGTTACAAATGAAGCAACAACTACAATGAACGCCGGCATTCTGACTGAATCCGGTATGATCTTACGTAGCATGGAAATCAACATATTGGAAAGGACCAGTACAACTGTTGTTGAAAGTCCCATACCAACTCCATTGATTGCAGATGTCGTAACCGCAAGCGTCGGACACATACCAAGCATCAGAACAAAAGTAGGGTTCTCTTTAATCAGTCCATTATAAACTCTTTCCGTACATTTATTCATCTTTAATTACCTCCCTGTCCAAATGCATTCTGATAATAGCCAAGGGCCGCATTGACAGCTCCGGTCACTGCTCTTGAAGTGATTGTCGCACCACTTAAAGCATCTATCTGCTCACCGTCTCCTCCATCTTTTGACACAGCAAACTTTGTCGGATTCTTTCCTACATACTGTTCATAGAAAGACGGTTCTTTTGCTTTCATACCAAGACCTGCAGTCTCACTGAGAGAAAGGAAGGAAACACCTGTCACAGTACCATCAGACTGGATACCAACACTAACCTGAATATCTCCGCCATATCCGTCCTTATCGGTTGTTGTGATGACATATCCTGTATCACCAACTGTACAGACTTCGTCAATAGTTGCATTAACACCAAGATCACTGATTGCCTGCTTTGCAGCCTTCTGATCTACATCTGTCTCTTTAAACTCATCAAGCTTTGCATCTGGAAATACAGCCTGCCAAGCTTCTTTTTTCGCCTTTTCCTGCGCCTGGGCGATTGGATTCAGAGTTATCTCATGAACGAGACCAAGTCCAAGTCCTGCAATCAAAGTGATAGCAGTCAGAATCAATGTGTTTTTCAAAATCTTATTCATTATTTCTCTCCTCCTTTACCAAATGGTTTTGGGAGAGTAACTCTCTCGATCAATGGCACAATTAAGTTACTGATAATGATCGCATAGGAAACTCCCTCTGCGGAACCGCCGAACAGACGGAAGAGTCCAGTCAGAATTCCAAGCAAGATTCCATATACGTATTGTCCCTTCGGCGTGATCGGACATGTTACATAATCCGTTGCCATGAACCATGCACCAAGCATCAGTCCACCGCCACACAGATGTGCTGTAATATACTGTGCATCAAAAAATCCTACAGCCGGATTCTGGAAATGTCCAAATATACCAATAAAGATAACGAATGTCACAATATATGTACCAGGGATACGAAGATCAATAATTCCCATTAAAATTAAGAAGATTGCTCCAATGATAATTGCAATCACTGAAGTCTCACCGATTGTTCCAGGAATTGTTCCGATCAGCATGTCCATAGAATTAACAGCTTTCCCTGACTTCAGAAGCGCCAGTGGTGTTGCTCCTGTTACTCCGTCATAGACGAATGTCGTCATCTGACTTGTAAAAGAAATCAAAAGGAAACATCTTGCTCCAAGTGCAGGGTTCATGAAGTTCTGTCCCAATCCGCCAAAGAGCTGCTTTACAACCAGGATCGCGAATACACTTCCGATGATTCCCATCCAGATCGGGGCTGTCGGCGGAAGGTTGAGCGCAAGCAGAAGTCCTGTAACTGCGGCACTGAAATCCTTGATCGTAATCTTTTTATGCATCAGTTTTTCGTAAATGTACTCCGTAAGAACTGCTGCTGCTGTTGTCACAATAACAAGCAGCCATGCATGTGTGTCACGGAAGTTGTAAATTCCAAAGAAAGTTGCCGGTAACAGAGCGATGATAACCCACAGCATGATATTGCCGGTTGTCTCTTTAGAACGGATATGTGGTGAAGATGATACTTTTAACTGTTCACTCACTTTTGTTCACCTCTTCCTCTCTATTCTATTTTTTCTTTTTGTTGGCAAGTGCGGTTTTTCTCATCGATCCGATTGCCTGCTTCAGTTGTCTCTTAGCCGGACATACATAACTGCAGGATCCACATTCTACACATTCAAGACCATTGAATTTGAGGAACGCTTCTTCGTCATGGCGTTCTGCAAAATCAGCCAGTCTTGACGGAATAATACGGCTTGGACAGGCGTCAACGCACCGTCCGCAGTTGATACATGCTGTCGGTTCACAGGCTGATACTTCATCTTTTGACATGCAAAGAATAGATGAAGATGTCTTGGTGATCGGTGTATCTGTCGTATACATCGCAAATCCCATCATCGGTCCACCTGAAATAACTTTTTCACAGCCTTCTTTGAGTCCGCCGGCGGCTTCGATCAGTTCGTTCTGGTTGGTTCCGAAGAGTACTTTGTAGTTACCAGGATTTACAACTCCATCCCCTGTTACAGTAACGACACGTTCCATAGAAGGAATGCCTTTTACTACTGCATTGTAAATGCTGATGATGGTCTCTACGTTGTCTACTACACATCCAGCATCTGCCGGAAGCATGGTAGAATTGATCGCACGTCCTGTATTTGCAAAAATCAGCTGACGTTCTGCGCCCTGTGGGTACTTGGTCATCATCTCTCTGACTTCCATACGAGGCTCGTCCTTGGTTAGCTCTTTTAATTTTGCGATACAGTCCGGTTTGTTATCTTCGATTGCAAATAAACCTTTCGCATTGTCAAAAAGCTTCAGGATCACACGCATACCTTCTACGAGAAGTTCCGGATTCTCCAGCATTCTTCTGTAATCGGCAGTAATATACGGCTCACATTCCGCACAGTTTGCAATGATATAATCAATCTTGTCTGGCTCTTTTGGTGAAAGCTTCACTCTGGTAGGGAAACCTGCTCCACCCATACCTACTACGCCAGCCTCTCCAATGATATTCAGAATCTCTTCTTTTGTCAGTTCAGAAAGAGGTTTTGGCTGTGGATATTCTACTTCTTCGTACTGACCGTCATTAGCAATGATGATACTGTTCACTTTAGAACCTGTCGGATTCACACGTGGTTCAATCGCTTTTACAGTACCTGATACGGATGCATAGATCGGTGCAGACACGAAGCCCCCCGCTTCGGCAATTTTCTGCCCTTTAAGCACATGGTCACCTTTTGCTACTACTGGCTTAGCCGGTGCTCCGATATGCTGGGATAACGGGTATACAAGATCACCCTGTGGCAGAAGTTCTACGATTGCCTTGTCTTTCGCAAGACTTTTTCCGTCGTTCGGATGAACTCCGCCTTTAAATGTCAAAAGTCCCATTTTGATATCCTTCCTTCCTGTTTTCTCTCTTATAAATATACTAAAATAAATCCTACAATTCCAGTAACTTTCGTCATTTTATTGTATATTTTCCAGTACATCTTGTCATTTTTTTAACACAATAGTCTCCTTGCACAAAAAAGAGAGGCTACTACGACCTCTCTTTGTGAATTTTCTGACTATTCGGTAAAATTTTTCATCTTACTTATCGAGATCACTTATAGATCCGAAAACTTTTTTCAGCTGTAGTTAGTTATGTCTACCAGTTTTTTCAAACAAAAGATAGAGACTTCAATCAGTCTCTATCCTTGTATATCTTATTTAATTATTCTTCAGTTTCTTCCTGAGCTTCTGCATTTTCAAGTGCTTTCATGCTAAGGCTGATCTTCTTGTCAGCTTCGTTAAGATCTACGATCTTAGCTGTAATCTCCTGACCTACAGAAAGTACGTCTGAAGGTTTTTCAACATGTGCTCTTGAGATCTGTGATACATGAAGGAGTGCATCTACTCCAGGAGCAAGTTCTACGAATGCACCAAAGTCTGTCATTCTTGCAACTTTACCTGTAATTACTGTTCCAACAGCATAATCTTCTGCAGCATTAGCCCATGGATTAGACTCTGGGAATTTCAGGCTAAGAGCAATCTTTGTATCGTGAATATCTTTTACAAGAACCTTTAACTCATCGCCAACTTTAAATACTTTCTTCGGATTCTCAACACGTCCCCAAGACATCTCTGAAATATGAAGAAGTCCGTCAACTCCACCTAGATCGATAAATGCTCCAAAATCAGTAACATTCTTAACAACACCTTCTACTGTATCACCAACATGAAGCTTCTCAAACAGCTCTTTCTGTTTTTCAGCTTTCTCAGCAACAAGAAGCTGTCTTCTGTCACCGATTACACGGTTTCTTCTTGGATTGAACTCGCTGATCACAAATTCAATTTCCTGATCCTGATATTTGCTCAAATCTTTCTCATAAGTATCTGACACAAGGCTTGCAGGAATAAATACTCTTGCTTCATCAACTACTACACTGAGACCTCCGCCAAGGATCTGTGTAACAGGAGCTTTCAGAACTTCATGGTTCTCATAAGCCTCTTTTAATCTTTCATTACCTTTCTCGGCAGCTAATCTCTTATATGTCAGCAACACCTGTCCTTCTCCGTCGTTTACTTTCAGAACCTTCACTGTCATAGGGTCACCTACGGATACCATAGTAGTAAGATCTGCATTGCTGTCGTTCGTGTACTCACTTCTTGTAATGATACCATCTGCTTTGTAACCAATATTTAAAACGATTTCGTCTTCTTTTACGTCAATGACCTTACCGGTGACAACCTCTCCTGTACGTATTGTTTTTAATGATTCTTCTAACATTTGTTCAAAACTTAACTCTGACATTTAGTATGAACCTCCTCGATAATATTGTTTGGGGTTGACGCCCCGGCCGTAATACCTACACTGCGCACAGAACTAATACATTCAGGATTAAAGTCGCCCAGAGTCTGGATGTAATAGGTGTTTTTACATTCCTTCCGGCAGATATCGTATAGCTTCTGGGTATTCGAGCTGTGTTTCCCGCCGATAACCAGCATCACGTCCACCTGTGAGGCTATCCTCATCGCTTCCACTTGTCTTTCCTGTGTTGCATTGCAAATCGTATTTAAAACAGTTATATCATACCTCGTTTTAGAAATTTTTTCAACTATATCTTGAAATTTCTTGTAATTAAATGTCGTCTGGGATACCACACGCACATTTTTACTCTTGTCAAGTTTCAACTTTTCAGCTTTTTCAACTGTATCAACAACATGTACAGGTGTCTCTGACCACCCCATAATGCCTTCAACTTCAGGATGCTTCTCATTGCCAATAATTACAATCTGGTCACCTTCAGCACTTGCATCCTTTACAATCTTGTGAATCTTTAATACAAACGGACATGTTGCATCCACAATCTTTGCCCCGCTGTTCTTTATTGATTCATATACTGCCTTTGATACTCCATGAGATCTGATTATAACAGTTGACTTTTCAGGTTCTGGAATCTCAGATATATCATTAACAGCCTTTACACCCTTGCTCTCAAGTTCATTGACAACCTCAGTATTATGAATTATCGGACCATAAGTATATACATTTTTCTTGTCTGCCTCAGCATACACAGTATCCATTGCTCTCTGAACGCCAAAACAGAAGCCTGCTGACTTTGCAAGTATTACTTCTTTCAATTATCTGCCCGCCTTCTTTTCATCTATTATCTTACTTAAAGCAGCTACAACCTGTTCTATATTCATATCTGATGTATCAACAAGCACAGCATCATCTGCCTGTTTTAAAGGAGATATTGCTCTGTGCATATCTTCATAGTCTCTTTTTTCAATATCTTCCTTGATAGCATCAAAACTACAGTTTTCACCTTTTTCCTTAAGTTCATCATATCTTCTCTTAGCTCTCGCATCAGAACTTGCAGTAAGATATATCTTTGCAAATGCATCTGGGAGTACTGTTGTTCCTATATCTCTTCCATCCATGATAACATCTGTTTTCTTTGCAAGTCCTCTCTGAAGTGCAACCAGCTTAGTCCTTACTGCTGCATATTTAGATGTCTTTGATGCCATCTTTCCTGTTTCTTCTGTTCTTAAAAGTGATGTCACATTCTCACCATTAAGTATCACCTGCTGTACGCCATCTTTGTACTCAATACTAATATCAATATTATCTACAGCACCATTAATTGCATTCTCATCATCTGGATTAATGTCGTTCTGTGAAAAATATACAGCCATTGCCCTGTACATTGCACCTGTATCAACATACACATATCCTAACTGCTTTGCTAAAAGCTTTGCTATTGTACTTTTTCCTGCTCCTGCAGGTCCATCAATTGCTATTGCACTCATTTTCTCTGCTCCTTTAAATAAATTATTGTATATGACTTGCAGCAGCGTATGCTGTTGACCATGCTACCTGTAAATTAAATCCTCCGGTCACTGCATCAACATCTATAACCTCTCCTGCAAAATATATATTCTTAACAAGCTTTGATTCCATTGTCGAAGGATTAATCTCTTTAACATTAACCCCACCCTGTGTAATTATCGCTTCATTAAAACCTCTCGTAGAAGTTACTGTCATGTCAAAATTCTTAAGAAGCTTCACAAGTCTCTGTCTTTCTTCCCTTGTAACCTCATTAACCTTCTTTTCAGGCTTAATTCCCGACTGCATTACAATCACAGGAATAAGCTTCTTAGGAAGCAGCTCATCTAATGAATTCTTAAACGCCTTGTTCTGTTCCTTTGAGAAATCCCTTAATATTCTCTCATCAAGCTGTTCATCAGTAATTGCAGGTTTTAAGTCTATGCTTAATCTTACAGGTCTTTCCTTAACTATTCCAGTAATAACGCTGCTTGCGCTTAATATTACAGGACCGCTCACACCAAAATGTGTAAAAAGCATTTCTCCAAAATCAGTAAATACTTTCTTATCTCCATCGTAAAATGTAACCTCTATATTCTTAAGGCTTAGTCCCATAAGAAGTTCTTCCCACTCTTCTCTTACATTAAGAGGTACAAGTGCCGGAAGTATTGGTGTAACGCTGTGTCCAATACTTTTTGCAAATCTGTAACCATCCCCTGTAGAGCCTGTGGATGAATATGAATTACCGCCTGTTGCAATAACGCACGCATCACCTTTAATCTCCTTCTGTCCTGATGCATCTTTTACAACAACACCTGCAAATTCGCCATTTTCCTCATTCACAGCTACAACCTGTGTATTAAGAAGCACATTTACACCAAGTTTTTTCATCTGCCTTGAAAGCGCACCTATAACATCAGACGAGTGGTCTGACTCCGGGAATACCCTGTTACCTCGCTCAATCTTGAATTTAAGTCCCAGCTCATCAAAAAATCCCATACAGTCATAGTTAGAAAATCCTCTTAAACTGCTGTACATGAACTTTTTATTGGTAACTATGCTGTTAAATATATCTTCTTCATCCCCGGCATTGGTAAAATTACATCTGCCTTTTCCTGTAATAAAAAGCTTCTTTCCAAGCTTTTCATTCTTTTCAATAAGTGTAACCTTATTATTGTTTCTGGCAGCAGTTATCGCAGCCATCATTCCTGCTGCTCCACCGCCAATTATTATAACATTGCTCATTATCGCTCTCTCTTACTTTTCTTCATCAATAGCTGTATTATCCATACATTTTCTTAATTCATTGACAACATTTTCATCTAACATATTAATCTCATCATTGCCTGAATACTCGAAATTATCAACAAACGTGTTAATCTTCTCAATATTCTCTACTACCTGTTCACTATTCTTAAGACATATTGATACTATTAAAGCATTAATCAGACTCATTGGTGCAACAAGCGAATCAACTATTGACGCCATATCACTTCTTGCAAACAGGTTGCATGATGAATACATATTCATTGGCGAGTGTACTGAATCTGTTATTGATATAACTCTTGCCTGTCTGTTATTAGCAAATTCCATTGCTTTAAGCGTTCTCATTGAATATCTGGGAAAGCTGATACCTATTGCAACATCACCTTCACCTATGTGCATCATCTGTTCAAACAATTCGTTAGTATTGCCAGTCTTTACCACCTGTACATTTTTCTTGACCAACCTAAGATAATAACCAAAGAATTCTGCGAGTGGTTCACACGACCTCGCTCCAATTATATACACGCTTTCTGCAGCCATTATATCCTCAACAGCCATATCAAACGATGCTGTATCAAACGACTTTAATGTATGCTCTATCTTTCTTGCATCCATTGACATAACATTATTCACGACCATATTGGTTGTCATGTGTGAATTAAGTACATCTATTCTGTCGAATGAGTGAATTTTTTCTTGCAAAATGTCTTCTAACGCTTTCTGGAACTCCGGGTACCCTGAAAATCCCAATGCTGCCGGAAATCTCACTGCCGTAGACTCACTTACTCCAACAACTTCTCCCAGCTTTGCCGCAGTAAGGAATGCACATTTTTCATAATTAGCCAGAATATACTCTGCTATTCTTTTATGTCCCTTGCTAAGTTCTGACATTCTCACTCTTATGAGACTTAATACATCTGTATGTTGTTCTAAATCATTCATTATCTATAAAAAGCTCTTCAAAATATGGCAGTTCTTTTACCCAGTCACAGAAGGTATGCCACTCTGCAAGCTTATGACCCTTTCTAGAATAATATATTCCAACAAGATTCTCATAATTGAGAGTACATGTTCTCATCTGGTTATAACTTTCAGGGAGAAGCTGTATCATGCTGTACCATAATGCTTTGTCCTTAGTCTCTACAAACTGTGTTCTGATTCCTTCCAGAAAATCAATATTCTTCTGCATCATATCTAGTGTGGCATCAGTCATATGGTCTGTACTGAAATCAGACATCTCAAAAGGCTTGCTGTGAATCTTGTGCATTGTACTTGTTGAATTGGCAACTGTTCCAACCTTATATGTATCGTATTCCTTCCACCAATATAGTGGTGCTGTTATATCGACTGTAACAAATATCTGTCTTATGAACTTTCTGTGGTCTGAGCCTGCCTTACATAATCTCTTGGCAAGGTCAAGATCATTAGGACCAAAAACAAATTTTCCTTCCTCATCAAAGTAACTGTCCATTCTTGCCCAGCTGTTCAATGGATTTCTTGCACCTCTGATGGCATTATTCATATTCATGACTTCAAATCGTTCTAACTTAATCACAATCGTGCTCCTTTTGCTTAATTATACTGTTTAATTTTACATGCAAAATGAATTTATATCAAGAGAAACATTCTGGATTGCAGGCTTGCTGCCTGCAAAAAAAGACCGCCACATACGCTTTTGCGCACATGACGGTCTATTATATTAATTATTAGACTGGATAAGCCTTATTAGCTGTATCTGCCTTTGTAGGATCAACCTTTGTCTGCTGAGCTTCTCTATACTTGAAGAACTCTGTCGCAACCTGTGGGAATAATGCATATGAAAGCACATCCTCATCCTGCTGCTTGTACTGCTGTACA
>ENA-OOWV01002265-OOWV01002265.1-human-gut-metagenome-genome-assembly--contig:-NODE-2265-length-10842-cov-3.152962_pt1 | contig 10842 bp, 10 predicted proteins | sample MGYA00241584_ERZ501337 | MGnify/ENA primary metagenome ERZ501337 (study PRJEB25962, sample SAMEA2042744) | human gut metagenome | biome: human gut; feature: human-associated habitat; material: faeces... | reverse complement strand
TCCCTGCATTGTATTTACAATACTATTCTCTTCATTAAGTCCGAATACAAGCATCGGCATCTTATTCTCAAGACAAAGAATGGATGCTGTCAGATCAACTGCTGCGAGTTTCTGATCGATCACTTCTTGAATAGAAATTTCATCATACTTCACTGCTGCCGGATTCACCTTCGGATCACTGTCATAGATACCGTCAATTGCCTTTGCAAGAAGCATTGCATCTGCCTCAATCTCGATTGCACGGAGAACTGCACCTGTATCTGTTGAGAAATATGGATGTCCTGTTCCACCTGCGAAAAAGATCACCTTGCCTTCTTCCAGTGCTGCAACTGCCGCATCCTTTGAGAACAGAGATGTAAATGCTCCGCATACAAAAGGTGTGAATACTTCTGTCTTCATTCCTACATGACGGAAAATATCTGACACATAGATACAGTTCATAACTGTTGCAAGCATACCGATCTGATCTGCTTTTGTACGGTCAATTGTCTCACTTGTTCTTCCTCTCCAGAAGTTTCCTCCTCCTGTTACGATTGCTACCTGCACACCTTCATCTACAAGCTGTTTTACCTGCTTCGCAACTCCGATACAAGTTGCCTCATCAAATCCAGTCTTCTTCTCGCCTGCAAGAGCTTCTCCGCTCAGCTTTAACAATACTCTTTTCATACCGTATAGCTCCTTTAAATTCTATCTTTCAGTGCCTGTTCTGTCTTTTTCACACAAACCATAATTCAAAGTATAATGGCACTAACCTAACTTAGAGTATAACATAAGTTTCCACATTTGTCATGACCGAAGCGTGAAATCCTTATTTTTTTCAAAAAAAAGAACCGATTTCTTTCAGGCAATGTTTCTATACGAAAATCCTGATGAAATCGATTCTTTTCATGATTATTAAATTCGCCTACATAATAAGCATTGAAAACAGCACTGTAATAATTCCACAGATTCCGATTGCAAGACCGCTCATTGCACCCTCGATCTCACCAATTTCAATTGCCTTTGATGTTCCGACCGCATGACTACATGCACCGATTGCAAGTCCTGCTGCCACAGAATCCTTCACATGGAATATTTTGATCAGCGTCGGAGCCAGAATACTTCCAAGAATCCCCGTGAAAATAACAGCAACCACCGTAATCGGCACTACACCACCTGCCGGCTCAGAAATACTCACTGCGATAGGTGTTGTCACTGACTTAGGAATCAGTGAAACTGTCATGCTCTGATCCAGTCCAAATAATTTGCACATTCCAAACACGCTTGCCATAGATGCTGCTGACCCTGCAGTACATCCAACTACAATTGGAAGCCAGTATTTCTTCAAAACATCAATTTTTGTATAAATTGCAACCGCAAGACATGCTGTTGCCGGAGCAAGGAACATATTGATTAAAGCCCCGCCCACATCATAGCTATCATATGGAATATCAAAAATCAAAAGGACTCCTACAATCAATACAATCGCAACGATCAGTGGATTACAGATCGGTGTCTTTAATTTATTATGCAGCTTTTCTCCTATCCAGAATGCTACCACACTCAACCCTACTCCAAAATAAGGAGATGTCATTAATTCTTTCATGCTTTCTTTCCTCCCTTTTTCTTCTCCATCAATTTCACTGTCAGCGTAACTACATACGCTGTCACAGCAAATGTTACAATCGTGGATACAACACAGATTACAAGAAGCTGAAGCACTGTACTTTTTAAAATGTCAAAATAATTAATGATACTTACTCCTGCCGGTACAAAAAAGAATGCCATATTTCCTAATAAAAAATCTGCTTTTTCCTGCACATGCTCAATCTTTAAGAACCCGGTCAGCAGACAGATCAACAATAAAATCATACCGATCACACTCGCCGGAAAAGAAAACGGCAGATAATGTTCGATTACAAGACTGACCCAGCAAACACCGAATATCACACCAAACTGTTTTAAAATCTTCATTTGTTTTACCTCTTTTTAATATGTAAGCCTACATGTCAAGTTCCAGAAACAATTCTTTCGTCAGTTTCTGTCAATCTCATGCCTGGAGAACTCTCTCTTTACATGACACGCTTTTTAGATTAGCACTGCGCACTCTATCCGTCAATGTGATTATTCATGAAATAATCACACTATTTTGCATGTTTTTTTGATATATTTCTTCAAATAATCCAAAAGACATTGACATCTAATTGTATATGTTTTATGATACATATGTTTTCGCACTTTAAACAACTAAAATTTTACAGTACGAATATTAAGGAGGATGATAAAAAATGATTATTGTTTTGAAACCTCATACTTCTGAGGAAAATATACACCGTGTCGAAAATCTTGTAAAAAAGCACGGACTTGACACTCATCTGGTTCAGGGAACCGGAATGACGATCATCGGATGTATCGGAGATACAACACTGATCGATCCAAGACAATTTGAAATTGACACATGTGTTGACAAAGTTATGCATGTACAGGAGCCTTATAAGCTTGCAAATCGCGCATTTCATCCGGAAGACTCTATTATTGATGTTTCCGGTGTTAAGATCGGCGGTGAACATTTAGGACTGATTGCAGGACCTTGTTCTGTAGAATCCTATGAGCAGGTTCTTGAGATTGCTCAAAAAGCAAAAGCATCCGGAGCAAATCTTCTCCGCGGCGGCGCATTCAAGCCAAGAACAAGTCCTTACGCTTTCCAGGGACTCGGACTTGAGGGACTTGATATTCTCTGTGCAGTCAGAGAAGAAGTCGGACTTCCTATTGTCACAGAACTCATGTCTTCCAAGTATCTGGATGTATTCAACGAGAAGGTTGACCTGATCCAGATTGGTGCCCGCAACATGCAGAACTTTGATCTTCTCAAAGAATTAGGACAGGTTGATCGCCCAATCCTGTTAAAGAGAGGACTGAATGCCACATACGAAGAATGGATCATGTCCGCTGAGTATATCATGGCATCCGGTAATGAAAATGTCATTCTCTGTGAACGTGGTATCCGTACTTTTGAGACTTTTACAAGAAACACTCTGGATCTTCAGTGTATCCCTGTTCTTCGCAGCAAGACACATCTTCCGATTGTTATTGACCCAAGTCATGCCGGCGGAAAATGGTGGCTTGTTGAGCCTATGGCAAAGGCTGCAGTTGCTGCAGGTGCTGACGGACTTATGATCGAAGTTCACAACAATCCGGAAGCTGCCCTTTGTGACGGAGCCCAATCTTTGAAACCTGAGAAATATGATGTTCTGCTTCAGCAAGTTCGTCAAATTGCCGAAGTAGTCGGTAAAAAATTCTAAGGAGATCGTCATGAAATTAACAGTTGATCTTGGACCGAATTCTTATCCGATCCATATTGAAAATGGAATCCTTGCAAAAACCGGAGAACTTGTAAGCGAAGTGTTCTCCGGGAAAAAAATCATGATCGTTTCAGATGATAATGTTTTTCCTCTCTATGGAGAAATTATCACAAAAGCATTGTCTGACTCAGGGTTTGAATGCCACTCTTTTGTTCTGCCTCACGGCGAACCTACTAAGAGTTTTCAGTCTCTTCCTAAGATCTATGAAGCATTATTAAATGCAAAACTAACACGAAGCGACCTGCTCATCGCACTTGGTGGCGGTGTGATCGGTGATCTTGCCGGATTTGCTGCCAGCAGTTATCTGCGTGGAATCAAATTTGTACAGATTCCAACTTCACTCCTCGCACAGGTTGATTCCTCTGTTGGCGGAAAAGTTGCGGTAGATCTTCCGCAGGGAAAAAATCTTGTTGGTGCATTTTATCACCCAAAGGCAGTCATCATTGACCCAGATGTGCTGAATACATTGCCAGATCATTTCATCAGTGATGGAATGGGCGAAGTGATCAAATATGGATGCATCAAAGACAAAGAGCTTTTTGAGCTTTTATGTAGACATACTTCCTTCGATGATTTAAAGCCGAAGCTGACACAGATTATTGCGCGCTGCGTTGATATCAAAAGAATCGTTGTCGAAGCCGATCAGTTTGACCTTGGAGAACGTATTCTTCTGAACTTTGGACACACACTTGCGCACACGATTGAACAGCACTTCAATTATGAGCGCGAAAGCCATGGAGAGGCTGTTGGAATTGGTATGTATCAGATTACAAAGATTGCAGAAGAGAAAGGATTAACCACATCCGGATGCGCAGAACAGATCAAAAAGGCATTGGAGATTTATAAACTTCCGGACAACTCTAATTTACCGATTGATGTACTGACTGATGCAATTTCTTTGGATAAAAAGAACCTGAATAATCACTTGAATGTTGTACTTCTTCATGACATTGGAGACAGCTATGTATATCCAACAGATGTCAGCTTCTTTGACGGTGCCGGTATTGTATAACAGAGAATAAAAAAACAGGATCCATCAGTTTTATCTTTCCTGACAGATCCTGTTTTCTATTTTCTGTTAAATTAATCCATAATGCTTCATGGCATATGCAATTCCATCATTTTCCACTGTCTTTGTAACAAACTCAGCATATGAATCCAATACCGAATCATGTCTGCCCATCGCAATCGCATGCTCCGCATATTCAAACATCGCCAGATCATTACTGCTGTCTCCGAAGACATACGCATGACTTGCATCCATGTCATATCTTTCCATAATAAACTGACATGCTGTCGCTTTAGAAAATCCCTTCTGAATTACCTCATAGGCCTTTCCGCCACGGTCAAGTGCTTCCATGTCATCTCCAAGATACTCACGAAAAGAATCAAAATCACTCTTATCATCTACGTAAACAAACAACTTATCATATTCAAATCTTTCGCTCTCTAAAGACTGTTCGATTCCTATTCCTCTAGATGCAAAATATCTTCTTGTAGATTCTAACCTGTCAAATCGTGATATGTGCCCAGGAAAATAACAATCCTCTTGTCCTTCCGCAATAACACCAAGATTACATTCTTTTGCTTTTCGCAGCAGTTCTATACCTCTCTGCTTCTCAATCGAGCTTTTTAGCAAAACTTCATCATGTTCTGTAAGATATGTCCCACAGCCACATAAATACCCATCAAATTGGAATTTTCTCACCTCTGTCGGAATACTACAGATTGTTCTGCCTGTATTAATAAACAGCAGATGTCCTTCCGCTCGTGCTTTTTCCATTGCCTCAATCGCACTTTGCGGTACCTCTTTTGTCACTTCACTCAACACTGTTCCATCAATATCAAAAAACAAGATTGCTCTTTCCATTTTACTTAATCCTAACTCTTATCTATTCTTAAACATTTCTACTATGTCAACCATCTCCTGAGACGGATTGGAGATTACAGCAGTTTGTATAACTTTACACGGTGCATTATTTTTCACTTCATCAACCGCTGCTGTTACTGCTGATACACTGCCACCTACAAAAACAAGTGCATGTCCACCGCACTTTGTGTCCTGTGTCACATACTCTACTTCTGCAGTCTTTAACATGCGGTCAACTACGATCACCGCATTGGATTCTCCTTTTACCTCTACCAGGCCATATGCTCCATATTTCTTCATCTTATTTCCCTTTCTTTTCCTTCTCTGATTTCCTCACAAAACAATACTCTTCTCATATGTACAACAGACAATTGAACAAATACCTATTTATTAATTGTCATTGCAATTGCTTTTTCCGTATCCTCAGAAGGTGATGCAATCACCGTATGGGAAACAATCTTCGTCAACGGTCTGGCTACATCCAGTGCTGCTTCCATTGCAGCCTTCACGTCAGAGACACTTCCTCTCATCTTCACGCAGGCTCCTGCCGCAAGACGATTTCTCTCCACACCCTGAATCTTTACTGCTGCTGCTTTTGCTGCCGCATCAAGTGCTACAAAACAGATACACTCACTTTCCAGTTCAAATACGCCGATTGCCTGGTTTCTGTAATCCTCTGCCATATTTTTCTCCTCTTCTTTCTGCTGTTCTGATCTTCCAACAGTTTTTGCATATCATATAGCTTTATTATAATACACACCTGACACTTAATCAACTACAACAGCAATTAAAATTCATCAAAAAACAACATAAAGAAGTTGCTTTCTTGTGGTTTTGTTACTATTTTGTAACTTTATAAGCTGATAACAGTCTTAATTCCACATTCATTTAACTTCTTCATGATTCATTACTTTCTTCTATTTTTAAATTCGTCTGTTATTTTGCAGATTCCACATTCACAGCCCCAAGGTTCATCTTGCGGAAAACTACAACAAGTACTTTTCCAAGTGCAAGAACGAGAATTGCTGCTGCGATTGCTTCCGGAATACCAGATGCTGTCACAGTTCCCATCACCAGACCGAAGACTGCTGTAAGTGCAACTTCTTTTGCCTCGGCATACTGCTGTGCAAACAGGAAATAAATACTTCCCATTACAGTGACAGTATTCACCATTGAACCAACAAATCCCACAATCGGAAGTGCAATAAACTGATTCAGTTTAATCTTTGTAAAAAGTACCCACAGCCATCCTGCTACCACACCGATCAGAATTCTGCATCCAACAGATATCCAGATTGCCTTCAACGCCCCAGGAATTCCGGTTGTACTTAAAAATGGTGAAAATGCAAAGGATAAGAGTGTCGGAGCCATTGTATTACTGACCAGAGAGCATATACCAAAAACTGCTCCAAGAATTGCTCCTGCACCAGGTCCTAACAGAATTGCTCCGAGGATCACCGGAATATGAACTGTTGTTGCCTTAATGATAGGGAGCTGGATCATACCAAGCGGTGTATTGGCCAGTACGATCACGATCGCTGCCATAAGTGCAACACTAACCATCCAACGAGTGTCATGTTTCTTTGTTTTCATTATTCAATTCCTCCTTGTTATCATTCCCAACTTGCGGGATACAATACAATTACCGGATTAGTATATCATTCCTTTGCCTGCTCAACAAGTATAAAAAGAAATACAATTTCATATATTCTATTAACGATTTTCCGAGGTGAACGAATGAAACTCTCTCTTTCCCGGAAATGTATCCATTTTCCCATACACCCTTTGAAATCAAAAAAATATTGTATTTTATTTCTTATCTTCTCTTATTTTTCAGGTATTGGAGCTGGATTTCTTAAAGAACAGATTTTCGCTTTTTCTAATGAGTCAACTTCGGCTCGCCCCTCTCCTGTCAACCAGAACTCCGTGACTTCTATTCCCCGGACGATTTCCTGTGCCCTTCCTGATCTCACACTTTCTTCAGAAGGAAACTGGGGGTTAAGTTTTCAGGAAGAAGGCAAAACTCCTGTTGGAAATGCTTCGATCCAGGAACTTGCATCTATGGATGCTTATTACGCACAGGATACGTCTGAAAAAGTTCTGTATCTTACTTTTGATGCCGGTTACGAAAACGGAAATACATCTGCCATCCTTGATGCACTGAAAAAACATCAGGTAAAAGCCACTTTTTTTGTTGTCGGAACCTACATTGACTCTGAGCCTGAACTGATCCGACAGATAATAAAAGAAGGACACACCGTGGGAAACCATACCTGGCATCACCCCGACATGTCCCATATTTCTTCTATAGAAGATTTCCAAAAAGAACTGGACTATGTAGAAACTGCCTATAAAAACGTAACCGGAAAGAATATGACCAAATACTATCGGCCTCCTCAGGGAAAATACAGTGAAGCTAATCTTCAAATGGCAAAAGAACTTGGTTACAAAAGTTTCTTCTGGAGTCTCGCCTATGTAGACTGGTATCAGGATAACCAGCCATCCAAAGAAGAAGCTTTCTCCAAACTCCTCGGAAGGATTCATCCCGGAGCTATCGTTCTGCTCCACAGCACATCTTCCACTAATGCTGAAATCCTGGATGAACTACTGACCAGATGGGAAGAGATGGGATACCATGTACAGCCCCTTGAAAATATCATTTCCACTTCATCTGCCACCGTCCAGAAACACACGTAACTATAAATTTTCAACCGCTGCTTTCTCGATTGCAAGACCCTTAGCATATGTTTCCATAAATTTCTCGTATCCTTCCACATCTTCCGCAACCGGATCCATTCCTGTTCCCACTGCATCATGGAATACTTTGTTCTCAAGATAATCTGTCAGCGATTCCTTGTCCTCTTTCTTAATAAGGTAATCGGCAAGCAGTGCGATTCCCCATGCACCACCTTCACCTGCTGTCTCCATAACATAAACCGGTGTATCGATTGCTCCTGCAAGGATTCTCTGTCCAACACCTTTTGTCTTAAACAATCCGCCATGTCCCATCATTCGATCCAATGCAACATGTTCTTTTTTCAGAAGGATATTCATTCCTGTCTTCAATGCTCCAAGAGAAGTATAAAGATGCACTCTCATAAAGTTTGCAAGATTAAATTTGCTGTCAGGTTTACGGACGAACAACGGTCTTCCTTCGTTAAATCCTGTAATATGCTCTCCTGAGAAATAGTTGTAAGCCAGAAGTCCGCCACAATCGGAATCTCCTTCTAATGCTTTGTTATAAAGTGTTCCAAAAATCTGGTTCATATCTGCTGTCATTCCCATACTCTCTGCAAATTCACGGAACAGATTCACCCATGCATTCAGATCTGATGTACAGTTATTACAGTGTACCATCGCTACAAGATCTCCGGCCGGAGTTGTTACGAGGTCAATTTCTTCGTAAGGCTTTGTCAAGTCTTTCTCAAGTACTGCCATTGCAAATACACTTGTTCCGGCAGATACATTTCCTGTACGGACAGCAACGCTGTTTGTTGCAACCATTCCTGTTCCGGCATCTCCTTCCGGAGGACACATTGGAATTCCGGACTGAAGTGTTCCTGTAGGATCAAGCAGTTTTGCGCCTTCTTCTGTCAATACACCTGCGTCTTCTCCGGCAACAAGAACTTCCGGAAGGATTTCACGGATCTTCCATGGGAAATTCTTCTCTGCTGTAAGTTCATCAAACTGATCCATCATCTTCTCATTAAATTTCTTAGTAGCTATGTCGATTGGGAACATTCCTGCTGCATCACCATTTCCAAGCACCTTCTTGCCGGTCAGTTTCCAATGGATATATCCTGCAAGTGTTGTAATATAACGAACATCTTTTACATGTTCTTCACCATTTAAGATTGCCTGGTACAGATGAGCAATACTCCAACGCTGCGGAATATGATAAGAAAAGAGCTCTGTCAGTTTTTCAGAAGCTTCTTCTGTGATCGTATTTCTCCAGGTACGGAACGGAACAAGCAATTCATCATTCTCATCAAACGCAAGATATCCATGCATCATTGCGCTGACTCCGAGTGCTGCAAATTTTGTAAGCTTCACATTATATTTTGCTTCTACATCTTTCACAAGATCCTGATAACATCCCTGAAGACCATTCTGGATTTTCTCCATGCTGTATGTCCAGATATTGTCTACAAGCTGATTCTCCCAGTCATAACTTCCGGATGCGATCGGACTTTTATCCTCATCAATTAAAACTGCTTTGATTCTTGTAGAACCAAACTCAATTCCAAGCACCGCTTTTCCTTCTTCGATTGTTTTCTTAATCTCTTCTTTTCCTCTCATATTTTTGCCCTCCTATAAAAAATGCGGCGTATAACTCATTTAAGTAAGTCATCGCCGCATCCGATTTTATAACATATGTTTTCTAAGCTCTTCTCCGCTCTTTGCGCTTAAGTATGCAGGTGCAATATCAAATACTGTCTTGCATCCGCTCTGTCCTTCGCTTGCCAGTCTGTAAGCTGCTCTTGCATAAGCGATCAGTACAGATGATGTAAATTCCGGATTGGAATCCAGTTTCAGACTATATTCGATCAGGTGCTTATTCTCACCATCCCATCCTGTCTTTCCGCTACGGAGTACAAATCCACCGTGCGGAATTCCGCTGTGGTTTGCTTTCAGTTCTTCTTCACTGATAAAGTGTACTGTTGTATCATAATCTGAGAAGTAGTTCGGCATTGTCTTGATCTCTTCTTCTACCTTCGCCGCATCTGCTCCTTCTTCCAGTACAACGAAACACTCTCTTGTATGTTTCTGTCTTGTTGTAAGTTCCGGATTCTCTCCGTTTCTTACTGCTTTCAGTGCAGCCTCTACCGGAATTGTGTACTGCTTTCCGTCTTTGACACCTTCAACTCTGCGGATTGCATCAGAATGTCCCTGGCTTACACCTTTGCCCCAGAATGTATAGTCTTTACCATCCGGGAGAATTGCATTTGCGTATACACGATTTAAGGAGAACATACCCGGATCCCAGCCTGCGGAGATCACTGCTACATTTCCTGCTTCCTTTGCCGCTGCATCGACAGCTGCAAAATGCTCCGGAATTCTCGCGTGTGTGTCAAAGCTGTCCACTACGGTGAAATATTTCGCATACTCCGGTGTCTGCACCGGAAGATCTGTCGCACTTCCGCCGCAAAGGATCAGGACATCGATCTTATCTGTCATATGCTTCGCTTCGTCCGCATGGTAAACCTTTGCGCCTTCGGTCAGGATCCTGACATTTTTCGGATCTCTTCTTGTAAATACTGCCGCAAGCTCCATATCCGGATTCTGTTTGATGGCGCACTCAACGCCGCGTCCAAGATTTCCATAACCCATAATTCCGATTCTGATCGTCATATTGTTCTCCTCTTCTTTCTTTATTTAATGTCGCTATCTCCATTTTACCAATCGACCGTTATAGTGTCAATTGAAATAAGTTTAACGAATTTGTCTCCTGTTTCTTCCAGATACACCTGCAAAACCTGCCACCGGAAGGTTCTTCTGGGAACGCGGCAATGAAAAAAGAAACAACGGAATCCGAAATCCTTTTTCTCAAAGATCCCTGAGTCCGTTGTTTACATATTTTGTAACTATTCAGTACCTTCATAGTTACACGCAAAAATCCATTCCAGATCA
>ENA-OOWV01002264-OOWV01002264.1-human-gut-metagenome-genome-assembly--contig:-NODE-2264-length-10845-cov-18.396571_pt1 | contig 10845 bp, 10 predicted proteins | sample MGYA00241584_ERZ501337 | MGnify/ENA primary metagenome ERZ501337 (study PRJEB25962, sample SAMEA2042744) | human gut metagenome | biome: human gut; feature: human-associated habitat; material: faeces... | reverse complement strand
TCGGCAAAATCGACTGACCTTTCTTTTTTACCCAACAATATCTTTAATTAAGGGAGACGGGCAAGGGTTACCCTAACATTGAGTCGCTCAAGTGTATTTCTAAATTCTTTTCTGTGACCATAGATGAACTGCTATCGGGCGAAGAACTGATTACACTTGCCGAAACTGAAAATCGTTCCAACTTGAAAAAAATTTACAGTTTCATTTATGGAATATTAGATATGATGGCGGTTACTTTTATACTTTTGCCGTTGTATGGTAACCTTGTTGACGGATATATTTATTCTGTCAATCTACTTTCATTTACAGACACTACCCCAATATATCTTGCAATCTATTGGATTGTTTTTATTGTTTTGATTGCACTTGGGATAGCGAAACTGATGTGTGTTTGTTTTGAAAAGGAATCATGGAGCAACATAATCACAAAATGCTCTCTCGTGCTGAGTACGCTTTTTATCTGCTTCTTCGCTGCGGCAAGACAACCCTATGTAACCGCCCTTATGTTTCTGCTATTTGTTGCTAAAATATTTGTCTGGATAAAGCAAACCCAAACAAAGTAAAATGCCATAAACCCTTTAAAATAGGCTCTGACACGATAAGTGTCGGAGCTTTTTTCGTGCTGACATCTATTGTGTCGGCATTGTGACGGTAGATTTCTTGGCTTCTATGCAATACTCGTGGATAATAAGATTGTGGTCAGCGAAAACAAGAACAGCAACCCACGGAAAGGAGAATCAAATATGGATTATATCATTGAAACAGAAAATCTTACGAAGCGATACGGAACAGCCACCGTTGTCGATAAGGTAAATCTTCATGTGCCAAAGGGCAAAATTTATGGTTTTCTCGGCAGAAACGGAGCAGGCAAAACCACAGCAATGAAAATGATGTTGCAGCTTGCTTTCCCAACGGAGGGAACGGTACGCTTGTTTGGCACAAACTATAAGGAAAATATCCATACCCTTTATAGCAAAGTAGGCTCTATTATCGAAACACCGAGATTTTACAGTAATTTAACAGGGTATGAGAATTTGCAAATTCTCGCTAAACTGCGAGGGGGAGTATCTAAAAGTGGAGTAGAAAAAGCTCTTGAAGTTGTGGGGCTGCATAAGGAGAAAAGAAAAGTCTTTTCCGATTATTCCCTCGGAATGAAGCAACGGCTTGGTATTGCCGCCGCCATTATGCACGAGCCGGAGCTTTTAATACTTGACGAACCGATTAACGGACTTGACCCCATTGGAATAGTTGAAATACGCTCATTTTTATCTGAACTTAGTCACAATCATGGCATTACCATTTTTATCTCAAGCCATGTTTTAAGCGAGATTGAACAGATAGCAGATATTATCGGCGTTATGCACGAGGGGCATTTAGTAGAGGAAGTGAATATATCCGAGCTTCACAAAAGGAATCGAAAATACATTCAATTTGATTTATCTGACAGTGAGATAGCCGGAAAGATTTTAGAAAACCACTACCACATGACGGATTTTACAGTGCAGGACGGTACGGTGAGAATTTATGACTTTAGCCAAAGTGTTGGAGAAATCAATCGAGAATTTGCACGAAATGGACTGCTCGTGACAAGGATAAATGATAGTGAGGAAAACTTAGAGGACTACTTTTCTAAACTGATTGGAGGTGGCGGTATTGCTTAATCTTATTTCTTGTGAATTATTAAAACTAAAGCGTTCAAAAATGGTGCTAATTAGTGTGGCAGGGGTATTATCTACCCCACTTTTGATGTTAATAGAAGCCTTGCAAACACATTTTGATAAGCCGGAGATTATCTTTACCTTGTCTGACATATACAGCGACAGTGTACTGTATATCATGCTGCTGGTAAACATTATGATATATGTGGCAATTGCAGCTTACTTGTTTAGCAGAGAGTACACAGAAAGCACCCTCAAAACCATATTGCCCATACCCATTTCAAGGACAAAACTATTAATTGGAAAATTTTGCACCCTGCTTCTTTGGATTGTTATGCTAACCCTTGTAACATGGGCAGGTATATTTATCGTTTGTGGGCTATATGACGCTGTCTTTACATTGGAGGGATATAGCTTACTAGTGGCAATAGTATGGCTCCCCAAGTTTTTGTTTGGCAGTATCCTGATGTTTTTAACAGTTTCTCCTTTTGTGTTTGTTGCTATGAAAACAAAAGGATTTGTCGCCCCGATGATTGGCTCTGCCGTGATTGTCATGGGAAGTGCCGCACTTTCAAATCAAGAATGGGGAGCGTTGTATCCGTGGACAGCCACCTATTTCTTGGTGCAGGGTAAACTTCAGAGTACCGGCTATCCTACACTGCTGTCTGTATCTATTATTATTCTTGTATCAGCAGTTGGTTTTCTTATGACCTTTCATCATTTTAAAAAGGAGGATTTGAAATAATGGTACTTGATTTTATAGAAATTTTAAAAGTTATTTTTCTTGGAATTGTTGAGGGTATTACTGAGTGGCTACCTATCAGCAGCACAGGACATATGATTCTTGTGGACGAATTTATCACACTTAATATGAGCGAAGCATTTAAAGAAATGTTTTTTGTTGTTATTCAACTTGGAGCTATACTCGCAGTGGTTGTAATGTTTTGGAACAAGATGTTTCCCTTTCAATTTAAGAACAAAGCACAGTCAATTGTTAAAAAGGATACTTTCTCGTTGTGGTTCAAGGTTGCGGTAGCTTGTGTACCGTCAGCTATTATGGGGATTCTATTTGATGATTATTTGGATGCTTACCTCCAAACCCCCATTGTGATTTCAATCATGTTAATCTTTTATGGTTTGTTATTCATTCTCATAGAAAATTGGAATAAAAAGCGTACTCCTACTACTATGGCACTTTCTGACATCAGCTATAAAACAGCAATCTTGATAGGGGCATTTCAAGTGTTATCACTTATACCCGGCACATCACGGTCGGGAGCAACGATTATAGGTGCTTTACTCATAGGAGTTTCACGAGTGGCAGCAGCAGAGTTTACTTTTTTCCTCGCAGTACCTACTATGCTTGGAGCAAGTGCTTTTAAGCTGTTAAAATTCGGGTTTGAATTTACAAGTGCAGAACTGCTCGCTCTTGTTCTCGGTATGGCTGTGGCATTTGCGGTATCTGTCTTAGTAATTAAATTCCTAATGAACTTTATCAAAAAACATGATTTTAAGGTGTTTGGTTGGTATCGAATTGTGCTTGGTATACTTGTTGTACTTATAAAATCTTAATAATGCGTTTTCTTTGTGCGCGAATAAAAATGCCAGTTGGTCCTTAAGATCAGCTGGCATTTTTGTTTCTGGGGATGGAAAACAACCCAGAGATTCTCGTTGTCGATCTCCTCCTGATTTTAGTTTGCATGGTGAATTTTGCAAATTGAATCTACAGGAGGTTAATAATGGGATTTAATTATGGATATGAGAAAAAGAAGTTTGATAGTAGATGGAAGCGTTTAGAAGTTGAGTATTGTGATGCAGGGATGAGCGAAGAACAGATTGCTGCCATGAAAGAATATGACTGGGCATGGTTTTGCAGTCAAAGGGTTTTTCAAAACCATACGCAACCAATACCTTGTGAACAATATGATGAAGTATGTGGTCAATCACAGCTGTTCCGAAAGTTTGCATCGTTATCTTATCAATGGGATGTTGATAAGATTGATCAAACGCGATATGGATGGTTGGCTTCGGTGGAAAACGAACAACTACTGTTGAGATTGAAGAAGCTGTCGAAGAAAGATTTGGAGCTATTGACATTACTTTTTGTGGATGGTTATCGTCAAATTGATGTAGCACGTCTTTGGCATTGTTCCAGAAGTGCTGTTGCACAAAGATTTAAAAAAGGTTAATTGAAATCCTTACTGCAACATTGAAGTTGTAACTGCACATTGAAAACTTTATGAAGTTGTAACTGCATAATATCATGAGTAATTGCAACAGTTTTAAGCTGTTTTTCTGGCTTTGGATTGCCTTTTTCCGATTTTCCTTGTAAAATTTCTTAAAGGAAGGCATGACAAAACACAGACTGCATTTTTTACTTTTCGCAGAAGTTGTAAATGCACCCTGTTTGTGTTTCCTTTTTTACCGTGTCCTGTCTTCTCTAAAATTCCGGTTTACCTCTTAAACAAAGCCGGTGTAAGGGTTATGGAATCGGATGGGATCTTTTCAAGGCCCAGGAGGTTCGCAGTCTCCTGGCCGTAGATCTTGATAAAAAGATCTATAGGAGCCTGTCCGTTCCACTTTTTTCGTGGATAGGAATTGATGTGGTTCATCATTTCCCTGATCTCTTCTTCCGTATATTCATCCTTTGCATGATTTTTAGGTATGATATAACGGATCAATTCATGGTTCCGTTCACAGTTGCTCTTCTGATTTGTATTCATCGGGTCACAATAGAATACGCGGCACTGGATCTCTCCGGTCTCCATATCTGCTTCGATTTTTTCAGGATCGCTGAATTCGCTTCCCCGATCGGTAATAATAACCTGAAAAAGCATCCGGAATTTCTCATCTCCAAGTGCTTTCCGCAGCCGGCAGAATATTTCTGTTACTGATCCCGCTGTGTTGCGCTCTCTTAGGAACATGAGCTGTACGTCACAGTTGGTAAACAAGATTGTCAGCAGTGTCTGGCCGCCTTTGTGTATAACCACACTGTCCATCTGACTGACTATGGCATCTGGATTCTGGCGCATATATTCCTCGTATTCCTCATAACTGCGTCCGATATGGCATTTCCGGTCTACCCGGAGAACCGGACCGCTCTTTTTCCGTTCCGGTCTGCGCAGTTTCCTTCTCAGGTCTATATTTCTGGCATCCAGAAGACCTGCGTCAATATAGGAATAGATTGTCCGGTCCGATACTGGCAGCTCATCTCTGTAATGTTCACAGATAACAGGAAGTGACTGTCCTTTTTTTAGCAGCGGTGTAATCGTATCATTGATCCGATTTAATTCCTGCTCTGTGAGGGAGATTCCTTTCCGGGACTCCGAGAGCATCTGTTCATACTGCTGCTGAGCATACTTGGCATCATAGAGCATCCTGCGCAGACGGCAGCGAAGCCGGTGGTCACAGGCATTACATACAAACGGTGACTTTTCATAGTCTGTACAGAATTCTTCCTGATAATCAGGGCATCCTTCCTGGCATCGTCCACATGCTGTCTGGCACTGTTTCTTTCCACGAAAGCAGCCTGAACGACAGTTCGGGATTCTGGTACAGGTACGATGATGGGCACAGTTGTTACCTTTGGAAGTGGAGACCAGTCTCCTGTGTGCTTTGATCTCTCTGCCAACAGTAGACCGATCCTTTCCAATGTTTTTGGCGATCTGTGCGACCTTCAATCCCTGCTGCAGACCTGACTGGATGGCGAGCCTGTCATCATATGTAAGGTGTTTATTACTCATGGTTACCTCCAATCCGAAGACAGGACAAGGATAGTATACTGGAAAAAAGGCAAAAAGAAACCATGAAGTTACAACTGCAACTTCATGGCCCATATGCCTTGTAATTCTAACTGCAACAACCTATGTTGCAATTAATTTTTCAATTAACCAAGATTTAAAAAAATAAAAAAATTTTTGAATAACACTTAACAAATGAAGCGTATCAGTGCCTACCCATTGAGGGAAGAACATTCTCCCAATGTGGAGCTTGACAATTTCATAGACGGCATTTCCGGTACATAACCTATGTACGAGCGAATCAGGCACGCCGCGAAGATGGACAGCCCCAGGAGGTGATGAATAGGACTGTTCCGAGCGATCCACGTCAGCCTGATACCCGAAAGTGGCATTTCAGGGCGCGATGACTGCATAGGGGTTAAAGATACTTCCTCACGGCCTCCTAAAGACTTGGGGGGAACTCTGCGGCGCACGAGTAAAACGACGCTGTGGAGTTATGACAGCCGCGCCAGCGGAGACCGGAATGTCCCCATCGCCAGGGGTGCGTGGCAAATGTGGCGAGTAAATTTTTCAAAGTCAGATACCATGCGCTGGCAGCTTCGGTTGCCAGCGCATTCATGTGATTTTGAAAGCAACAACCACATCTTTGACAGAAAGGGGGACCACCTATGGAAAAATTGATTTCGCGGAAAGAGGCTGCCAAATTACTGGGGATTAGCATTGCCACTTTGGATGCAGCTCGAAACAGTGGGCTAATTTCCTATGTTCAGTATGTGCAAAATGGTTGCGTGTACTTTACAGATGCTGGCCTTCAGGAGTATATCGCAAAATGCACCCATCGTGCAAAGCCAGTGGAAAAAAGCGCTACATACCGCAAGCTGCGAAGTGTCCGAGCTTGAGCTGTTCCGTATCCTTGCTGGAACCTAATATGTCTGATAAAACAAAGGTACAGCGCTGGACATTATTCTTAGGAGGTGACGGAATTGGCAAAAAGAAAAAGGGCAATTCCTCAATATGGTACGGTCGTGCTTAACGGCATTGAATATTATAGAACCAGAGTCGAAGATTCGGATGGAAACAGAGTGGCGCTTTATGCAAAGACGCCCGAAAAGCTTTATGACAAGGAACTGGAGGCGTTAGAGCAGATTGACAGTACTACGTTTCGTCGAAGATCGCCTACGGTTGCTGAGTACTGTGAGAAGTGGCTGCTGATGCAGTCCGTCCATGTTCGGGCCACCACCTTGACAGATTATACCTCTAAGGTGCGGCGGCACATTATTGGAGGGCTGGGAGACAAGAGAATGGCTGATGTATCCCTGGATGACATCCAACTTGCCCTCGTACCTGTTTCCAAGAAGTCGGCTTCGGTTTATAAGTCTGTGGTGATTCTCTGCAAGTCCATTTTCCGGGCGGCCAAGGAGAGCCATGTGATTGACGAGGACCCGACCATATACCTGGATGCAAAGGGAGGAGTTCCCCAGGAAGAAAGACAGGCATTGACGGATGAACAGGTTGAGCGGCTTTTGGACACGATCCGGGATTTGCCGCCCTATGTATTTGTGATGATCGGTTTATATGCCGGTCTGCGCCGGGAAGAAATCCTGGCGCTGCAATGGGATTCTGTGTATCTGGATGCAGAGGCTCCGTACTTAACGGTACGGCGGGCATGGCACACAGAACATAACAGGCCGGTCATTCTTACCGAGCTAAAGACCAAAGCGGCACAAAGAAACATTCCTCTCCCGGTCTGTCTGGTTGAATGTCTGAAAGATGCAAAGAAAAAATCCACTTCGGATTATGTGATTGCCAATCGGGACGGTGATCCGCTATCCTATACACAGTTTAAGCGGCTGTGGCAGTATATTGTGACGCGGACTGCAAAGCCGAGAATGGCCAGAAAACTTGTGGACGGAAAGTATGTAAAATATATGCTTTACCCGAAACTTGGAGAAAAAGCCAGGAATAACGGCCATGTGGTATATAGCCTGGATTTTGAAGTGACACCGCATCAGCTGCGGCACACCTACATCACCAATCTGATTCATTCTTCGGTGGACCCCAAAACGGTACAATATTTGGCGGGCCATGAAAGCAGCAAAATCACGATGGACATTTACGCAAAGGTCAAATACAACAGGCCGGATGATCTTGTCAAAGCAATGGGCTGTGCCTTTGACTTATGGGACGCTGTGTAAGTTCCGAACAATTCAGAAAATGAAGTAAGAGCGAGACAAGGATGTCTCGCTCTTAGTTTTTCCTTGGCCGTATCTTTGATTCAATTTGAAATCTCTGATAAAAAGGAGGTGTAGATACATCACCACGCGAGAAAGGAAATTAATTATGGCAAAGAAGAAAAAAAACATACCTCAATATGGAACCGTCACACGAAAGGGTGTCCTGTATTACAGAACCCGGATTCTGGACGCAGACGGCAAGCAGGTGAGCTTGTATGGGACTACCTGCGAGGAACTGTACGATAAAGAGCAGGAGGCGAGACGCCAGGTAGCGGAGATCATCTTCCACCGGGAGCATCCTACTGTGGCCGAGTATTGTGAGAAGTGGCTGTTGATGCAATCCGCAAAAGTGTCGCCGGCTACACTGAAGGGCTACGCCTCCAATATGAAGAACTACATTATCAAGCCTTTGGGAGATATGTATATGGAGGAAGTAACAGCGGATGATATTCGTCTGGCGCTGATCCCATTGTCCAATAAGTCCGAGAGCCTGCACAATACGGTGAATATGCTCCTCAAGTGCATTTTTTACTCGGCAGAGCGGAGCCAGTTGCTGGAATACAATCCGTGTGAGGGGATTTCGGCAAAAGGAGGGAAACCGACCCAAAAGAAAGATTCGCTGACAGACCAGCAGGTGGAAGTGCTGCTGGAAACCGTCAAAGGACTTCCGCCGTATCTGTTTACCATGATCGGCTTATATGCCGGTCTGCGCCGAGAAGAAGCTCTCGCCTTGCAATGGGATTGTGTGTTCCTCGATGCACCCACTCCATATATCTCTGTGCGGCGCGCATGGCGATCAGAGCATAACAGACCGGTTATCTCTACAACGCTTAAGACGAAAGCAGCAAGAAGGGATATTCCCATTCCCAAATGCCTTGTGAATTGTCTGCGGGAAGCCAAGGCTGCCTCCAAATCGGAATATGTGATTGCCGATAGTGAGGGACAGCCCTTGTCATATTCGCAGTTCAAACGTGTCTGGCAGTACATCGTTGTTCGGTCTACCAAGGAGCGTACCTATTATAAGTATGTGAACGGACAGAGCATCAAGTACACTGTTCAGCCGAGTCTGGGAGGACATCAGAAAAACAATCCCAACATTGTGTATAGCCTGGACTTCGATGTGACACCGCACCTGCTGCGGCATACCTACATCACCAATCTTCTGTATGCAGGTGTTGACCCCAAGACGGTCCAGTACCTTGCCGGACATGAGAACAGCAAGACAACTATGGACATCTATGCAAGAGTAAAGTATAATAAACCAGAACAGCTATTCGATGTAGTAAATTCTGCATTTCATCAAGCTGTCCCCTCGTAAAAGTGGCCTGTTTTTTGGTTAAGGAATAGGACAACCGAGGGGCCGAGGCTCAAAAAAGCCCGGAATATCAAGGAAAATCATCGCTCAGACGATTGAAATACGGCCTCAAAGCCGCTCGTCGCGCGCCTCAGTTCTCCAAGAGATAACAGGCCCGACAAACCAATTCAAAAATGCTCAAAAAGCCCGGAACCATGCGGTTTTCCGGGCTTTTTCCTTTCCAAAAAGTCTGTTGTCCTTTGTCCGATTTTGGAAGGATTTGACCTCGCCTGACCCGGTTTTTCTTGATTAATAATGGGGCAACAGGCCCTTTTTGACCCCGTTATGATTAAAAAATGGGGCAACTGCGAGCCGAAATCGGGGTGTTTTAGAGGGCATTTTCCCCTTCATTTTTTCGATTCCATGACGGCCTTTGTGAACGGTTTTTCTTTTGAAGGGGATGTCCTGATTTGTCAGGATTTGACCAAACCGAATCCAGTTTATCTTGTTCTTCTGAGCTGCCGCTGTTACGTTTTAAGTGGATGAACTCGCACATTTGCGGTGCAGCGTTCTTTCTACATATAATGAAAGCGTAAAGGAGGAATGCCCTATATGCCCACGTTTTGCTCAGGAAGGAAACGAACGCCTTTAGACCATGAGAAAGGAGATTGAAATGAACCTCAGCGAACCTTTGATACGGGAAATGACATTAGCTGATCTGGATGAGTTGTACGCACTTCTTTCAGATAGTGAAGTCATGCGGTATATTGAGCCGCCTTTTTCAAAGGAACAAACAATGCAATTTCTCGTGGATGCCGGACTTTCTGAAAAGCCTTTGGTCTATGCTGTTGAGGACAGCGGTTCCTTTATTGGCTATGTTATCTTCCACGATTACGATGAAGAAAATATGGAAATAGGCTGGATTCTCAAGCGAGACGTTTGGGGAAAAGGTTATGCAAGTATACTTACAAAGATGCTCATTGCTGAGTGTCGAAAACTCAGAAAAGGCGCAATCATCGAATGTGATCCGAGACAAGCAGTTACAGAGCATATTGCAAAGAAGCATGGCTTCAAATTCTCCGGCAAGCGTGATGGATGCGATGTGTATAAGTTGGAGGAATAATAAATGAATACAGAGATTGACATCAGCAATGTCATCCTACATACAGACCGCATGATCTTGCGCCCTTGGCGTCAGACTGACCTGGATGATTTATACGCCTATGCTTCTGTTGACGGCGTTGGTCAGATGGCAGGCTGGAAGCCCCACGAATCCAAGGAAGAATCCCAAATAATTCTGGATATGTTCATCGGTCACAAGAAGACTTTTGCTTTGGAATATCAGGGCAAAGTAATTGGTTCTCTCGGTATTGAGCAATACAATGAAGATCACTTTCCCGAATTTGCAGATAAAAAATGCCGTGAGATTGGGTATGTGCTCTCTAAAGAGTATTGGGGGCAAGGACTGATGCCGGAAGCTGTGAAGGAAGTGATCCGGTACAAAAGCCTGGAAGGTTCTAATTCTGCAAGGGAGGACACGGAGGTTTCTGCGGGGAACGTCCCAGTTGCAGAAAGGGAGGGGAAAACGGAAAAACTGGTTTGCCAGGTGCGGAGCAAGCCGTGCCGGAAGAGCCCTTCCGAAAGTGCTCCCCTCTGGGGTCTGCACAGACCACTTGTTTATGGGCGGCTTTGACTCCATGCCGGCTGTGTTTTGGAAGAGGACATGGGGAGGTCTTTCTTGCCTGTTTTGCGGAAAAGTGGGGGACGGTTCCCACATGGTCCGAGAATTTCCTCTGGAAAAGGGGATGGCGTCCCTTTTTTCAGAAAAAATACCTGGCCCTCTTCGATTTTTCCTGTATGATCATGCAAAAATAAGAACAAATGTTTTGAGCTGAAAACGCAACCGCCCTTTTTTTCGG